>Ga0233451_10002502_pt1 | contig 16678 bp, 16 predicted proteins | sample 011ome_29_FD_183052 | JGI IMG/M metagenome (GOLD analysis project Ga0233451, IMG submission 183052) | Coastal salt marsh microbial communities from the Groves Creek Marsh, Skidaway Island, Georgia - 011504CT (spades assembly) | ecosystem: Environmental > Aquatic > Marine > Intertidal zone >...
CGAACAATCAAAAACTATAGATTCTTTAACATTGATCGTAACACCAAGCTCTCCACCATAGGCATATTCTGGCTTTAAATTTCCGTTGGGCACCACAACTAATCCTTCTTGAGGGTCAAAGATTTTTCCGATATCATCAATGTTTGGCGCTCTAAAAGCAGTGGTTGCATTTAATTTCCAAAGAAAGATAGGGTTCGGGTTCCAACTGAGTCCAAGTGTGCCTGTAAGTGCACTTGTCTCTAAATCTGCCGTTATAAAAGGAAGGTTATAAAAAGCACTGTTTTCTGTTAAATCAGCGTCGATAGTCACATAGTTATATCGTATTCCCGATTGTATCGTAAGCTTTGAATTGGGCTTGTATTTATGGCTTAGATAGGCGGCTAACGTTTGCCACTTTGAGTCGTTTGGATAACGGGTTGCAATACGTTCCGGGACATTGGTATCGATGTTTGTTTTATAGGCCGATGAGCCAACTCGATTGTATATATACTCGGCCCCATAAGATATATTAGACCTATTTGAAAGTGATTTATAAAAATCAAAGTTCAAGGAGAGTGCATCTACATTTTCTTCTCTAATTTTTCGAGTATCGGAATTGAATTTTCTATTAATTCGACATTCTTTAAAGTTTTGATAAGCAGAAGATATTTTAATTTTGTCATACAAGCTAGATCCGCTACTTAATTTTGTCATTTGTAAGTTAGCAAGAAACCAGTCTTGAGGCCCATAATTCCACTCAGCGAAATGTAAAATCCCTTCTGAATCGTAGTTTGCAAGGCGATCGTATCTTGGGTAATCTGAGGTGGTGGAATAATGAAGCCCTAAATCGAATTTTAAATCTTCATTGGCTTTGTAAAGCACTTTTTGAGCAAGATGCATTTGACGAAAATTAGTAAATTTCTGAACTCTTGGAGTTGTATTAGAAACCATCACATCTTGTCCATTAATATGTTCACTGTAATGAAGGCTTAAATAGTCATCATGACCGTTAGTACCCATCTTTAAATCTCCAAAATCTGAGACACTCACACTGCTATGAAATCCCCATTTTTGAAATCCTAAATTGAAATCTAAATGAGCTGTTTTTTCATTAGTTGCAGAAGCGTATCGAACGGTGCTTCGAGCCGTTAAATTGGGTGTGGCAGATTCGGATAGTTTTGGCGTAGTAGTATAAAAATTCATGACCCCACCAATGGCATCACTTCCATAAATAACAGATCCGGACCCCAATATAACTTCTGTTTTCTCAACATTAAAAGGGTTTATTGACAAAACGTTTTGAACATTTCCACCTCTAAATATGGCATTATTCAGACGCACACCATCTACCATAATTAGCAGTCGGTTTGTAGAAAACCCTCGGATCATTGGACTTCCCCCACCTAACTGACTCTTTTGCAAAAAACCCGGCCGCTATTGTTCAATAAATCGGCACTCGTTTGTGGGTTGGATAATTGAATGTCTTCAGGAGTGATACTAATAATATTTTGAGGAACTTCTTTTTTGCTTTGTTCAAATTTGGAGGCCGATATCACAACTTCATTCAGACTTGTAGCTTTTGGAGAGAGAAAAATAGTGTCTTGAACGTTTAATTTTTGTATTGAAATCTTATGATATGAGAGGTGTTGAAAATGAATTTTATCTTGCAAACTATATGAATCTAAATCAACATTCCCATCAAAATCTGTTATGGCTGTTTTGGTTTTGATGTCATTATAGACTGCAACTCCTGGGATGGGTTGCTTATCCGATTTATTGACTACAATAACTTGTTGTGCAGATGTGCTCAATATAAAAAGTAATGAAACATAAAGGAATAAACGATTCATCTTAACTGTATACTTGATTTAAAACGGTTAACGATCGGGGGTGTTTAAAGGCGTGTAAATGTAATTTAAAATAGTCTAAAATCATATTAAGTAATTCATGCTTTTGCGAGGAATTTAATTCCTGAAGCATTGTTGTATCAAATTTTGTGCCCAAAAAAGGTTTTAGGAGTTCTAATTTTGAACCTGAGATACAATGTTCTCCATTTTGGAGTTGAAAATTCCCGTTTTCGAGATTAAAATACGGGAGCGAATCATTAGAAGTATCAGGGTTAATTCCTAAAAACTTTGTCAGACCCATTAAAAATTGTTGATGAAACGTCCCTGTTTTTTCTACAGTATCAAACCACAATAAAGTTGTTTCAAGGTATTCAAAAAGAGGAGGGTTGGCTTCTTCTTCATTTAAAATCATCGATAGAATTTCAGCTAAAAATAAGACAACGGTTGATTTAAAAATAGTGGTGTGAAGCGTTTCATAGGGTTTATACAATCGAACTTCTTTAAAATAGTGTAAACTGCGATTGTCTTTATGTTCAGCCTCAATTTCAAGGAGTGTGAGCAATTGAAAATATGCCGGTTTAAGTTTTCCTTTTTTAGATTTAAGTGCGTTTTTAATCACATAGCTTTTCACTCCAGAGGAGGCTGTATAACACTTGACAATAAGATCGTTGTCATTATATTTAATCTTTGAGATCACAATGGCTTTCGTTGAAACAACCATTACCGTATGATCATTATTTTTGAAACTATCGTTTCAAGTGTGTCAAAATCAAAGAAAAGCACTAAATACACTCCTGAAGCCACTGTGTTATTTGCTAAATTTTTACCATTCCAATAGGCGGTTCCACCATCAATTTCTAGGTTGTAATTTTTATACCTCAAATTCACATTAGATTGTGCCTCAGCAACCAAATTACCTTCAATATCTGTAATTTTAATATTGACATTCTCACTTATATTTTTAATTTTAATTTTATCTTCTTCCATATTAAATCCGGGGCGCACAGGGTTAGGATAAACATAAATATCTTCAAGTGTTTCCATAGTCCTTGACCCTCCAGTTGTAAAAGCAACTAAGCCTCGAGTGGTTCCAAAATATACAACGCCGTTTTCAGAATCTAAGGCCATGTCATTCACTCCATTTGAGGGAAGTGGAGAATTGTCTTTGGTGAAATGGTGAATGGTATTCTGCCCATCTGAAGACACGTAGAACACGCCCGCGTCTGCCGTAGAAATCCATTTATTATTTGATCCATCAACGATAATATCTGTAATGAACTGTTGTGCCAAGAGTTCCTGAGGAAGCCCGTCCTCCAGAATAATAATAGGTTCGGTTCTTACAACTTCTTCTGTAAAAAAACTGGAAGTATTATACAGCACTCTGAGTCCTTTGTAAGTCCCAATCCATAGCACATTGTTTTTATCTAAGGCTAACGCTTTTACTGCGGTTGAAGGGAGGTTGGCAATGTCTTCGTCGTTTATGTTTTTTAATACTGTGCCGTTTTCATTGAAGCCAATCAATCCTTTTTTTAAACCGCCGATCCATTTAGTCCCGTCTGGTCCAATTACAAGTTCACTGAAACCATTTTCATCACTCATAGGGTCTGATATTATCGATGAAAAATCATACGAGGTCCATTGATTGGTTGTAGGGTTGTACCTTTTAAGTGGCTTTTGAATTATAGAATTCAATACCCATAAATTAGCATCATTGTCAAAAGCAGTTCCGGAAACACGAACCGTTACGTTGGACGCTATTGACTCTAGTCCACTATTAGATTGGTCAAGGAGCTCTATCGATTCTTCTATTTTAACATCTAATAAACCACTGTGAAAAGAGCTGACAAATACATGATTAGGATCTAAGGGATTTATCGAAATTTCGTTTAGCACATAGACATCAGATTCTATTGTCCGTTGAATACTATCATAAGAAATATTGTGCCATTCTGTGTTCCGTAAACGACTAATCCCCCTTTTATTTAATGGATATGGATTGAACGATGACGTGTATGCTCCAAAGGTGACCCATAAATCATTGTATCCATATTCTATAGAAAAGGCACTGTTTAGTAATGGTCCTTGTGGATGAATTTCATCATATACAGACACTGATGTTGCCTGTGATTTTAGGACTCCATAATCCGTAGTTCCAATATATATGACCCCGTCAATTGAAAGAGCACTTGTAAAATTAGTTTCAAATTCAAGGTTCGTTGAATAAACACTTGCTAGGTTAAATCCTTCCGAATATTCATACACTTTTAAGAGTGTTGTAACTAACAGGCTGTTGTCTGACACTTTTAGTTCTGTGACGGCTTGAGGATAAACAAATAGAGGATTCAAATTAGTTCCGCTGATCTCAAAAATTCTATTGTTAGAATTTACAGTGTAAAGTTGAGTCCCTAAGGGTGTTATATTTGTAAAAGTCCCTGTAATAAGAGTTGTCCAAAATTGAAAATTTATTAAATTTGGATCGGATAAGCTCGCTTTTTTTATACCTTCATTAGATCCACAGGCGGCATAGATTTCATTATTATAAACAGCGGTTTGATTGACTTTTATTTGGCTGCCGTTTGTTCCAATATAATAGGTGTCCCCAAATTCTAAATCATTTAAGTTATAAACCGAAATGCCATAGTCGGTTGCAATAAAAACAACTTCATCTGTTTCATTAAAATGGTTGATTTTTTTTTGGGAGGATGGAATTGTAGTTTTAGCAACAATATCTATAACCTTAAGTAATTCTTGGTTGAGTTCATTATAAATCTCAATCAGCCCATTTTCGTAACCAATTAATAGGAGTTCATATTGATTACTGTAATATATTGTAGAAATTAATTCCCCAGACAAACCGTTAATTGTTGTTATGGTACTGAGTTCATTTGTAAGGGGGTCATACGAGAAAATTGCGTTTTCAGAAGCAGCGTAAAATTTAGCTTCTCCGTAAACAACTTCTTTTATGTCCAAATATGAGAAATGTCCAATCCATGAAGTGTCATAATTTTGACTCCAAGAGGATGGGACAAAAGCAAGAATAAAAGTAATTATAAAAAGATGTGTTTTCACGACCTGATAGTTAAATACAAATATATTTATTACAAACGAGAAATGAACTCATTATTGTACATAAACAAAAAAGCTTCCAAATTAATGAAAGCTTTCTAAAAGTAGGTTTGGTAGTTATTACACCACGCCTTGTGCGAGCATTGCATCGGCTACTTTGACAAAGCCTGCAATGTTGGCGCCTTTGACATAATCGATATACCCTGTTTTTTCGTCTTTTCCATATTCGATGCATGCATCATGAATATTGGACATGATATCTTTTAACTTTTCATCTACTTCTACTCGAGTCCAGTTGTAACGTAAAGAGTTTTGTGTCATCTCCAATCCTGAAGTGGCGACACCCCCAGCATTGGATGCTTTACCTGGTGCAAATAAAATTTTTGCTTCATGAAACTTAGCGATTGCTTCTTTTGTAGAGGGCATATTAGCCCCTTCACTCACGCAAATACACCCATTTTTTAACAACATTTCGGCGTCATTTTTATTTAATTCATTTTGAGTGGCACAGGGTAACGCAATGTCACATTTAACTTCCCAAGGCGTTTTATTTGCTACAAACTTTGCATTTGGATAGGTCTTAACGTATTCACTGATGCGCCCTCTTTTTATGTTTTTTAGGGTCATTACAAACTTTAGTTTTTCTTGATCAATGCCAGCTTCATCTAAGATAAAGCCCGAAGAATCTGATAGTGTAACTACTTTTCCACCTAAATGAATTGTTTTTTCAGCGGCGTATTGCGCAACATTTCCAGATCCGGAAATTGCAACTGTTTTACCTTTAAAGCTATCTCCTTTTGTCTGCAACATTTTATCTGCAAAGTACACAGTTCCATATCCAGTAGCTTCAGGTCGGATGAGCGAACCTCCCCAAGTCATTCCTTTTCCTGTAAGAACCCCTGTAAATTCGTTTCTGAGTTTTTTATACATTCCAAATAGGAATCCTATTTCGCGTCCTCCTACACCAATATCCCCTGCTGGAATATCCGTATTAGAACCAATATGACGAAATAACTCACTCATAAAAGCATGACAAAATCGCATAATTTCATTGTCGCTTTTTCCTTTTGGATCAAAATCACTTCCGCCTTTTCCTCCTCCCATTGGAAGGGTTGTTAAGCTATTTTTAAAAACTTGTTCAAACGCCAAAAATTTCAAAACACTCATGGTTACCGTGGGATGGAATCGAAGTCCTCCTTTATATGGACCTATCGCAGAGTTCATTTGTACGCGATACCCTCTATTAACCTGAATTTCTCCTTGGTCATCTACCCAATTAACTCTAAAAGTAATTGTACGTTCGGGTTCTACCATTCTTAACAAAATATTTTTTCCGTGATATATATCATTTTGGACAATATAAGGAATCACCGTTTCGGCGACCTCTTCTACAGCTTGAATAAATTCAGCTTCATGCCCATTTCTTTGTTTTACTAAGTCTAAAAAACCTTTTATTTTATCTTCCATATCGAAAATGTTAGGGGTGTTAAATTTTAAATATTGTACAATACAAATATATAATATCTTTAAAAATAATGCACTATTTTTTTGTATATGATAATTACAGTGCGGTAATTAAGATATAAATTAGTAATATGATATTTTAATAGGAATTATTTAATGAAATATGTAATTGATTGCATAAAATGCTAGTTTGAAGCATATATTAAATCTTTGTTGAGCCCTTTATTCTCTTTATGCCCAACAATTGATCAAATTAAACTGTATAACCCCTGTATTTTTGTTTAAACACCACATCATTTTAATCGCTATATAAGCATCGTTAGAACTCTTTTATAAAATTCATAACGTATTTTTCATTGCTAAAATGTATCCTAGATGGATCCCTTCATGAAATGTATTAAATCGAATTGCTTCGTCCACGGTGCTCAAAGTCACGTTTAAGGAAGTCGTGTAGGGAGTGAAGTTTTTGAACATTCCATTATCATAATCTGTTTTGGTTTGTTCAATAGTTAAAAACAAAAGCGTTTTGACAAGAGCCAACTCCTCTTCTGTGGCTTCATGAACGGTTTTAGTATCTTTTTTGTAGGTTTTTACCAAGTCCGAATCTACTAACAAGGGGCGATTTGACAGTCCATAAACCAACAATTGCTGTGTTACAACAGTGTGTGCAACGTTCCAGAAAATAGAATTTCGATATCCTTTAGGAACCGTATTAAGTTGATCTAAAGAGAATTTCTCAAGAAATTTCGATAGAAGTCGTCTGTTTTTTAGTATAATATTGTGATTCCAGTCCATAATATTCAGAGTTTATTTAATTCTTAAGAAAGAAATGATTTTCTTTGTAAAAATAAGAAAAGAATCCCATGAAAAAATTCTATTTTTTAGGTACCTGCAATACGTGTCAACGAATCTTGAATCATTTAGATCTAAGTGAAGACTTTGAACTTAAAGACATCAAAAAAAATCCGATAACCTCCGAGGAGTTGGCACAGCTTAAGTCCTTGTCGGGCAGCTATGAATCCCTTTTTAGCAAACGTGCAAAGCTATATAAGGAATTGGGTTTAAAGGAAAAGTCGCTAAAAGACGACGATTATAAAAACTATATTTTAGAGCATTATACCTTCCTAAAACGGCCTGTGCTCGTTTTTGATGATCGACTCTTTGTTGGAAATAGCCCTAAAGTTATCAACTCTGCAAAAACAGCACTGTTGGATGAAAAATAATACGTTTGCACTCTTTGCTCTTGTATTAGTGCAACTTTTTTATGGTGTCACATTCACCTTTGCTAATGATGTGATTGACGGCGGATACATACAGCCTTACGGTTTTATTTTGTTTAGAGTAAGTCTTGCGGCTGTTCTCTTTTGGGTCTTTAGCATTTGGACGCCAAAAGAACAAATAGATCGAAGCGATTATCCTAAATTCATGCTCGCTGCATTTTTTGGTGTAGCACTTAATATGCTTGCTTTTTTTAAAGGACTTCAGTTTACAACTCCAATTAATGGGTCTGTAATTATGGTTACAACTCCTATCATTGTATTGGTGTTATCTGCTTTTATTTTAGGAGAAAAAATTAGAAAAATCAAGGTTTTGGGAATCTTTATGGGACTTTCTGGAGCCTTAATTCTAAGTTTCTATAACCCCTCAACTAGTTCCGGAGACAATGTATTATTAGGAAATTTTTTAGTGCTTATCAATGCAGCGTCCTACAGTTATTATTTAATTTTGATAAAAAAACTAACCAACAAATACCATCCTTACACTTTTATTAAATGGTTGTTTTTGTTTGGAACATTTTTTGTGCTTCCTTTTGGATACACAGAGCTTGCCGCTGTCAATTGGGAGAGTTTTACCCCTTACATTTGGTTTTCAATCTTTTTTGTGGTGGTTTGCGCAACCTTTGCCACTTATCTACTAAACCCACTCGCACTGCAAAAACTGAGTGCCACAACAGTAAGTACATTTGTATATGTTCAGCCAGTTTTTGCGGGGATTTTTGCGATTATGATGGGAAGCGATCGTTTAAACGCTGTTAAAATAGTAGCAGCGGCTTTAATATTTTTAGGTGTATATTTGGTTTCTAAAAATCCGACTCTTCAAACGACTAAATGAATTCTTTCGTCACCTCTTTATACCCTTCTGTTGATCTTATCGATCCTGTCGTTTTTAAAGAATTAAATACCGATAAAAATGTCTATTTTTCAAAATCATTCTTAAAAGCTTTTGAACGTTCAAATCCTCAAATTGAATTCAAATACATTTCGATTGCTGATGCCGAAAAAAAGACAATAGCTCTTGCAGTTGTTCAAGTGATTAGCCTAAGTGTTGAAGGCACTCTAAAGAACATAAAAGTAGCATCCTTAATCCGAAAATTATTAGGTCTATTCTTCTGTAACGAACATATCAAAATACTATTTTGTGGAAATGTATTTCTAAGTGGCGAACATGGAATTAGGTGCTCGGACGGAGTTTCCAAAGACGAAATCATGTCTCAAATTGGAACAGCTTTAGACGCCGTTGCTGCGAATACAAAACCGCTTCATGCCATTTTTATAAAGGATTTTAAAGAAGAATCACTCAAAAACACCCGACAATTTTTAAAGTTTGGTTATAGCGAAATAAATGTAGAGCCTAATATGATTGTTCAACTCGATCCCAAATGGAAAACATTTGAGGATTACAAAAACATATTAAAATCAAAATACAGAGTAAAAGCAAATAAGGCCGATTCGTCAAGTAGTAGTTTAAAAACCCGTTTATTTACAGAGCATGACTTTGAAACCTACAAAGAGGAATTGCAAGCCTTGTATCAAAATACCATTGACAATGCCAGTTTTAATGCACAAGTATTAAACCTAAACACATACATCCATTTACGGGCTTCATTCAAAGATGATTTCATTGTAAAAGCATATTTCCTTGAGGATAAGCTCGTTGGGTTTTTGACAGCCCTTGTCAATAAAAATACGTTGGATGCTCATTTTATTGGATTAGATTATAGGTTAAATAAATCACATGCCATCTATCCGCGTATTTTAAATGATTATGTCAGATTAGGGATTGAAAAACAAGTCTCGTCAATCGATTTAGGCCGAACGGCTTCCGAAATAAAAACAACTATTGGTGCCATCCCTTTAGAGCTAAGTTGTTATATAAAACATAAGAACCCTTTTTTAAACTCCTTAATAAAACCGTTTTTTAGACGTATAAAAATCAAAGGATTTAAGCAGCATTCTCCATTTAAATAACAAAGAAGCCTCTTTTTATACTGGCCAACCATTGAGTACTCCACCCATTAGTACTAAAGACACAATCCAATAAAAAACATTTATAAAAATGTATTTTACAGATTTCATTTCAAATATGGCGTTGGTTGCTAAAATAGGTACTCCAACAAAAATCCCTAGAAATGCACCGTGTGCAGCGCCATGCTTAAACGTCATAAACATCTCTTGACCATGCCGCATATCATCAGGCCCTCCAATTAAAACAGTAATGTATAAATAAAAAGAAAGCACTACGGATAGAAGCAGCGCAACAATATAAGCCTTAACTGGAGACATCGTTTTTATTTTGGCTTCGGTAATTCCTGTAGCATGCATCCATGCTGTTCCAAATACTTTTGGGTGGTACCAGATTGCGCCGACGATTAAAGGGATAAGGGCTGACACAAGTATTGCCACCCAATTCATTGAAAAATTTTCCATAATAGATAGTTTTTGGGTTAATTAAAACAATATACAAAAAAAATCAAACACGTATTTACTTTGTGTAGAAGAGTTCTAAATTGTCCTTGGGTATACTTATTGGTTTTCAGTATCTTTGAAAAAAGTTTTTAATACTAAAGAATGATACATTCCATGACAGGCTATGGCAAGTCCGTATTACAATTGCCAAGCAAAACGATATCCATTGAGATAAAATCATTGAATAGTAAAACCTTAGACCTCAACATGCGCATGCCCTCAATGTACAGGTCTAAAGAATTGAGTCTTCGAAAACTCATTTCTTCAAGATTAAGCAGAGGTAAGGTTGATTTTTCATTATATTTTGAAAATACTGGGGATGAGACATTTGCAAATGTCAACCCTAAAGTCGTAAAAAAATATATGCAACAACTCGAAGGGTTGGCAACTGGCGATGAAATGCAGCGACTTCAATTGGCGATTAAAATGCCAGATGCAATTAGTACCGAACGTGAAGAAGTTGACGAATCAGAATGGGCAGAAATCCAAAATGAAATTCTAAAAGCATTGGATAGTATTGCTCTTTACAGATTAGAAGAAGGCAATGTCTTAGAAGCTGACTTTACAAAACGAATTGCGATCATTTCAGACCTACTCAATCAAGTACTTGCAATAGATCCCGAACGCATCACAAATGTACGAGAGCGTTTACACAAAGGAGTGTCCGAACTGAAAGAAAAACATGATGAAAATCGTTTTGAACAAGAGCTCGTGTATTACATCGAAAAATTTGATATTACAGAAGAAAAAGTACGACTTCAAAATCATTTGGAATATTTTATAAAAACCTTAAGTTCTAATGACTCAAATGGTAAAAAATTAGGGTTTATTTCTCAAGAAATTGGGCGAGAAATCAATACCATTGGATCCAAAGCTAATTTTGCACCAATGCAAAAATTAGTCGTTCAAATGAAGGACGAATTAGAAAAAATTAAAGAACAATTACTCAATGTCCTCTAAGATGACACAAGGAAAACTAATTGTATTCTCGGCACCATCGGGATCAGGAAAAACAACAATTGTAAAACATTTGTTGGCGCAAAAAGAGCTGAATTTAGAATTTTCTGTATCCGCTACATCCCGACCAAAAAGAGGAACTGAAGTAGATGCAAAAGACTATTATTTTTTATCTATCGACGCTTTTAAAAAACACATAAAGTCAGACGATTTTCTAGAATGGGAAGAAGTTTATCGAGATAATTTTTATGGCACACTCAAATCCGAAGTAGAACGTATTTGGGAGCTTGGAAAACATGTTATTTTTGATATAGATGTCTCTGGTGGCTTGCGAATTAAACGAAAATTTCCAGAACAAACTTTGGCTATTTTTGTAAAACCTCCAAGCATCGATGAATTAAAGATTCGTCTTAAAAAAAGACAAACCGAAACTCAAGATAAAATTAATATGCGGGTTGCTAAAGCTTCCGCTGAACTTGCCACCGCACCTTTATTTGACTGCATCATTGAAAATGATGTTTTGGAACTAGCTCAAAAAGAAGCTTACGACAAAGTGGCTAACTATATTAACTAAGAATCGATGCGCATTGGACTCTTTTTTGGAACTTATAACCCGATCCATGTTGGACATCTTGTCATTGCCAATCATATTGCGGAACACTCTGATTTGGATCAAGTCTGGTTAGTCGTTACACCACAAAGTCCCCACAAAAAAAAGCAAAGCTTGTTAGACAATTATCAACGATTAGAAATGGTTTATCGTGCAACAAAGGAGTATCCTAAGCTTGTTCCAAGTGCAATTGAGTTTAATTTATCACAGCCAAATTATACGGTTCATACACTGGCATATTTAGAAGAAAAACACCCTGAACACCGCTTTTCTCTTATTATGGGCGAAGACAATTTAAGGTCCTTACCTAAATGGAAAAATGCGGATGTGATTATCAAAGAGTACCCGATTTATGTGTATCCTAGAAAATTAACGGAATCCAAAACACCAGCCCTTTTGGAAAAAAATGCTACCATAATTAAAATAGACGCCCCTATTATGGAGTTGTCTTCTACGTTTATTCGTCAGTCGATTCAGGCGGGTAAAAATGTTCGACCTATGCTCCCCGATGCGGTTTGGAACTACTTAGATGAAATGAACTTTTATAAATAAAATATGGTCAAAATAGGTTCCATAGAACTCCCCGAATTTCCTTTATTACTTGCACCAATGGAAGATGTGAGCGACCCTCCTTTTCGTGCTTTGTGTAAAGAGCAAGGGGCAGATGTGGTTTATACCGAATTTATTTCGAGTGAAGGCCTTATTCGTGATGCAGTCAAAAGCACCATGAAATTGGATATTTATGAAAAAGAACGTCCTGTGGGAATCCAAATTTTTGGAGCCAATTTAGACAGTATGTTACAAGCCATTGATATTGTTGAAAAATCCAATCCGGACATCATTGACATTAATTTTGGATGTCCTGTTAAAAAAGTAGTCAGTAAAGGTGCTGGTGCTGGTATTTTAAAAGACATCTGTTTAATGGAAAAACTTACGGCTGAAATGGTGAAGCGCACTCATTTACCCGTGACCGTCAAAACACGATTGGGCTGGGATCATGATTCCATTCGGATTGTAGAAGTTGCTGAACGGCTGCAAGATGTAGGTTGTGCAGCTATTGCAATTCATGGCCGAACGCGCGCGCAAATGTATAAAGGAGCTGCCGATTGGGGGCCGATAGCCGACGTTAAAAACAATCCACGAATGCACATTCCTGTTTTTGGAAATGGCGACGTAAACACGCCTGAGCGTGCCATTGAAATGCGTGATCAGTATGGATTGGATGGCGCCATGATTGGACGTGCTACCATTGGGAACCCTTGGTTTTTTAAGCAAGTAAAACACTTTATGCAAACAGGTGAACATTTAGGACCTATTAGTATGCTAGAACGTGTAGAAGCCGCACGACGTCATTTGCAAATGGCGATTGATTGGAAAGGAGAGGTTTTGGGGGTTTTAGAAACCAGACGTCATTATACCAACTATTTTAAGGGAATTCCTAATTTTAAACCGTTCCGAACACGGATGGTAACCAGCGATCATAGTGCCGATGTTTTTGCAGCGTTTGATGAGGTAGAAGCCCTCTTTGGAGACTATCAGTTTGTTTAGACGTTTAGCTGCGTTTTAGCAATGCGTTGCGACGCAATTCGAGAAGCTAATATTCCTAAGGTTAATATCGTAGCGAGGACAATCCCAATATTAATGAACTGAAAATCCACTGGATAGGCCAATGAAGGCGTAATCATAACTAAAGAATATTTTTGTTGCAACCAGATTACCAGTATCCCGATACCGAGTCCTATTCCCCCACCAATGACCGTCATTAAAATTCCTTGGTAATAAAATATACGTCGCAAATCTTTAACGGTTGCCCCTAAATTGTATAAGGTTTTCAAGTTCTTTTTCTTGTCTAAAATCATCATAATTATAGAACCGATAATATTAAACAAGGCGATGATTAAAATCAATGTAAAAATCAAATAGACCGCCACGTGTTCTGTGTTGAGCATTTTATAAAGCGCATCGTTGAGTTGGAGGCGATTCTTAATGGTGACTTTGTTTTCAAAAAGAGATTGAAGCGCAGCTCTTGCGGTATCTTCATCGACTGAGGGCTCTAAATAAATATCGATTGCACTCAGGGTTTCAGCGTCGTAGTTTAATAAATACTTGGCATTTTCAATGGATGTAAATACTTGTGAATTATTGAGCGTTTCATTAATTTGAAAGATGCCTGCATTGGCGACTTTCATACTCCTAAAAGCCCCTTTTACTGAGCTTTGTTGTCCAGTGCCTGGCTTGGGCGCATAGAGTTTAATCACTTTTGCTACATCAAAAATTCCAAAGCCTAATTCGTTGGTAACACCCCAACCAGCGACAATTTGAGGAGTGTTAGGTTCGAACCACTGTCCATATACCAAAATAGAATCAATTGTTGCTTGTGGATAATTTGCATCCACTCCTTTGAGTGTGACGGCTAAATGTTTATTGTCACAATTCATCAGCATCCGTTCCTCTACGACTTCAGTAAAAGAGACAACTCCGTTAAGGGCGGTTAAGGCTTGTTTTTGGGCGGGGGTAAAACGAATGGTTTTGGAGGTGGTGGGAACAATTTTTAAATCAGGGTCGGAAAAAGAGGTGAATTCTAAGCTGAAATTTTTGAGCCCAGAAAACCCTGAAAGTACGATGAAAAGAGCGGCGGTTCCTACAATAATTCCAAAGCCTGCAATAAGAGTGATAAAATTAATAGCGTTGTTATTGCTTTTAGAAAACAAATAACGTTGGGCGATATAGAGGGAAAATTTCAATTAGGATTTTTTTCGTTTCTCTAAAAGATCGGGGTTTTCAATTGGATTTTCGATGCCTTTGAGAGACTTGTCTATTTGGTCGATATACTCCAAAGAGTCATCAATATAAAAAATCAATTGGGGCATGCGACGCAATTGGTGCTTGGTTCGTTGCGACAGTTCGTGTTTGATGAGTGGCGCATTTGACTTTATGCCTTCTAAAAGCTCGGTGCCTTTTACAATTGGAAAAATACTCAGATACACTTTTGCAATCGAAAGATCAACAGTAACGTTCACCTTGGTTACTGAAATAAGGATGCCTTTCATCCCGCCTTGGGTGGCCGCGCCTTGTAATACCTCAACGAGATCACGCTGTAAAACGGAGGCTATTTTTTTTTGTCTTTGACTTTCCATGGGGTAAAAATAATATATTTCTGGGTGAATTGTTTAAAAGCTAGTCCTTTTCGGTTAAATTTGTAGTATGCTGAAGAAAATAGAACATATTGGCATTGCCGTCAAAGACTTAAAAACTTCTAATGAATTGTTTAAAAAGCTTTTGGGAGTTCCGCATTATAAAACCGAACAGGTCACTTCCGAAGGGGTAACAACATCTTTTTTTGATGTGGGAACCCATAAAATTGAGCTGCTTGAAGCGACAAACCCCAACAGTGCAATTGCTAAGTTTATCGAAAAAAAAGGCGAAGGTGTGCATCACATTGCTTTTGAGGTGGAGGATATAGAGTCCGAATTGGCGCGTTTAAAAGCGGAAGGATTTGAATTGATTCACGAAACCGCCAAAGATGGAGCGGATCATAAACGTATCGCTTTTTTACATCCAAAATCAACGAATGGGGTACTAATTGAACTCTGTCAGGAACGGTCTAATAAAGACTGAATTTCTTTTTATAATTTTAAAAATCGTTGTAATATTGCAGCCATATTGGTCCCATAGCTCAGTTGGTTAGAGCATCTGACTCATAATCAGAGGGTCCTTGGTTCGAGCCCAAGTGGGACCACCCTGAAAACCCTTCTTTATTGAGGGGTTTTTTGTAGCTCTCACTCTCTAACCAGTCTCGAAAAGCTGCTAAAAGCCATCTATTACTTAATTTCTAAACATCTCAAAGAACAGTCCAAATTTACTAAAAACTGACAGACATTTGACAGACATTTCTGTTCTTTTCGCTTTTAACCCTTTTCTCAACACGCTTTGTTCCAAAGCTACTGAGCTAATATGAAATACTTTTTGTATTTTTGAATTATAATTTAATCTTTAAATTAACCAATACAATGAAGAATTTATTTTATTTATTTTTAGCTGTAACAATGTTCGCTTGCTCGGATGACGAAGGAAATCCTTGTGTTTACGAGCCAACTCTAACCACACAAGCTGCTACAGATATAACAGAAACCTCAGCTACTTTAAATGGTGTTATAAGTATCGTTTCAGAGAACTGTGACGTACCTAACAATACTGAACAAGGGTTTGTTTATTCTACTGAAATACAGCCTACATTAGAAGACACTCAAGTCAATGTTAATGGCACTGAAATTAGTACTACTATTGAGGGTTTAACTCCTAACACTACTTATTATGTAAGGTCTTTTTTAACGAATACATTAGGCGAGTTTTATAGCAATGAGGTTAGCTTCACAACTATTGATGCACTTATTAATTGTGATGGTAATCTAGTTCCTACTATAATTTACGGTACACAAGAATGGACTGTTGAAAATGCTTGTAACATTACATATAGAGATGGAACACCTATTCCAGAAGTTACAGATGATGATGAATGGGCAAACCTTACAACAGGTGCTTGGTGTTATTATAATAACGACCCAACAAAACACAGACTTTATAATTGGTTTGCAGTAGTGGGTATACACGACAATGATGAGAGTACCCCTAATAAAGAATTTGCACCAGAGGGTTGGCACGTCCCAAGTGATGCCGAGTGGACAACACTCAAAGAACATCTGATTGCAAATGGTTATAATTATGACGGCACAACTACAGGAAATAAAATAGCTAAGTCAATGGCATCAACTACAGGATGGAATACTTCAGCGAACACAGGAGCTTCAGGAAACAATCAAAGTTTAAATAACAGTAGTGAATTTAACGCTATTCCAGAGGGCAAACGCAGCCTATATGGCGATTACAGTCTTGAAGGTTACATTGCAGACTTTTGGAGTTCAACTGTTTATGATACAAATACCGCATATTATTATTACCTAACCTATGATTTTAACTTACTAGGAAGAGATAACAGTTGGTATAAGCAG
>Ga0233451_10002518_pt1 | contig 16603 bp, 18 predicted proteins | sample 011ome_29_FD_183052 | JGI IMG/M metagenome (GOLD analysis project Ga0233451, IMG submission 183052) | Coastal salt marsh microbial communities from the Groves Creek Marsh, Skidaway Island, Georgia - 011504CT (spades assembly) | ecosystem: Environmental > Aquatic > Marine > Intertidal zone >...
GTACTTCGCCGACGCCGGCCAGCACCTCGAGCATCGTGTCTTCGTCGACCACGACACCCCTCACTGCACGAGCTCGGTGCTCTACAAGGGCGCGCTGCAGGGCGACGGTGCGCACACGGTGTGGATTGGCGACGTCCTCGTGCGCGCCGAGGCCATCGGCATCGACACCTACGAGGTCAATCGCAATCTCATCCTCACGGACGGCGCTCGCGCCGACTCGGTGCCCAATCTCGAGCTCGAGACGGGCGAGATCCAAGGCGCCGGGCATGCGAGCGCGACGGGACGCTTCGACGACGAGCAGCTCTTCTACCTCCAGGCCCGCGGTATCCCCGAGGAGTTGGCGCGCGTGCTGGTGGTGCGCGGGTTCTTCGCCGACATCCTGGGCCGACTGGGCGAGCCCGATCTGTCGCGGTCCGTCATGGCCGACGTCGATGCCCGCCTCGGGGTGGACGTCGTCGGACTCGGCGTGGACACGGATGAGAGCGTCGACGAGGTCGCGACATGAAGCGCATCGACGTCTGCGCTGTGTCCGACATCCCCGAGGGGGCAGCCCTGCGCGTGATGGTGGGGGAGCACCCCGTGGCCCTCGCGCGCTGCGACGGGGAGATCCGTGGAGTCCTCGACGTCTGCTCCCATGCCGACGTCGCCCTGAGCGAGGGCGAGGTGGACGACTGCAGCATCGAATGCTGGCTCCACGGCTCGCGCTTCGACCTGCGCACCGGTGAGGCGTTGTCCCTCCCGGCCACCGCACCCGTCCCTGTCTTCGACGTCGCCGTCTCCGGCGATGGCGCGGATGCCCGAGTCCTCGTGGGGGAGCACCCCGTGAGCCAACCCCAGCACGCTGAATAGGAGCCACGATGTCCACCCTCGAGATTCGCAACCTGCACGCCACGGTGGAATCCGACGGCGAGCCGCGGGAGATCCTCCGCGGAGTCGACCTCACGGTCGCCAGCGGTCAGACGCACGCGGTGATGGGCCCTAACGGCTCGGGCAAGTCCACCCTCGCCTACGTCATCGCCGGCCATCCGAAGTACACCGTCACCGAGGGCTCCATCACGCTCGACGGTGCCGATGTCCTCGACATGTCCGTGGACGAGCGTGCACGCGCAGGACTCTTCCTCGCGATGCAGTACCCCGTCGAGGTGCCAGGCGTCTCGGTCTCGAACTTCCTGCGCACCTCGGTGACCGCCGTCCGGGGCGAGGCGCCCAAGCTGCGCCTGTGGGTCAAGGAGATGAAGGAGGCCATGGCCGCACTTCAGATTGATCCCGCCTTCGCGGAGCGTTCCATCAACGAGGGCTTCTCCGGTGGCGAGAAGAAGCGCCACGAGATCCTGCAGTTGGAGCTGCTCAAGCCGCGCATCGCCGTGCTCGACGAGACCGATTCCGGCCTCGATGTCGACGCGCTCAAGATCGTGGCCGAGGGGGTCAACCGCTTCAAGGAGGACGGCACGACGGGCACGCTCCTCATCACGCACTACACGCGCATCCTGCGCTACATCCATCCGGACTTCGTGCACGTCTTCGTCGACGGGCGCATCGTGGAGAGCGGCGGGCCGGAGTTGGCCCAGCAGCTCGAGGACGAGGGCTACGAGCGCTTCGTGAAGGCAGGCAGCGCGGCGTGAGCATGACGTTGGCTTCGAGCCCCCTAGACGTGCGGAGCGTGCGCGAGGACTTCCCGATCCTCGCGCGCTCCGTGCGCGGTGGTGGCCGCCTCGTCTACCTCGACAGTGCGGCGACCACCCAGAAGCCGCTGATGGTGCTCGATGCCGAGCGTGACTACTACCTCACGAGCAATGCCGCGGTGCATCGCGGCGCGCATCAGCTGGCCGAGGAGGCGACCGAGGCGTTCGAGGGTTCCCGCGCGCGTATTGCGGCGTTCGTGGGGTCGCGTCCTGATGACCTGGTGTTCACACGCAATGCCACCGAGTCCCTCAACCTCATGGCCTATGCCTTCAGCAACGCCACGGCCAAGGCCCAGCACGGCGCCCCGCTGCCCGACGGCGCGGACCGCTTCGTCCTGCGCGAAGGCGACGAGATCCTGGTGACCCAGATGGAGCACCACGCGAATCTCATTCCGTGGCAGGAGGTCTGCGCCAAGACAGGTGCAGTCCTGCGCTGGGTCCCGCTCACCGACGACGGACGCCTAGACCTGACGGACCTGGGCTCCCTCATCACCGCCCGCACGCGGGTGGTCTCCTTCACCCACCAGTCCAACCTCCTCGGGACCGTCAATCCGGTGGCTCCGCTCGTCGAGGCCGCGCGCAGCGTCGGTGCGCTTGTCGTGCTCGATGCCTGCCAGTCGGTCCCGCACATGCCGATCGACGTGTCCACGCTCGGTGTGGACGCGGTCGCCTGGAGTGGTCACAAGATGCTGGGCCCGACCGGGATCGGCTGCCTCTGGGCATCCGCGGAGGTGCTGGCTTCAATGCCGCCCTTCATCACCGGCGGCTCCATGATCGAGACGGTCACCATGGAGGCGTCGACCTTCGCCGAGCCGCCCAAGCGCTTCGAGGCCGGCGTGCCCATGGTGGCGCAGGCGGTTGGCCTGGCGGCGGCGTGCGACTACCTCGATGCTCTCGGCATGGACAAGGTCGCGGCCCACGAGGCGGCACTCACAGCCCACGCACTGGCCGCATTGGGCGAGGTCGACGGAGTGAGGATCGTGGGCCCCACGGATCTCGTCGATCGAGGCAGCGCCGTCTCCTTCGTCGTCGAAGGCGTGCACCCCCACGATGTCGGCCAGGTCCTCGACAGCAGGGGCATCGCGGTCCGCGTGGGGCACCACTGCGCCTGGCCGGGCTGCCGCGCCATGGACGTCCCGGCGACTACGCGCATGTCGACGTACATCTACAACGACACGCAGGACGTGGATGACTTCATCGAGGCGCTCGGACGCGTGCGTGACGTCTTCGGAGGTGCCTGATGGAAGACCTCTATCAGGAGATCATCCTGGATCACTACCGCAACCCGCAGGGGCGCGGTTTGCGCGAGCCCTTCGAGGCCCAGGTCCACCATGTCAACCCCACCTGCGGTGACGAGATCGACCTGCGCGTCCATCTCGAGGATGTCGACGGAGTCACCCGCGTCGCGGACGTGTCCTACGCGGGCCAGGGCTGCTCGATCTCCCAGGCTTCCGCGAGCGTGATGTACGAGAGCCTCGCGGGTCAGTCGCTCGATGAGGCGCTGGCCGCACTCGCTCGCTTCCAGGAGATGGTCCAGTCCAAGGGCCAGATCGCGGGCGATGAGGAGACCATGGGGGATGCCGTCGCCTTCGCGGGTGTGGCGAAGTATCCAGCGCGAGTGAAGTGCGCGCTCCTCCCATGGATGGCGTGGAAGGACGCGGTAGTGCAGGCGACAGAGGGAGGCACCCATGACTGAGCAGGTGGCGAAGCAGGCGGTCGCCGATGACCTCTGGGAGGCGATGAAGGATGTCGTCGACCCCGAACTCGGCATCAATGTCGTCGACCTGGGCCTGGTGTACGACGTGCACCTGGATGAGGGCAACGTCGCGACGCTGGACATGACACTGACATCCGCGGCGTGCCCGCTCACCGATGTCATCGAGGACCAGACACGGGCGGCTCTCGATGGGCTCGTGGACAGCTTCACCATCAACTGGGTCTGGATGCCCCCGTGGGGCCCGGACAAGATCACCGACGACGGTCGCGAGATGCTGCGCGCTCTCGGCTTCAACGTCTAGGGGTACGCTCACCGGGCTGTGATCACCGCCCAAGGCCTCGAACTCCGTGCGGGTGCCCGCCTGCTCCTGCTCGATGCGAGCTTCCAGGTGGGGCCCGGCGATCGCGTGGGCCTCGTCGGCCGCAACGGAGCCGGCAAGACCACGCTCACACGCGTTCTCGCGGGGGAGACCGAGCCAGCGGCAGGCATGGTGCGGCGTACCGGCACCGTGGGCTATCTGCCGCAGGACCCCCGCACGGGGGATCTCGGCATCCTGGCGCGCGATCGCATCCTCGGGGCTCGCGGACTCGATGAGGCGGCCCGGGTCATGCGCTCGTCAGCAGAGCGCATGGGCGATGACGATCTGGACGTGCGCGAGCGCGCCATGCGGGGATACGACCGGGCCTCGGCGGAGTTCGAAGCGCTCGGTGGGTACGCCGCCGATGCCGAGGCCGCGCGCATCGCGGCCAGCCTGGGCCTGCCTGATCGTGTGCTCGGCCAGCAGATCGGGACGCTCTCCGGCGGTCAACGTCGGCGCGTCGAGCTCGCGCGCATCCTCTTCGGCGGCTACGACGTGCTGCTGCTGGACGAGCCGACTAACCACCTTGACGCCGACTCGATCATGTGGCTCCGTCGCTTCCTCAGCACCTACGGCGGTGGCTTCGTGGTGATCAGCCATGACGTGGGCCTGCTCGAGGCGACAGTGAACACCGTCCTCCATCTCGACGCCCAGCGTTCGGTGCTGGACACCTACTCCATGGGCTGGAAGGCCTACCTGCAGCAGCGGGAGACCGATGAACGTCGTCGCCGCCGCGAGCGGGCCAATGCCGAGCGTCAGGCCAGCGCCTTGCGCGAGCAGGCCGAGCGCATGCGGGCTAAGGCCACGAAGGCACGTGCCGCGCAGTCGATGCTCAAGCGCGCCGACCGGATCACGGACAGTCTCGAAGAGGCACGCGCCAGCGATCGCGTTGCCAAGATTCGCCTGCCCGAGCCCGCGGCCTGCGGCAAGACACCCCTCAGCGCGCGCGGCCTTTCCCGCTCCTACGGGTCACAGGAGGTCTTCACCGATGTCGATCTCGACGTCGATCGAGGCTCCCGCGTGGTCGTCCTCGGGCTGAACGGCGCGGGCAAGACGACGCTGCTTCGGATCCTTGCGGGTGTCGACACCCCGGACACCGGTGCGGTGACGCACGGACACGGTGCCCGCGTCGGCTATTACGCCCAGGAGCACGAGACGCTGGACCCCGAGCGCACGGTGCTGGAGACCTTCGCGAGTGCGGCGCCCGACCTCGCCGAGAGCGACCGTCGCTCCGTCTTGGGATCGTTCCTCTTCAGCGGCGATGACGTCGCCAAGCCCGTCCGCGTCCTGTCGGGCGGGGAGAAGACGCGACTCGCCCTCGCCACGCTCGTGGTCTCCAGCGCCAACGTCCTCCTTCTGGACGAGCCGACCAACAATCTCGACCCGGCAAGCCGTGATGAGATCCTGGCGGCACTGCGGAGCTACCGTGGCGCCGTAGTGCTGGTCACCCACGATGAGGGTGCCGTGAGGGCGCTCGATCCGCAGAGGGTGGTCATCCTCCCGGAGGGCGACGAGGACCTGTGGAACGACGACTACGCTGAGCTTGTCGAACTCGCCTAGGTCGGAGGACCCGTGACGCTCACCCTGCCCCTCGATCTGCTCGAGCGCGGGCATGTGCGCGCGGACCTCGACGGTCGTGTCCTGCAGGTGACGCTTGACCGACCCGATGCCCGCAATGCGCAGACCCCGGCGACCTGGGCGGCGCTCGCGGCGCTCGGGCAGGCGTGCGCCGGGGGAGACGTCGACATCGTGATCTTCCGAGGGGCCGGCAGCGCCTTCTCGTCCGGCCTCGATCGACGCATGTTCACCGCCGAGGGGATCCCCGGGCAGGCTTCCCTCGCCGCCATGGCCACCATGCCTGATGGGGAACTCGCCGATCTCATCGCGGAGTTTCAATCCGCCTTCATCTGGCAGCGCGAGTCGCCCGCGCTCACGGTGGCCGCCGTCCACGGCCCGGCCATCGGGGCCGGCTTCCAGCTCGCGCTGGCCTGCGACATGCTCCTCGCCACGCCCGATGCCTCCTTCGCCATGCGCGAGACGTCCTACGGCCTTGTCCCGGATCTCGCGGGGACGCAGCCCCTGGTCCAGGCGGTCGGATATGCCCGCGCCGTGGACATCTGCGCGACCGGCAGGCAGGTGAGCGGCGACGAGGGCTTCCGTCTCGGCTTCGTGACACGTGTGGTGGACGACCTGGATGCCGGCATCGCGGAGGTGGTCGAGTCGATCCGCAGCGCACCACCCGGGGCCGTCACCGCACTCCTGCCGTTGCTGCAGCGTGCCGAGTCGTCCTCGCGCACCGAGCAGGCACTCGCGGAGCGCGTGGCGCAGGTAGGGCGCCTGCGCGCGCTCCTCGGGAGCGGCTGACCGTGTCCGGGGTCAATCCCTGGCAGATCTACCAGTCCATGACGCGGGATCCGTCCCAGGTGTCCCGCGTCGGCTGGCCTGTCGTAAAACGGATCCTCGGCTATGCACGTCCCTACCGGCGACTCGTGATCGCGTTCCTCGTCACCCTGGTGCTCGCATCCCTCCTCACGGTGGCGCAGCCCCTCGTCTTCCGCCAGATCATCGACAACGGCATCTCCCAGGGCAATGCGAGCCTGGTCACCGCACTGGCATTCCTCGTGGGGGTCCTCGCCCTCCTGGATGCGGGGATCAACCTCGTGGGCCGTTGGTATTCGGCACGCATCGGGGAAGGGCTGATCTACGACCTGCGCACCCAGGTCTACGACCACGTCCAGAGGCAGTCCGTGGCCTTCTTCACGCGCGCCCAGACAGGGGCGCTCGTCTCGCGTCTCAACAGCGACGTGATCGGCGCCCAGCAGGCGTTCACGTCGACCCTCGGGGGCGTGGTCGGCAACCTCATCACGGTGTCGATCGTGCTCGTCACCATGTTCCTGCTGTCCTGGCAGGTGACCCTCCTCTCCCTCGTGCTCGTGCCGCTCTTCCTGCTGCCCGCGCGTTGGATGGGGCGCCGGCTCCAGGGGTTGACCAAGCAGCAGATGCAGGTCAATGCGCAGATGAGCACTCAGATGACCGAGCGCTTCAACGTCGCCGGGGCGCTCCTGGTGTCGCTCTTCGGTCGCCCGGAGAAGGAGCATGGCGAGTTCGCGGGGCGCGCCGCCCAGGTGCGTGATGCCGGCGTGAGCATCGCGATGGCCAACCGCTGGTTCTTCACCGCGCTCCTCCTTGTCGGATCGATCGCCACGGCCATCACCTATGGCGTCGGCGGCAATCTCGTCATCGACGGGGCGATCACCCTCGGCACGCTGCTGGCCCTCGTGGCACTCCTCGCGCAGCTCTACGGACCGCTCACAGCGCTGTCCAATGTCCGCATCGACGTGATGACCGCACTGGTGAGCTTCGAGCGCGTCTTCGAAGTGCTCGACCTGCCCCCGCTGGTCCGGGACGCGCCGGATGCCAAGCGTGTGGTCGAGGGGCCTCTTGCCGTGGAGTTCGATCACGTCGGCTTCCGGTATCCCACCGCGGCGGAGGTGAGCCTGGCGTCGCTGGAGTCCGTGGCGCGCGAGGATTCGCTCCGCTCCGAGGAGCCGGTGCTGCACGACGTCTCCTTCCGTGCCGAGCCCGGCCAGATGGTGGCGCTCGTGGGGCCGTCCGGGGCGGGCAAGACGACCATCACGGCGCTGGTGCCCAGGCTCTACGACGTCACGCGCGGGTCAGTGCGCGTCGGAGGCACCGACGTGCGCGAACTCGAGCTCACCTCACTACGCGATGCGGTCGGCGTCGTCACTCAGGATGCTCACCTCTTCCACGACACCATCGAAGCCAACCTGCGCTATGCCCGGCCCGGGGCCACCGACGACGAGATGCGCGCGGCGCTGCGGGATGCCCGCATCCTCGATCTGATCGATAGCCTCCCGGCGGGGCTCAACACGGTCGTGGGTGATCGGGGCTATCGGCTGTCGGGTGGCGAGAAGCAGCGGCTCGCCATCGCGCGCCTGCTGCTCAAGGCACCCCGCGTGGTGATCTTGGACGAGGCCACCGCCCATCTGGATTCCGAGAGCGAAGCCGCCGTGCAGATGGCGCTCGCCCAGGCACTGCGCGGTCGCACCTCCCTGGTCATCGCGCACCGACTGTCGACTGTGCGCCAGGCGGATGTCATCCTCGTCGTGGATGAGGGCCGGATCGTCGAGCGCGGAACCCATGACGAGCTCCTGCGCGCCGAAGGCGTCTACGCGAGCCTGTATTCGACGCAGTTCGACGACTGACCTGCGCTCACCAGGGTGAGCGCAGGAGCCCACCGTCGACGGGCACGAGAGTGCCGGTGATGTACGACGCGGCGGGGGACAGCAGGAAGGCTGCGACCCTGCCGAATTCGTCCGGTTCGCCCGCGCGGCCCAGGGGCACCCCCGTGCCAAGATCGGCGGCCCCTAAGGATCGGAGGCGGTCAGTGGCGATGCGCCCCGGGAGGATGCCGTTGACACGCACGTGCGGGGCGAGGGAGTCGGCAAGCTCCTTCACGATCATGGCAAGGCCGGGCCGGAAGGCATTGCTCGCGCCGAGCGAGGGGATCGGCTCCTTGGCGGTCGAGGACAGGACCAGGAGCACGGAACCCCCGGCTCGGATGCGGGGCGTGAGTGCACGCAGCAGCCGGATCGAGGAGAGGAAGACCGACGCGAACGCCACCTGCCACGCGTCGTCGTCGAGGCTGAGTGTCGGGCCCGGCATGGGTCCTCCGACGTTGACGAGCGCACCGTCGATGCTGCCCGCGGTCTGGGCGATCATCGTCGCCGCGTCGGGATCGGCGAGGTCGATGGCGAGGGTCTGATGGGCCGGACCCAGGGCCTGCTGCGCCTCGGCCAGCCGCCCGGCATCCCGGGCTACGAGCAGTGTGCTCGCACCCTCCGCGGAGAGCGCCTGTGCGGTCGCCCATCCGAGTCCGCGGCTCCCCCCGGTCACCACGAATCGACGCCCGGCCAGCCCCAGGTCCACTAGGGCACCTCCGCGGCTCCGGAAGGCGCAGCCTGAGCGTCCTCGCGCGCCTCGCGCCTGAGGAAGAACCACCACCCGGTGACGGCGATGACGGCGAAGACGATCCACTGGACCGCGTAGCTGACGTTCTGGGTCTCGTCGATCACGGGTGCGGGCAGGCGCGTCACGTCGGGATCGGACGGCGATGAGGCCGTGGCCTCGAGGTAGATGCCCTCGATGTCGGCACCGAGTCGCGCGGGGGAGAGGGCCGATACCTGCCCTGCGGGCAGGTCGGTGGGCTCGGCCTCGGGATTCGGGGTGGGGATGCGCACGCGGGCGTCCAGCACCACGGTGCCCGTGGGGGGTGATGGGGCGGTGACGGCGCCCGTGGCCGCTCCCGTCGCGGCGATCCACCCACGCGCTACCCAGACCCGACCTTCCGCGGTGTCGAGCGCGGACACGACCCAGAATCCGTTGCGTCCGTCGAGGGGGCGCTGGCGCACGAGCACGGTGGATGCGGCATCGAAGCTTCCCTCCACGCGCACCGGAGTCCACTCAGTCGGATCCGCGGCCGCCTGGGCCAAGGTCACGGGCGTGATACCTGCCTGCGTGGCCCACGCCACGCGTGCCGTGCGCTCCTCCTCCGCGCGCTGCCATTGCCAGCGACTGAGGAATCCGAAGGCCGTGATGGCCACGACCACGAGCAGGCTGAAGGAGATCCAGCGTCGGGTCTTGAGCAGGGACCACACGCCCCCCACGTTAGGTCAGGACCGTGCGTCGGCACCGGCCGGACCGGCCGGCAGCATCCTGGCCGTGGGCACGACGGGGGCAGGCGGGGGTGTCCCGCGTCGCCTTCCCCCGGAGTTCGCGGCCACCACCGCGAGATAGGGCAGGGCCACCGCCCCCGCGAGGAAAACCCACCGGGGCCATCCGGGCACCACAATGGCCAGCAGGACGCAGGCGGTCCGAATCGTCATGGAGATCAGATAGCGCTTGGTCCGCCCGGTCTGCTCCTGGGAGAGGGACTCACCCGCACCGGTGATGCTGTGCACCTCGGGGGGACGGGCGCCGGACATAGGACAACGCTAAGGCCGGGGGCGCGATCGCGCACCGCGGGACCGAACTGCCGAGATTGGGCTGCCGAGACTGAGCGGCTGAGATCTAGCGGCCAGGCTCAGGGAGGTTCCTCGGCGCCGAGAATGGATCGCTGCGCCTTGCTGGGCTGCAGGAGGAGGTTGAGCGGCCAGATGAGGAGGAGCGCGTAGAAGCCGAGGTAGGACAGGACCAGGGTCGACGCCCCGGCGACGACGAAGATCACGAAGAAGGCAATGCCTCGCAGCCGGGCCCGTGTCTTGCCCAGGCTCGCCCAATACGCGCGCTCGTCGGGCTTGATGAACTGAGGATGGCGACCGATGTACCACGAGGTGAGGCTGCCGATGCCGCTGATGTACGCCATCGTCCACCAGTAGAGCGCGCCCGTGCCGTCGCTGCTGAAGAGGGCGACATTCGCCGCGCCCCAGTCATCGCCCCCGCCGTACATTGCCGCGGGCCATGGCAGGAAGACGAAGCCGATGAGCCAGAACATGTTGAGCCAGAAGATGGTGGCGTCATAGGACTCGAGCGAGTTCATCACCCGGTTGTGGACACTCCACATCATCGCCATGACGAAGAACGTCGAGATGAAGGTGATGATCGAGCCCGAATTGGCGTCGAGTACGTCGAGGACGTTGCCCCCCTGCTGGGGGCCCTCGATCCCCACGAGTGGGAGCGCGAGGACAGTGATGGCGACCGCAACCACAGCATCGGAGAAGAAGAGGAGTCGATCGACTGCGGTGCCCGTCCGGAGCTCCCACTGCGCCACGTGCACATGGTGTCACGCATGTCGCTGCGACGATGTGCAGTCCCGCCCACTAGCGTCTGCTCCAGGTCGCGCCCAGGGGCGCCGAGCGAGAGGAGTGCCGTGGTCGCGCTGGTCACCGGTGGCAACCGGGGTATCGGCCTCGCCATCGCTCGTGCGCTGCGCGATTGCGGACATGACGTCGTCGTAGGCAGTCGCTCCGGTGAGGCACCTGAGGGTCTCGCTGCCGTGAGCATGGACGTGACGAGCACCGAGTCGGTCGATGACGCGGTGGCGCGGATCGAGGCCGAGCGCGGTCCCGTCTCGGTGCTCGTCGCCAATGCGGGTATCACGCGCGACACGCTCCTGGTGCGCATGGACGACGACGACATCGACGCCGTGCTCCAGGCAAACCTCGTCGGGGCGATCCGCTGCGCCCGCCGCGTCGCGCGCGGGATGATCAAGGCGCGTCAGGGTCGAATCATCTTCATCTCGAGCGTTGTCTGGGCACTGGGATCCGCGGGACAGGTCAACTACGCCGCCGCCAAGGCGGGCCTCGTGGGCGCCGGCCGCAGCCTCGCGCGCGAGCTCGGGGGCCGGGGCATCACCACCAATGTCGTGGCACCGGGATTCATCGAGACGGACATGACCGGCGCCCTCTCCGACGAGCAGCGGGCGGCCATCCTCGGCCAGATCCCGGCGGGACGCTACGGAAGCACGGAGGAGGTCGCCGCGGTGGTGTCCTTCCTCGCCGGCGCCCAGGCCGCCTACGTCAATGGGGCTGTGATCCCCGTCGACGGCGGTTTGGGCATGGGCCACTGACACGAGAGGCGGATATGGGAATTCTCGAGGGCAAGCGCATTCTCGTCACGGGGGTGCTCACCGACCAGTCCATCGCCTTCCATGTGGCTCGCCTGGCCCAGGAGCAGGGTGCCACGGTCGTACTCACGTCCTTCGGTCGCGCGCTGTCCCTCACGCGGCGTACGGCGTCGCGACTGCCCGTGGAGGCTCCCGTCGTCGAACTCGACGTGACTGCGACCGAGGACCTCGACAGCCTCGCCGAGCGCGTCCGGAGCCACGTGGACGGCCTCGACGGGGTGCTCCACTCGATCGGCTTCGCTCCGGAGTCGGCACTCGGCGGTCGCTTCCTGGACACGCCCTGGCCCGATGTGAGCACGGCGCTTGAAGTGTCGGCGTTCTCGCTGAAGTCCCTCACGATCGCCTGCCGACCCCTGCTCGGGCCCGGATCCTCCGTCGTGGGCCTCGACTTCGATGCCACCGTCGCGTGGCCCACGTACGACTGGATGGGGGTGGCCAAGGCGGCCCTGGAGTCCACGTCGCGCTACCTCGCCCGAGACCTCGGCCCGTCGGGCATCCGTGTGAATCTCGTGGCCGCGGGTCCTATCCGCACGATGGCGGCAAAGAGCATCCCGGGCTTCGAGGACTTCGAGACGGTGTGGCAGTCCCGCGCACCCCTCGGCTGGGACCTCGACGATCCTGGCCCGGCCGCCCAGGCATGCGTAGCACTCATGTCCGACTGGTTCCCCGCGACGACGGGCGAGATCGTGCATGTCGACGGAGGCGTGCACTCCCAGGGGGCGTGAGCATGCGCACGCTGCTCCTCATGCGCCATGCGAAGTCCGACTACCCGCCCGGTGTCGGGGATCGCGAGAGGCCCTTGGCTGCCCGCGGTGAGCGCGACGCCGAGGCGGCGGGCGTGTGGCTGGGCGCGACCTATCCCAGGCTCGACCTGGTCATCGTGTCGCCGGCGCGACGCGCGCGCGAGACCTGGGGAATCGTGGAGCCGCACGTGCAGGCGTCACGGGTCGAGGAGGACGCGCGTGTGTATGAGGCCTGGGGCGCACAGCTCCCGGACATCGTGAGCAGCCTGGCCGATGCGGTCCGCACCGTGCTCATCGTCGGCCACAATCCCGGCATCGAGGAGTGCGCGGCCCGACTTGCGCGATCCGGTGACGCAGAAGCGCGCGAGGCGATGTCACGCAAGTACCCCACAAGTGCGATCGCTGCATTGGGCTTCGCGGAGGGCTGGATGGATACATCCACGGCGGAACTCGTGAGCTTCACCGTGCCCCGGGGCTAGTGGGTGAACCCGGCTTCCGCGTCAGCCTCTTCGATTTCCTCGCGGGTGATGCCCAGGAGGTAGAGGACCGAGTCGAGATAGGGGGCGTTCACCGCGGTATCCGCGGCAGCCTGGACCACGGGCTTGGCGTTGAAGGCGATCCCCAGTCCTGCGGCATCGAGCATGTCCAGGTCGTTGGCTCCGTCACCGATCGCGATCGTGCGCGACGCCGGAATGCCGAACTCGCGTGCGAACTCCTCGAGCGCCTCGCGCTTGCCCTGCCTGTCCACGATGTTGCCGACGACCCGGCCGGTGAGACGTCCGTCGATGACCTCGAGTGCATTGGCCCGCAGGCCATCGACCTCCAACTTCTCCGCGAGGGGGGTGATCACCTCCTGGAAGCCGCCCGACACGAGGCAGACACGGAAGCCGAGGCGGTTCAGGGTGCGGCAGAGCGTGCGCGCGCCGGGCGTGAGGCGGATCCGGCGGGATGTCTCCGCGAGGACTTCCTCGGGAAGGCCCTCGAGGAGAGCGACTCGGCGACGCAGGGATTCCGCGAAATCGATCTCCCCGCGCATGGCGCGCTCGGTGATCGCCTCGACTTCGTCCCGCGCCCCGGCACGCTCGGCGAGCAGGTCGATGACCTCGTCCTGGATCAGCGTCGAGTCGACATCCATGACCACGAGCCGCTGCCCGCGCCTGTCCAGACCCGCATGCTGGACGGCAATGTCGACACCGAGCAGGGGCGCGGCCTCGGAGAGCTCACGCCGCAGGTCGGCGATGTCATCGCCGGATCCCTCGAAGACGACTGCGGTGACGGGGTAGGAGGCAATGCGCCGGATCCGGTCGATGTTCCACCCGCGCTCAGCCATGCGTCTCGCCAACTCGGCCACGGCGTGCGGTGGGAGATGCCGCGCCATCACGGTCACGTGGATGCGACGCCGATCCGGGTCCTTGCGCGTGATGCTGGCGCCCGGCACGGTCTCGATCTCCATGCCCAGGCGACCGGCCTCCGCATGCAGGATCGCGCGGGTATCTCCGACGGCCTCCGCCCTGAGGCCAAGGAGGAGCGCGAGCACGAGGCGTCCGCGTACGACGATCTGCTGGATGTCGAGGACCTCGCACGGGGTGTGGCGCAGGGCATCGAAGACGGCTGCGGTGACACCCGGCCGGTCGCGGCCGCTCAGGATGGCGAGGAGGGTGCCGTCCACGTGTGCAGCCTAGTGCGCCCGGCGCGGCGATGAGTATGCCGCCTCGACCGCGGTCCTGGCCGCGAAGTCCAGGGTCTGCGCATCGATGAGTGATCGGGCGCCGTCGAGCGCGAGGAGCATGCGCAGACCCAGTGCACCCAGTGCACGTGATGATGCCGGGAGCGCCGGGGGACCGAGGATCCAGGAGTCGACGATGCGCTCTGCCTGCCGACGTGCAGCGTCCCCGACGGGCCCCGGGGTGACCTCGAGGTCATCGACGATGTGCGCCGCCTCGACGATGGCGGCACGCAGTGCACGTCCGGCGTCCTCGGAGTCGGGTGGCGTGGCCGGGTGGCCATCGGCCTCGAGGACGCGCCACGACCCGCCGTCCACGGGGATCAGCCAGGTGGAGCCGCCCCGTCGCTCCCATCCGACAGCTCCCGTGGCCGTCATGGTCCGCGGCAGTGCGAGGCCGCGCGGATCCCCGGGACGCGGAAGGAGGAGCGTCAGTCCCTCCGATGCACGCACCGCGGAGAGGACATCCCACCAACCCTGCGGAGGTGCGCCGAGCACCTCGAGGCCGGCAAGCACGTCGTCCGCCGGAGCGTCACCACTGCGCAGGCCTCGGATCGCGGCGGCAGCGCGCCCGGCACGCCACGCGGGGGTGGAGACACCCAGGGACGCGGCACTCATGCGGTGACGGTATCCGGCTAGGTTGTCGACGTGACCGTCGTCCTGTCGCTCGCGTCCGTGGGCGTGCGCCGAGGCCCGGCGTGGATCCTGTCGGATATCACCTGGACGGTGCGATCCGACGAGCGTTGGGTGCTGCTCGGACCCAACGGTGCGGGCAAGTCGACCCTGTTGTCGCTGGCCGCGACGCGGCAGCATCCGACGACCGGCCAGGTGGAGATCCTGGGGGAGACGCTGGGGATGACGGACGTCTTCGACCTTCGCCCTCAGATCGGCCTGGTGGGTGCCGTGCTCACCGACACGATTCCCGCCCGCGAAAAGGTCCGCGACGTTGTCATGACCGCGTCCTGGGGCATCACGGGCCGCTGGCGGGAGCAGTACGACGACGCAGATGCGCGGCGCGCAGATCGACTCCTGCGACTCCTCGGCGTGAGCGACCTTGCCGAGCGCACCTTCGGCACCCTGTCGGATGGGGAGCGCAAGCGCACCCTCATCGCGCGAGCCCTCATGAGCGATCCGGAGATCCTCCTGCTCGATGAGCCTGCGGCGGGTCTCGACCTCGGCGGTCGGGAGCAACTGGTGCGGCGTCTGGGGGACATGGCGAGCGATCCGACCGCTCCCACCACCGTCCTGGTCACCCACCACGTCGAGGAGATCCCTCCCGGCATCACGCACGCCCTGCTGCTGCGCGAAGGAAGGGCGGTGGCCCAGGGCCCGGTCGCCCAGGTGCTCACCAACGAAGCCCTCTCTGCGACCTACGGGCTGCCACTCGAGATCACCCGACGCGACGGGCGCTGGGCGGCGCGGGCGCTCCCATGAGCGCGCGCTGGCTCTTTGCCGATCAGTTGGGTCCCCACTTCCTCGGAGCCGCGGACTCTCCCGGTGATGACGGATCCGAGCGGGTCCTGCTCGTGGAGTCGAAGGCTGCGTTCCGGCGTCGTCGGTATCACCGAGCCAAGGCGCATCTCATCCTCTCGGCGCTGCGCCACCGCGCGGCCGAGCTGGGCGACCGATGCGACTACGTCGCCGCGGAGGGTTACCTCGACGTCGTCGGAGACCGGACGCACGGTCTCAGCGTCGTGGATCCGACCTCCTTCGCGGCGCGGCGTCTTGTGCGCTCGCTCGGGGTCGAGGTCTTGCCGGCACGCGGCTTCATCACCTCGCAGGAGGACTTCGCACGGTGGGCCAGCGGGCGCAGGCAACTGCGTCAGGAGGACTTCTATCGGGAGGCCAGGCGCCGGACTGGGGTCCTCATGGAAGGCGACGAGCCCGTGGGCGGCCGCTGGAACTTCGATGCCGACAATCGGCTCCCTCCGCCCCGTGGGGCCGTGACGCTCGGGCTTGCCGAACCTCGGTGGCCGCGCGAGGACGACATCGACGACCAGGTGCGCGAGGACCTCGATCGCTGGTCGCGAGAAGGCATCGCCTTCTCCGGAGCCGATGGCCCTCGCCGATTCGCCGTCACGCGCGCTGAGGCTCTCGCCGTGCTGGACGACTTCATCGAGCACCGCCTGGCGGCGTTCGGCCCCTACGAGGACGCTGCCCTCGTGGGCGACTGGGCCATGGCTCACTCCCTGCTGTCCGTGCCGCTCAATCTCGGGCTCCTCGAACCCCGCGAGGTCATCGACCAGGTTGTCGAAGCATGGGCCCGGGGGAGGGTGCCCCTCGCGAGCGCCGAGGGCTTCGTCCGGCAGGTGATGGGCTGGCGCGACTACGTGTGGCATCTCTACTGGCACTTCGGACCTGACTACGTCACGTCGTCCAATGCGCTTCAGGCACACACGCCGATACCGGAGTGGTTCCGCGACCTGGATGCCGACGCACCGCAGGCCCGGTGCCTCTCCACGGCCCTGGGGGAGGTCCGCGAGCGCGGCTGGAATCACCACATCCTCCGACTCATGGTGCTGGGCAACTGGGCGCTGCAGCACGGCTGGGATCCGCGCGAGGTCACCGAGTGGTTCACCGCCAACTACGTCGATGCCTACCCATGGGTGATGGCAGCGAATGTCGTGGGCATGGCGCTCCACGCCGATGGCGGGCGCATGGCGTCCAAGCCCTACGCGGCGGGAGGTGCCTACATCAAGCGCATGACGGATTTTTGCACCGGCTGCACCTACCGA
>Ga0233451_10002553_pt1 | contig 16512 bp, 12 predicted proteins | sample 011ome_29_FD_183052 | JGI IMG/M metagenome (GOLD analysis project Ga0233451, IMG submission 183052) | Coastal salt marsh microbial communities from the Groves Creek Marsh, Skidaway Island, Georgia - 011504CT (spades assembly) | ecosystem: Environmental > Aquatic > Marine > Intertidal zone >...
AGAGATCCAGAGTTTAGTGATCATTTTTGGGTAAATCCCCTCGGTGTTCATTTTAGTCAGATTAAAGTTTCTGATTTGCTCCTCGTTAATCATGACGGTGACGTTGTTCAGGGTGATAGACCTGTAAACGTTGCAGCATTTGCCATCCATTCCAGACTTCACAAGGCAAGGCCGGATGTGAATGCTGCCGCTCATTCACATTCACTTTACGGCAGAACCTTCTCAACATTTGGAAAATTACTTGATCCTATTTCACAAGACTCATGTGCATTTTACGAAAGGCAAGCAATTCATAATCATTTTTCTGGGGTTGTAGAAGAAACTGAAGAGGGAGATAGGATTGCCAATGCTCTTGGAGATAAAACAGTCCTATTTCTACAAAATCATGGGATTTTAACTACGGGGCCATCGATTGATATAGCTCTTTGGTATTATTTTTCCATGGAAAGATGTTGCCAATCTCAGCTTATGGCCGATGCTGCTGGTGAAACCACAAAGATTCCTCATGAAACTGCTATTAAAACAAGAGAGTTTATAGCAAATGATCTTGCGGCATGGGCAAGCTTTCAGCCCCTTTTAGATATGATTACCCGCAAGGAGCCTGATCTACTGGATTAATTTCCAATAATAGCTTTAGTTTCAAGGCACTCATGTAAACCTGAAAGGCCGTGCTCTCTCCCATTTCCAGAAGTTTTAAAGCCCCCAAAAGGTGCTGCCGGACCTCTTGCCCCGCCATTAATGCTGATTTGACCGGCTCTAATTTTTCTAGCCACTTGTTTTGCATGATCTTCATCTCCAGATTGAACATAACCTGCTAAGCCATACTCCGTATCATTTGCTATTTCGATAGCTTCATCTTCAGATTCATACTTTAATATGCTTAGAACAGGACCAAAAATTTCCTCTCTTGCAATGGTCATATCATTAGTAACGTCAGCAAAAACTGTTGGTTTCACGAAATAACCTTCTGAAATCCCCTCAGGTCTTCCAAGACCGCCCGCTACAAGCCTTGCTCCTTCATCAATTCCTATTTGGATTAGCCTTTGAACTTTTTCATATTGAACTTTATTAGAAATTGGTCCAATTTTTACACCCTCATCTTCTGGTGAGCCAACAATTGTCGAATTTGCAACTTCAGCGGCAGCTTCAACTGCTTTCTCATAGTTCTGGGATGAAACAAGCATTCTTGTTGGCGCATTACATGATTGTCCAGTATTCATAAAGCAATGATTTGCTCCAGCAGCAGCAGCTTTCTCAATATCAGCATCATCTAGGATGATATTTGCTGATTTGCCGCCAAGCTCTTGGGCAACTCTCTTTACAGTTGGGGCTGAAGCTATAGCTACTGCAACTCCAGCTCTTGTTGAGCCTGTAAAGTGCATCATATCAATATCTTGATGTTCTGATAGAGCAGCCCCAACAATTGGACCCATTCCATTTACAAGATTAAAAACCCCTGCTGGAACTTTCGCAGCATCTAATATCTCAGTAAATATAATTCCACAAAATGGAGTGATCTCGCTTGGTTTTAAGACCATAGTGCACCCAGATGCAATTGCTGAGGCTACTTTTGTGCACATCTGATTCATGGGCCAATTCCATGGAGTAATCATCCCAATAACACCAATTGGTTCTTTTCTTACTAAGTAGTTATTTTCAACCCCTTCAAATTCAAAAGTTTTTAGCACCTCTAAAGTATCTTTAAAATGAGACAAGCCTGAAGTAACTTGAGCAACATTTGATAGCCATAATGGCGCACCCATTTCTTCAGAAATTGTTTTTGCTAATTCTTCAGAACGTTTTTCATATTCTGTAATAATATTTTCGATCAGCTCTATTCTTTCCTCTTTAGAAGAAAAGCCAAAAGTTTTAAAAGCCTCTTTCGCTGCTCCAACAGCTAGATCTATATCTTCTTTAGTACCAGCTGCTATCGAACCAATAACAGATTCATCAGATGGATTTATAACTTCTATTGTTTCTGAACCTAATGGATCAACCCATTCCCCATTAATGTAAAACTTAAGATGATCAGCCATAATTGTTCCTCACTAAAAAATTGAATTTAATTATAACGGATGTTTTTTGATTATCGCCAGCAATTGCTGGGGTTCTGTAACTTATATTTGACTTGCCTCGCGAGCATCTTTAAATGCTTGAATTGCTCTTATACGAGATTCCTTCAAATCTAGTATAGGTGATGGGTAATCCGTAGATGAGAAAAGATCATTTTTTGGTTGATGAATTTTAGCTGTAGGAACATCTTTTAATTCAGGAATAAATTTTTTGATAAATTCTCCATCGGGATCAAAATTTTGTGATTGAGTGATAGGGTTAAAGATCCTAAAATAAGGGGCAGAATCTGTTCCAGTTGAAGAACTCCACTGCCAACCTCCATTGTTTGAAGAAAAATCTCCATCTATCAAATGTTGCATAAAAAACTTTTCTCCGAGCCTCCAATCATGGAGCATATTTTTTGTGAAAAACATTGCAACAACCATCCTTAGTCGATTGTGCATCCAGCCTTCTGAAAGCATCTGCCTGATACCAGCATCAACAATAGGAAAACCTGTTTTGCCTTCATAAAAGGCTTCAAGCTCCTGATCCGAATGTCTCCACCGAATAGATTTTGTATAGTCTTGAAAAGGTTGATTCTGACTTACTTTTGGAAAGGAAGACATAATATTTCTATAAAACTCCCTCCAAATAATTTCGTCAATCCATTTACATATTCCCTTGTTGCCTGATGTAAATTCAAAATTATTGAGCTTTAAACCCTCCAAGATACATCTTTTAGGGGAAAGGATACCAAGGGCTAGATAAGGTGAAATTCTACTTGTGCCGTCAAGAATTGGAGAATTTCTTGACGCATTATAAAAATTTACTTTTGAATGAAGAAAACCTTCAAGCTTGTCGTGAGCAGCACTTTCTCCTGCAGGCCAAAGATCAATATTTGCTGAATGAATTTTATTAAAATTTAAATCTGTGATATCACTCTTGATGCCAGAAGATTTTTTTACTTTTGATGGCTTCACAATATCTAAAAAACTCATACTAAAGTTTTCTATCCACCTCCTTTTAAATGGTGTGAAAACTGAGAATGGTTTGCCTTGGCCTGTAGTGAGAAAACCTGGCTCATAAATGACTTGATCATTAAAAGATGAAGACCTAATATTAATTTTTTTTAAGGCTGCTTGTGAAGCTAAATCTCTTTCAGCCTCATTCAGTCCAAACTCATTATTCCAAAATACGTGATCTATTTTTTGATGAGAAGCAAATGAAGACAAGTCTTTTGGCAAAGTTTTATAAGAGTTAGTATTGATAGCTATTAGCGGAACATTTAATTTTTTAAGCGATTCTTTTAACGACTTTAAATTATTTATTAGGAACTCATGTTTAATGTTTGATTCATTATGTGCTTCCCACTGATAATCAGAAAAAACATAGAGAGCAAGAACCGCCTCGTATTCATCCAAGGCAGCATTTAACGCAGGATTATCATCTAATCTTAAATCCGTCCTGAACCATACTAGTCCCTTTCTCATAAAATCCTGTCCTCTAATCTACTTTTCAATTTGATTGTTAGAAAATTTTGCATCTACTCGGTAATCTGATTGAAGATTTGTTATAGATACTTTTCCTCCTGCAGCAATTACAATGGCTGCGCCAGCAGCAACATCCCATAAAAAAATTCCTTTCTCTTGATATCTTTCTGCCTTTCCTGCTGCTACATATACCGCTGCCATTGCTGCAGATCCAATCATTCTAATTTTTTTCCAGGACTGGAAAGTAGATATCAATTGATTGAACTCATCATCCGAATAATTAGTTTTTGCCGGTATACCCGTCACTAAGGTAGATTCGTTTTTTAGAGACAATAAAGAGACATGAATTTCATGATCATTTTTAAAAGCTTTAGATTCCTTATGCCCAAAGTAAAGCTCATTATGATTAAAATCATAAATGACTCCTAGTATTGGTTCTAATTTATGCATCAATGCAATCGAAACGCAGCTAATGGGAATACCTCTTAAGAAATTTGAGGTTCCATCTAAAGGATCTATAACCCAATAGTAGTCCTCAAGAGCATCACTAGAGCCAGTTTCTTCTCCCAGAATTGAATAATCACTATGAGACTGAATGTAGTCTTTTATAATATTTTCAGTGTCAATATCAATTTGTAGCTTTAAATCACGGCCTTTATTATGCAAAATTTTAATATTGCTTATTTCAGTTTTTACTAAAAATTCTCCTGCAAGCAATGCAGCTGACTTTGCGATCTGAAGGCATGCGTTAAAATCAATCATGTCGAAATGTTTTGCTAAAATAAGATCCTATATAAACATAAAAATTAGATAAGAAGCATTTTTGAAATAGATTGTCATCCAACGTTCTTCGCTTTTATCACTACTTTAATTATTTAGGAGTAATTCGATAAATGAGGTTAGCCTTATCATCTGATATCAACAAACTTCCGTCTTTCATCATAAAAGGTGCCGCGGGTCTGCCAGAAACTTCTTCATTTTTCAGCCAACCGGAAATAAAATCTAGTTTTTCAGATACATTTCCTTCCTCATCTAAGACAATTCGTATAACTTTATAGCCTACTTTAGATGAGCGATTCCAAGAACCATGCAGAGTGATAAAAATATTATTTTTGTATTCTTGAAATAAATTTCCTGTATAAAAAATCATCCCAGTTGGAGCGACATGAGCGCCTAGTTCAGATATTGGTGCAATAAAATCATATCCGGAGCTCAAATTCCCGAACTCTGGATCTGAAACATTGCTAGCATGCATGTAAGGAAATCCAAAAAATTGCCCATCTGAATCTAATCTATTTAGCTCACATGAGGGGGAATCATCTCCAAGCCAATCTCTTCCATTGTCAGTAAAAAATAGTTTTTTTGAAACGGGATGAAAATCAAAACCTACTGAATTTCTTACCCCTCTAGCAACATAATCCCATGAACCTTCATTCAATCTTAAGATGGAAGCATATCTTTGATCCTCGCGAAGACAAACATTGCATGGGGCCCCTACATTAGTGTAAAGCTTGCCATTATTATCATGCTGAAGCCACTTCCAGCCGTGCCATTCATCACTCGGTAAATTGTCTGTGACTAATATTTTTTTAGGCACCTTCCCAAAACCTTGATTAAGCTTAGTTGAAATATTTTCTATTTTCCAAATCTTATCGATCTCAGAAAAATATAAATCTCCATCGTAAAAACTTACGCCTGTAGCAAAAGTAAGGTTTTCTGCAACAAGCTCTTTGGAATCAATTGCTCCATTTTGATCAGTATCACGAAGAGCAAAAATTTTTCCTGAACGCCTTGATCCGACATACAAGCGCCCATCGTCACCTTGAGCCATTTGACGGGGAGAATCGATGTCAGTGGCGAATAATTCAATTTTGTAGTTCTGATCAATCTTTAAGTCAGTCAAATCTATTGCGTAGGAAACATTTGATATGAATATTAAAAATAAAGTTAAATGCTTGATCATTATTTACCTTCCTAGGAATAATTGAATTAATTTAATAGCAAAAAAATCTCATAACTCTAAAGATCATCTAATAAAGCCATGAACATTTTTTGATAAAATCTGCATACATCCGTCAATGTTACCATCATTAATTCTAACTTTTAATGAATCAATATCATCAACAATCTCTTGTGAGGGGCTTGGTTCTATAGATTTAAAAATTTTAGGATTTTCAGTTTTCATTTCCTTGCCAGAAATTAATAGCTCTTCGTACAATTTTTCACCCGCTCTCAACCCAGATTCAATGATCCTTATTCCGGGAGCATTTTCTTCAAACGTATAATTGTATCCCTTTAAATTAATTAACCTTTTTGCTAGCTCTACAATTTTCACCTGATCTCCCATATCCAAAATAAAAACTTCTCCGCCCTCTGACATTTGACCTGCTTGCATTACAAGATTTGATGCTTCAGGTATTGTCATGAAGTATCGTGTTACATTTAGGTCAGTTATAGTTACTGGGCCACCTTGGCTTATTTGCCTCAGAAACGTTGGAATAACAGACCCAGAAGAATTTATTACATTTCCAAAGCGAACCATAGAAAAAATTGTCTCATTTGACATCTCATTGAAATTCTGAACTATTTGCTCAGCAAATCGCTTTGTTGCACCCATAAGATTTGTTGGCCTGACTGCCTTGTCAGTAGACACCATAACAACCTTCTTTACTTTATTAGCTAATGCTATTTCGCAGATACTTAATGTGCCTAGAATATTATTTTTGATGCCTGTAAGGATATTTTCACTAATTTCTAACATTGGAACATGTTTATATGCTGCAGCATGGTATATGTAATCTAATGTATATTTTGATGCTACCTTTTCAAAAGATTTTTTATTAGAAATATCATGCAATATCGCAGTTATTTTGGTATTCGATTTATATGTCTTCTTTAAGCCCAATGATTCCTCATATATTCTGAATAAATTAAATTCAGAAAAGTCTACTAAAATTAATTGCTCAGGCTCTGAAGATAGAGCTTGCCTTACTATTTCGGAGCCAATGGATCCTCCAGCCCCTGTCACCATAATTGTTTTATTTGATAAATCTATTCGAGTAATACTTTCAGCTCTACTCTTTGGCAAAAGGTCTTCCAAAGATAAATCCTGAATTTCATCCATTCTTTTTTGATCTCCAACTAACTCATGAATAGATGGAATTGTTCTAACCGATACTTTCAAAGATTGCAATCTACCAATTATTTCTCTTCTTTGCTCAATATTAATACTTGGTATTGCAAGAAAAACCTCAACAAAATCATATGAATTAATTAATGATTGTATTTTTTTGATATTTCTAAATACTTCCACTCCATCAATCTTCATACCAGAAAGATCTTTGTTATCATCAATAAATCCAATGACTTTTGTGGTAGGGTCAGATTGAAGAAGATAAAATAACTCAATGCCGCTATTACCTGCACCATATATAATAACTGATTTATATTCTCTATCTTTTTTGTAGGGGTTAAGGATAATTTTTGCAACTAATCTCGAAGCGCTAGTTAATGCAAAAAACACAATGCTCATAATTAAAGCCTGCAAAATAATAATTAGAGTGAGGCTAAATTCTAGAAAACCTACTTTATAGAGATAAATTCCTGCCCATGAAAAGCCAAAAATTAATGACCCAAAAAGAATGCTAGCTATGTGTCTTGCGGGCTCATAAAATCTGACCATAGAACGATACATATCATTAAAATGAAAATACATTATGGTCATAATCATTGGAGCCAAGTACCCAATAAAGTTTTGTGTAATAGAAAAAAGTAAAATCGAAAATTGAGGATCAGATAGAAAGGATGCTAATGGTGGACCAATTATGATCCAAACAACTAATCCAATAAATCCATCTGTCGATGCCAAGATCGAAATTTTTACCTTCCTGTTTAAGTCAATTAACTTCATTTCATTTTGAGGCTTCTTCCAACACCTGTAAGATTGCCGCTTTAGTTTTATCAACTTCTTTCTTGGTAAGATTTGGATGCACAGCAAACATCAATGAGTCCTCACCTAACTTTTTGGATACTGGAAGTCGGTTATTAAGATACTTTTTTTTATATGATTTTTCTAGGTAGATTTCAGGGCAGCTTCCTGAGAAACAATTTACACCTTTGTTGTTAATTTCAAAAATAATTTTATCTCTAGTCCATCCATCTTTTAAAAACTTCTTGTTAAGCATTATGTAGCATTTATAAAATGCATGGGTCATATGTTTGGGAATACTTGGAATATTCACGCTTGAGAGATGCGCAACTGATTTATAAATCTCATTAGCATTATTAAATCTAGCTAGTGTCCATTCCTTCATTCTCTTTAATTGTATTCGCCCTATAACTGCTTGCATCTCAGTCATTCTGTAATTTGAACCTATTGAATCATGAACATATTTGAATTTAGGAAGTTTGCTGTCCTTTTTTTGTAAAGAAATTTTTCTAAAATTTTTACCATGGTTATTAAATGAAGCAGCAAAATCATAATATTTCTTAATATTTGTAGTAATCATCCCGCCTTCACCCCCAAGAGTCATGATTTTATCATTGCAAAATGACCATGTGCCAATATGGCCTATAGATCCAACGCTCTTCCCCCGATAAGTTGCTCCATGCGCTTGAGCACAATCCTCTATAACGATTAAATTATTTTTATTGGCCAAATCCATTATTGAGTCCATCTCACAGGGCATACCTGCAAGATGAACACAAATTATTGCTTTAGTCTTTTTTGTTATACATTTAGATATTGTTTCAGCTGTAATATTTTGTGAATTGTAATCTACATCGGCAAATACAGGATCTGCTCCAAGGAGACTCACGCACGATGCAGAGGCAATATAGCTTCTTGGAGTAACAATTACCTCATCACCTTGTTTGATATTGACACATCTCAATGCCATATCTAGAGCTAAAGTTCCGTTTGCAAGTGCCAGCGAAAACTTAGCCCCAACAAAAGCTGAAAATTCATTTTCAAATGCTTTACCATTATTACCAAATAAGTAATTAACTTTTCCAGATTTCAACACTTTAGAAACTGCTGATATTTCTTCTTTAGAATATTCGGGCCAAGGCTTCATGATTCCTTCATAGTTTTCTTGATAAATATTTCAGTATTAAAAGATTAAATTATGTCAGATAATAAAGACTTATGTATAAAGATTTTTTTAAACCCCTGATCGATAGGTTAGTTGCCTTAGCTATGATTGTAATATTACTTCCATTCTTAATTTTCATAAGCGTTTTAATAATAACTCTTAACAAAACTAGTCCTTTCTTTATTCAGGAAAGACCGGGCTTAAATGAGAAAATCTTTAACTTAATTAAATTCAAGACCATGTCAGACAACAAAGATTCTAATGATTGCCTGCTTGAGGACTATAAACGAATTACTAAGCTTGGAAGCATATTAAGAAAATCAAGTATTGATGAGTTGCCAGAACTAATAAATATTCTAAGGGGTGAGATGAGCTTTGTTGGCCCGAGACCTCTTCTGAGCGAATATATACCTAAATACACTGAGGAGCAGAGGCTTCGCCATATTGTAAAACCTGGAATCACGGGTTTAGCTCAAATTAATGGTAGAAATCTTTTAAGTTGGGAGGAAAAATTTAACTTAGATGTTCATTATGTTAAAAATGTTTCTTTTTTAGGCGACTTAAAAATTATTCTTAAAACTATATTTGTGCTGTTTAAAGCGAAAGATATTAATCAATCAGATAAAATAACAATGGAAAAATTTGAAGGCACCTCACCCATAAATAATAAAAAATAATATGAAAAAATTTAAAAATATATTTGGACTATTTGGGGCAGGAGGACATGGCAGAGAAACTATGGATCAAGTACGGTCTTTAATAAATGATAAATCATTGAAAGGTATTGGACTTAAAAATACTTTTTTTATCGAGTCTGATAAAAAAAAAGAAAGTGTTAATAATGTTCCTCTGTTAAGCAAAGAGGAATTTATTAATCTTGATGCTGAAAAAAAATTTTTTAATATATCAATTTCTGACTTTAAAACTAGAAAAAGAATATCTCAGGAGTGCTTGATGGATGAATTAGAACCACTTAGCATAATTTCAAAATTATCTGATATAGGAAGCGATAATGAAATTGGTGTTGGTGCAATAATTTCACAATTTGCAATCATTACAACAAATATAAAAATTGGTAATTTTTTTCAATTAAATAGACATGCTGCAGTATCTCATGATTGCATCATTGGCGATTATGTAACTTTTGCACCATATGCTGCTTGTAGCGGGAACGTAATAATTGAAGATGGTGCATACATTGGTGCCGGGGCAATAATCAAGCAAGGGACTTCTTCAGATCCGTTAATTGTTGGAAGAAATGCTGTGATTGGAATGGGAGCAATTGTAACTAAAAATGTGAAAGCCAATACAACTGTTACTGGCAATCCAGCCAGGTTATTTCAAAAAAACTAATGTTTAAAAAAATTTTTAAAGATAAGAAATTTTTGAGGGTTTCCAATGAAAAAGATCTTCATTTAGTACTAAGGCTAATGTTTGAGATCGCTATAAGCGATGGAACCCTGGATAAAGCAGAATTAGAAATAATAAAAAAACAAGCCGAATTATCAGATAAAAACGAAACATCATCATCTAAAATTATAAAGAAAATTATCGATGATTCTCAAAACTCAACCTCCTTGTATCCAACTGTCAAAAGAATTAATGAGGAATATTCTAAAACTGAAAAAATTGATCTTTTAAAGTCTCTTTGGAAACTAATAATTGCTGACAAGATGATAGATCCATACGAAGAAAACCTATATTTCAAAATTGCAGACCTGATTCAAATTAAAAGATCTTTAGCTAACAAAATAAAACAAGAACATTCTTAAGGCTTATCAACGTAGATAGGAGATGACCATGCCCTCTCATTTGTCATACTTAAACAGTTATCTTTGAGATCGGTTCTAAAGCTCCCTTTGCAAAGCTCAAAACTGTCTCTCTGAGATAAAGATGAGCCATTTATTGCAGGGGTAGGGTTTTGAATTGCTCGCACATAGTAAACGCTATCTCTGGAAAAATTTTGATCTTCAAATTCTACAATGCACTCACTTTTTCCTTGGCATGGAATTGACTTCCATGGATCTTGAATGAGCGGAGGAACTGCTTCACCAGAATATATTTGCGGAGTAATCTTGATAATTTCTATTCTTTCAATTATCTCTCTTTCATTGCTTGGGTTATAGCATTCACCTGCGCAAAGATATTCCAACCTCTCTGGAGAAAGTGAGTCAATGGATTCATTTGAGCAACCAGGTTTTTGTTTGAAACTTCCTGCAGCTTTGACAATAAATTTTGGATTCTGACTCATGGTGATCTCAGAACCCATGGGGACTTGCCCTTCAGGAGAATTTATTAAATCAAACCAAAGTAATATTCTAGGCCCACTAGTTCCATAAACATTTTTATTTTTTAAAGCGGTCCAAATTTCATCCTTGCCTCTTCCGCTTGCATGCACAGCCAATATTCCACCTGGATATACAAAACTAGAAACTCTCTCGCTATCAGGCTGGCTTTCACCAGGGATAATTTTGGGTATTTCTGGGAAGTTTGGATCTTCAGCCTTATACTTATATTCCCACATCTTTGATTTCACACCAGTTGCAAAAGTCATCTTCCTTCTCTCGTATTGCTTATATCCAGTTCCCGGTCTAGCAGTATGATCGTCTGTTGATGCAATAAATCCAAAATTATATCTTTGCGGGGATTCAATAGACTCTTCAAAATTTGAAATAGCTAAAGCATATTGAGCAGATTGTTTAGGCCTATAGTTAAATGATGGCTTAAAGCAATCAGTGCATTGATCGCAACTTAACCATTCCTCAGGCTTAGCTTCTGGAAAAACCATATTAGTATAGGGTCCTCCTGCTAAGGTATATTTTTTTGCAAGCTCAACTCTTGCATCACACTCATCTTTTGTAAGACCATCGCAACGTTTCTTCTGCATTTCACCTGCTTGCCAACAACATGGAAGAAAATCATCAGTTGGTTCAGGGCAACTCATTGTGTTGTCTTGAAGAAAATTTGCTGATGCAATATTTCTATACTCTTCACTATTGCCATGGCCAGACATGATTTCTAAAAGAATTTGCTTGCTTGGATCATGACCTTCAAAATTAAGGCGATTATCCCAAGAAGTTCCCAATGGAACATGGTAACCCCATGATTGGCCGTGAGGGATTACAATGCTGTCTAGATTCCATTCATCCAACTTAGAAAACAATTCCCTCGGAGTTTTTGCATATTCATAACAATCAAGTGGAAGATCTGGAGAAGCAATACCCTCCTCACAATAAGGTATGTTTCTTACCTCATTGAGGAGCCATTTTAAATCTGAATAACGTTTAAAATTAAATACATCCAGCCATCTTGCACCTACAGCCTGTTCGGTGGTATCAAAAACCCCTAATCCTGAACCTGGAGTTCTAGCACCAATTGGCCTTGCAGGAAGATTTTGAATGTCTTTAAAGATTACATTTCTGTGACCCCAATGATTTTCTTTCGTTGTACCAATTTGAGTCCACTCCCAACCTGGAAATACCACTAAATCATTTGTTAATGGATTATTATTAGAGATGTTGCATTGTTGAATTATCTTTTTTTGCTCACGCCAATGGTCTGGGGTAAGCCCCTCAGCATGATCATTGAAACTGAAAAAGTCTAAATTTGCACAATATCTAGCAAAATCACATGCCATAGAACTATCATGAGCTCCCTGGAGACCCATCATCGGTAATTCAAGTGTAAAGGCATCTATTGAATATGTGGTATGAACATGCAAATCTCCAAAAAGGATTTGAGTTGTATTTTCAGAATCAGCTCCTAGTAAACTCTCTTTGGTTTGAAAAAACTTTAAATCTTGTTGATATATCGATTCTGTTGAGCGCGGAAGACCCTCTATTTTTCCAGGATCAACATCAGACCCACAACTAGACAAAATAATTAAAAAAATAAAACTAAAAAAAAATTTCATTAAAATTATTAATACACTGTTGCTGAGCCAAATTCTTCAATTAAATCAGTTTCAATTTTTTTTCGTTCGAAGTTCATATTGAATTGTTTGCATGCGCCCTGATTCCATTTAATAAATTCATCTTCTAGATAATCCCCAATATTAAAAAACGTCTCTTGAACTAACAAACATTTCTCTAATAATGTTCCCACTGGTGAAAGTCGTACATTTTCAGTTATAAATTCCATAGACAGCATTTCTCTATCTAGAGATAAATTTTTATCAGAATCTAGCTTCATAAAATTTCTATCCTTAGAATGAAATTTTTTCCACTCCTGACTTTTGCCGGTATTTGGAATGCCAGTTTTTGCAAATGATGTCCAAGCTTGCATCATTGTTTCTTGCATTTGATCCCTTAATTTGCCTTTGGGATAAACAAATCTTCCAATGGGGCCAAATTTAAAGTCACCAGTGATAAAAGAGATCTCAAACCCATGAGCGGCCCCAATTAAATTAGGAAAATCTGCAAAGTATGAAGAAGATTGATCATCCCAATCAAATCTATATGCATATAAAGAATCATAACCAGCTTTTTCTAGCTCCATTAATGGCTCATCAACACCCCTTAGCTTCCAGCCTTGCGAGCGAGTTTTCACCCAAAGTTTGTATAGGTCTTCTCTCTTGAATTCAATCTTTGGAATGGGCACAAGTTTCGTGAAGGGATATGAAGCATTCACAAAATATCTATTTGATCCAAGCCAAAGGGAGAGTTCATCCTTATTTGATCCTGCGATAATCGGAATATTATTTTTCTCTCCAGACGAAGAAAGTCCAGCACTTACTCCATCAATATGAGTTACGATTCCATCTCTAGTAAGAAGCGGTAATCGATCATAGGTATCTTTAGAGAGTTTTTTATAAGTCTCCAAAAGAACCTTTCCATCAATAGATCTCAAATAACGCTGATATTCTTCTCCGTATTTCTTAGGATCTTTATTAAATAGATTTTTTATACTTGCGTATCCCGATGAGTCATAGTGTGATAGCGCTGGGTCAGAACCTAATTGATTCACTACAATGCCTTTTTGGTTTATACCTAACGCCTCTTCTCTTGTAAAACTGGTTGTATAGCCTGATTGAGAAATTGCTTTGTGAAAGAGTCCATTTCCCATAGGAGAAGCAAGCAAAGATAAAACATTATGACCCCCAGCTGACTCTCCAAAAATTGTAATATTATCTGGATCTCCTCCAAAATTTTGAATGTTAGATTGAACCCATTTTAGTGCCTCCATAATATCGAGGGTTCCAAAATTAGAAGTTTTGTCAATTCCATTTTGTAGTCCCTGTATAGCAGGATGAGTAAACCAACCCATAGGACCTAAACGATAATTAATTGTTACAACGAGAACTTGATGTTCACGAATTAGCTCTGAAAAATCATAGTAATCTTTAACTCCAGATGTATTGCCGCCACCATGTATCCAAAACATTACAGGAAGTCTTCTATTTAAATTATTTACAGGCGCCTTAATATCTAAGTATAGACAGTCCTCTTGTCCAACTATTCCTTCCCCCTGTATTCCGGCATAAATACTAGCCTCTTGCAAACATCCATTACCCTGCTGAGGTTTGATGACTTGCTCAGGAGATTTTAAAGATCTTGGTGCCTTCCAGCGAAGGTTTCCTACAGGAGGAATCGCGTATGGAATATCCTCCCAAGTAATTACGTTTTTACTTAATGTTCCTTGGGATACTCCAGATGATGTGGAGATTGTTAACGAGTTCTCTGGTTTAGAAGGGCTCACACATGACCCTAAAGCAAATATAGAGAATATAGTTATTAAAAGATTCTTAGAATTTAGCCTTTGATTCATGAAGCAATTTTATCCTTTCTTTGTTCGGTATAGTTTTTATTTTAGGAGTAGAATTTATAAACGCAATCGATTGATTAATATCATATTTATCCCAACGCATTAAATCTGAAGATGGAGAGCCAGTTTTTGCAAACTGAGTCCAAGATACCTGAAAAAAATTTGAAATTTTCTGAGCCTCTTTCGAGCAAAAATCTTTAATTATTTTTTTAGTAGCTGAGCCGAAAACATAAGGAAGCTCACTTGCATGGTATGCGCCCAATTTACCATCTAAGACTGGACTTGGTTCATTGAAAAGATATCCATAAGCATTATCTTGATGCAGCTCTAATAATTCCAGTGCGTGTATACCAAATGTCCAGTCAGTCATAATATTTGATAATGCCTTTTTATATTGATCTGCACTTGAACTTCTAGGTAAATAATTCCTAGTAATTTCATCTATGCTTTCTGCTCTAAACATTTTATGCAGCCTCTTGTAAAAAGATTCCTTATCTAAATTTAAATAATATGGCTCAAATTCCGACCAAAGCCTATACTCATCTGCAGTTGTTCCAACTATTAACTTAATTGGTGAATCTTGAAATTGTTTCATGGGATCTATGGGTAAAAAATTACCATCTGCAATTGGAGCAAAGCCTACTTCTGGTGAAAGCCATTTTCCACGGGCAATCATCGTATGTTTCATCTTAGAGGCAATTGAAGTTATCTGTTTGTGATCTGCAGATAATAAATCCTTAATTTTAAACCCATTATCATTAGCTGTTTTTAAGAATAACTCGCCCCATTGATTTCCTCTATCTTTGTCAAAAAATGCGTTCATCCCACCGCTTTGACAAATAGCTTTTGAAAATAAATTGCCTGATGGGCTTATCGAAGATTGTAATGCAACACTCCAAGCTCCAGCAGATTCTCCAAAAATAGTCATGTTATCAGGATCACCTCCAAACTCTGCAATATTTTCTTTTACCCACTCTATTGCAAGCTTTTGATCCATTAGGCCTTCATTGCCAGTAGACTGAATTTCACCATTTGAAATTTCATCAAGTTTTAGAAATCCAAATGGCCCCAAACGATAATTAATTGTAACTAGGACAATTTCGTGAAGAGGAAGTGAATCAAGATCATATATAACTGAATTAGAAGATCCTGTAATGTATGCTCCTCCATGAATCCAAATCATCACTGGCATATTGCCACCAATATCTTTTGATGCAATATTCAATGAGAGACAGTCTATTGATTCATCAGGAACGTTTGGATCCGTTAAAAAAGACTCGCGATAAATTGTTTGGGGTGCACTAAATCCTCTTTGAGTAGCTTCAAAGAATATTTCAGAATCATTTTTTTCAGGTGACTGCCACTGCGTTTTCTTGGTCAAGGGTTTTGCATATGGAATGCCGTAAAAAAAATTTATATTTTTATCAACAACACCATTAAATTTCCCTGCCTTGCAAGTAACACAAATATTAGACATCGAACAATTATAAATGCATTCAACAAAGAAATTGAAAGTGCGCGTTATTAGGAATCAATTGATTTAAAAATATAATTTATTATATAAATCGTAAAAAAAATCTTAAATAATATGAATTATTATGTTGAATCAATAAACTATTAATGGAATCATTATAATTGTAAAATTTTGAGGCGAAAAATGACATTATCAGTAACTATTAAAGAAAGAACAAACCTTGATCTTCATAACGAATTAATTAAAAAAGCTGAAGATCTTATACCAGTTCTTAAAGAAAGATCCGAATCTGCAAATACAGATAGAAGAATCCCAAAAGAGACTATTCAGGATATGAAAGATGCTGGATTTTTTAAAATTTTACAACCAAAGAAGTATGGAGGATTTGAACTAGATCCACACACTTTCTCAGAAGTTCAACTAAGAGTTGCGCAGGGCTGTATGTCTACTGCTTGGGTTTTAGGCGTTGTTGGCATTCATCCTTTTCAACTCGCTCTATACGATGATAAAGCCCAACAAGAAGTTTGGGGTGATGATGATAATACTCTTGTTTCTTCATCTTATGCTCCTATGGGACAAGTCACTCCAGTTGAAGGAGGATTTAAATTTTCAGGTCATTGGCAATGGTCAAGCGGTTCAG
>Ga0233451_10002554_pt1 | contig 16509 bp, 18 predicted proteins | sample 011ome_29_FD_183052 | JGI IMG/M metagenome (GOLD analysis project Ga0233451, IMG submission 183052) | Coastal salt marsh microbial communities from the Groves Creek Marsh, Skidaway Island, Georgia - 011504CT (spades assembly) | ecosystem: Environmental > Aquatic > Marine > Intertidal zone >...
ATGGAACTGAAAGCAATTGATGGAGTAGAAGCCAAGCCAGTCATTTCTCGTGAAGGCGAGATGATGATTGCGAAGTGTCTGGCAGCCGCAGGGCAAGGCGATATTGCCGCATACCTCGACCTGGGTGTCGCTTTCTCAACCGGCAGTCACGGCGTAAACTGCGATATGATTGAAGCACATAAATGGTTCAATCTTGCCGCATCCAAGGGCCATGAAGAAGCCGCTTAATGCCGTGCTGATATCTCTGACGCGATGACCGCGCGCGAAATCGCTGAAGCTCAGCGTCAGGCTCGTGAATGGTTGCCTGCAGAGCGCCGAAAAGCAGCTTAAGTTCTTTTGAAAGGCGTCCGCTGATCCAGAAACATCTGGTCGGTTGCAACGCCCCTTCGCTCGCGCTCTAGAAAGTCTGCGACGGCGGCGCGAAAGCCAGGATCGGCGATCCAGTGGGCGGACCATGTCTGGACGGGTTCATATCCGCGAGACAGTTTGTGGCCGCCTTGCGCGCCAGCCTCAACCCGCTTGAGACCACGCTCGATTGCGATATCGATCGCTTGATAATAGCACATTTCGAAATGCAGGAAGCGCTTCTCCTGAGTGCACCCCCAATAGCGCCCGTACAGCGTATCCTGCCCGATGAAATGCAGCGCGCCCGCGATTGGCGTATCGTCCTGATAGGCCAGGCCCAGCACCATCCGATCGGCCATACGCTCGCTAAGCAGATTAAACGCTTCGCGCGTGAGGTATGGCGTGCCCCATTTGCGCGCGCCGGTATCCTGATAGAAAATCCAGAATATGTCCCAATGTTGCGGCTTGATGTCATCGCCTGTCAGAGTGACAATCTTCAAGCCCTCTTGTGCACCTTTGCGTTCCTTTCTGAGCGCTCTGCGTTTGCGGGAAGCAAGTTGCTCCAAGAACTCGTCGAAACTGGCGTATTCGCGGTTTTTCCAATGGAACTGAAGGTCGCTACGCAGCAGCCAGTCAGCATCTTCGAAGTACTGCAATTGCTCAGGCTCGATGAATGTCGCGTGGGCCGAAGATAGCTGGCTTTGCAAGCAAACGGCTTCTGCTGCCCGTAAGAGATGCGAGGCCAAGCTTGCGTCCTTCATCAACAAACGCGGCCCTGTTGCTGGGGTGAATGGTGCGGCGATCTGAAGCTTGGGATAATAGCGTCCACCGGCACGCTCCAAAGCGTCGGCCCAGCTGTGGTCGAACACATATTCGCCCTGACTGTGGCCCTTGGCATAGCTTGGCAGTGCACCCAACAAATCACCGGCGTCGTCCGTAATGATGACCGGCGCTGGCTCCCAGCCAGTCCCCTCGCCTACACTGCCTGAATCCTCCAACGCAGTCAGAAACTCGTGACTGACAAACGGGTTGCGATCCCCGCCCAGCGCATTCCATTGATCCGCGGAAATATGTCCGACGGACGGAACCATTCGCACAGTCAGTTCGCGATTACTCACGCCAAACCTGCCCCTTCGCTGATCAAGGCATCCGCTCGGCTCAGCGCGCGCCGACGCGTCTCAGTTGAATTGACGGCCCAGGTTAGCACTGGCAGGCCTTTTTTCCGCAACCGCTCGACCCAGTGGCTGGGCAAGGCAGCAATGTGGTAGGCAATGAAGTCTGGCAGCGCGATCCAATAAGCCATTCTCCGTTGCCACGCCGATTGCGTGTATCCGTGCTCATCTTCACGCATCACAAGTCCAACGCATGTAAGCGGTGAATGCTTGCGGAACCAACGGGCGACGCGTGGATCAAAACTCATGATGGCATGCTCGCCGGAGTAGCTCGCCAACGCGGCCGCGACCGCCTCGCAGGATTTCTCTATGTCGTAGCCCGTCTTCGATTTGATCTCGATCAGCAGCGGGGCACGACCTGCGACCAGTGCGAGCAGATCGGCCAGCGTTGCGATATGCTCGTCACTTTCGCGATAGCTGATCGCTTCAAGCTCATCCTTCCTGCGCGCTTCAGTTTGCCCCTCCGCTTCGGTCAAGCGATCCAACGCCCAATCATGGAACACCATCGCCGTTCCATCTGCGCTGCGTTGGATATCGCATTCGATGCCGAACCCCGCGTCAATCGCGAGCCACGCGCCCATCAGCGAGTTTTCTGGCACGCCGTTCCCGTGCAGGCCGCGATGGGCATATTCCCACCGCGTCAGCCAGTCAGGTACAGCGCGCCGCCTCATTCAGCGCCTTTAATCAGCAAGCGCGATGATCGCATCGACTTCGACGGCGGCACCCAGAGGCAGTGCAGGAACGCCAACAGCCGCGCGCGCGTGCTTTCCGATTTCCCCGAATACGTCCAGCATCAGATCAGAAGCGCCATTGATAACCTTTGGCTGGTCGGTGAACTCTGCAGTTGAGCTTACAAATCCGCCCAATTTCACCACACGCTCAACCTTTTCAAGCACCCCAGCGGCCTTCAATTGTGCCAGGATCATGAGCCCGCAAGCACGCGCTGCTGCCGTGCCTGCCTCTACCGAGATGTCCTCGCCAAGCCGCCCGGTCACCAGCTCTCCATCGATAAATGGTAGCTGGCCAGAGACATGCGCAAATCCGCCTTGCACCACGACAGGTATATAGCTTGCTACCGGCGCTGCCGCTTCTGGCAGAACAATTCCCAATTCCTGCAAACGCGCTTCGATACTCATCGCGGGTCCCTTTCCAATTCTTCCAATAGCCAGGGCAAGGCCTCGTCCCAGCGGTCGATCCGCGCATGTGCATGACCGGCCTTGTGCGCGCAATCGATATGATCTGCGATCATCGGTTCGCCGCACATATGTAAGCGCGAGATGCCTGGCACAGTCTCTGATGCTGAATGATGATGCTGCGGCAAATCATCGATAAAGATCGCTTTGCTCGGCCGGAATTCATCAAGAATAGCCTGAAGCGCTGGCCCTTTGGGGCCCTGGTTCGTGAACACCCGCGCATTTATGCCAACTTCGGCCAGCTGACTGGTGCGTTTGGCTTGGCGGTCATCGTTGAGGTTCGTAAGAATGACCACATCGGCCGCTTCTGCCACCCGGTTGATGCCATTTACCGCGCCGTCAATCGGCATTTGACGATGCATTTCCGTATCGAAGAACCCGCCAAGGAATTTCCAGATATCCTCTTGCGCCAGCGTTTCCCCGCTATCTGCCCATTTCATGGCTGTAGCGAAGTTGTTGCCCTTCAGCTCGAACCGCACCCCCTGGCTCTCTTCCAGCCATTGCTTGAAGGGTGCAACCATGTGCAACAGCACCTCGTCGCAATCGCTAATTACCAAGGGACGGCTCATCGGCCCAGCTCCTGTCCTGCTCTGACCAGTTCATCTGGCGCAACGGCCAATGCTTCTGATGCGCAAATGAGATCTGGCTCGTGATTTCCGAGGAATTCGACCACGGCGGCCAACACTGCAGGATTGGTCAAGCCGACACGAAGCGTGTCTGGATCAAGGCCCGTCAATGTCAGAAACCGTTGTGCTCGCGCTTCGTCTTCCAGGATCCAGCCAAGCGCTGCAAGTGTGAGCGTTTGCGGGTCTATCCCTGCTTCATCGGGGGATGTTAGGTGATTTTGAATTGTCAGCCGCCTTTCCGCTGGACTATCTGGGGATCAACACATGGGAGTGCCAGAGCCAAGTGGCAAAGAGAATCCTTGTTGTCGAGGATAACGACCTAAACCGGAAATTGTTCTGCGACGTGCTCAAAGCAAATGGCTTCGAGGTGGAACCGCTTGCCGACGGCACGGCTGCACTCGATACTGCGCGTCAGACTTCTCCTGATCTCATCCTGATGGATATCCAGCTTTCCGAAGTATCTGGCGTCGAATTGATAGAGCAAGCCAAGCAAGATTTGAACCTTCAGTCGATCCCTATCCTTGCCGTTACCGCCTATGCTGCCAAAGGCGATGAAGAACGCATCCGGGCAGCCGGCGCGGCCGGTTATCTGTCTAAGCCCGTATCGATTGGGCCGTTTATGGCAGCTGTTAAGGAACTCCTGCCTGAGTAAGGTTTTACCTTAGGGAGTGGCGATGGTTGAAAATCGCGGGTAAGGACTGAACTTTCCCCAGCTCGCACGGAATGCTCTAGGCGAGAATGCATCGAAGGAAGGTTATTTATCCTAATGGACCGCGCTGAAGTCGATACGAAGATCCGCTCGTTAATTGAACCTTTTGACAAAAAAGGTGTCGAGATTGCTGACGAGACGACGTTTGCCAATGATCTGGAGTTTGACAGTTTGACTGTCATGGATTTCGTGGCAGAGATCGAAGACGCATTCGATATCATCATCAGCATGAATCAACAGGCCGAGATCGAAAATTTCGGGCAGTTGATTGATGCCGTTACCAAACTTCAGGACTTGTAAGAGCGTACCCATGAGCGACACTGCGCCCAAAGACCTATTCTCCAAATTCGACGAGCTTATCGCGATGCGCGAAGGGATTCTCGCAACCGGCGTTGAGGATCCCTACAATCTCGTGATGGAAAAGGTGCTCTCACCGACCCGCGCGATTTGCAACGGACGCGATACGATCCTTCTCGGCACATACAATTACATGGGTATGACTTTCGATCCCGATGTGATTGAAGCCGGCAAGGACGCGCTGGAAAATTTTGGTACCGGCACTACCGGCAGCCGAGTTCTCAATGGCACGTATCAAGGCCACAAGGAATGCGAGGACGCGCTGAAGGAATTCTACGGCATGGATCATGCCATGGTGTTCTCAACCGGGTATCAGGCCAACCTCGGCATCATCGCCACGATTGCCGGCAAGGGCGATTATGTAGTGCTCGATATCGATAGCCACGCCAGCATCTATGATGGCTGCGCCATGGGCAATGCGGAAATCGTGCCGTTCCGGCATAACGACATCGAAGCAATGGAAAAGCGCCTTCGCCGTATTCCCGAGGATGCCGGCAAACTGGTGGTTCTCGAGGGCGTCTATTCGATGCTGGGCGACATGGCGCCGCTTAAAGAGATGGTCGCTATCGCCAAGAAATATGGCGCCATGGTTCTGGTCGACGAAGCGCATTCCATGGGCTTCATCGGAGAGAATGGCCGTGGCGTGGCCGAGCAAGCAGGCATTTTGGATGATGTCGATTTCATCATCGGCACCTTTTCTAAGAGCGTCGGAACAGTCGGCGGGTTCTGCGTCTCCAACCATCCCAAATTTGAAGTAATGCGGCTCGTATGCCGTCCTTACGTGTTCACGGCTTCGCTGCCGCCCAGCGTTGTGGCCACGGCGGCTACGTCTATCCGCAAGCTCATGCATGGTTCGAACAAGCGCGCGCATCTCTGGGAGAATTCCAAGAGACTGCATCGCGGGCTGAAGGATCTAGGCTTTGAGCTTGGAACGGAGGAGCCGCAAAGCGCGATCATTGCGGTGATCATGCCCGATCTCCAACAAGGCGCGATGATGTGGGAAGCCTTGCTCAAAGAGGGGCTTTATGTGAACCTTGCGCGGCCACCTGCGACGCCCGCAAACATGACTTTGCTGCGCTGCTCGCTATGCGCGGAGCACAGCGAAGAAGAAGTCGCCACGATACTCGGAATGTTCGAACGCGCAGGTAAGGCTAAAGGAATAATCTAACCTCTTTGGGTTAGATCAGGCGGCGGCTAGGCCCTCTCCTTCCCAGCCGCCAGCCCTTTTTCAGGTGACTTTAGCCGCCACCTTCTCCCTAACCCCTGGATCCGCTTCCTTGTTCTCCGGAAAGATTGGCCACAGCAGCTGCTGGCCCAGCGTCGCAGGCGCGAGGTTCTCTACGCCGTAGCTTTCCGGATAGGAGCGCGTGATTTTGGCTGTGCCGAACAGGACATCCCAGAAGAACAGCAAATTGCCGTAATTGCCTTTGTAGTTGACCGCCGGATCATCCGCATGGCGGCCGTGGTGCGCATGGTGCGTAGAAGGCGTTGAGATGGCCCGTTCTACCACCCACATGACCGGTGAAAGCCATTTGATCTGGTACAGCGGTTTGTCCCAAGCGACGTCTGAGTGTGCACCGATGATAACAGCCATTTTGACCACCAGATAACCGGCATAGACCCATCCCAGCCCCATGTAGAGCAAGGCGCCTGCAGTCCACAAACCTGGCATCAGCATATAGTATATGATGTTGTTCCGATAGACGAGGCGCACGCTCATATACCTGGCATTGTGGTGCGCACGGTGCAGATTGTAGAGCCACGGAAAGGTATGGCTCGCGCGGTGCCACCAATATTGCGTCATGTCTTCAAGCACCAAGAACAAGGCAATCGCCGCGAAGATGTTGATGTCTGAAAGCGCACCCTCAAGACTGGGCGCCACTACGCTCATGATCGCCGCTGACAGGAAAACGATGCCAGGCTGAGTGACCGCGAGCAGCATCGTCATGCTGATGCCTTCAACAATCCCGTCATCGCGGGTCTGTCCGCCCTTAGCGAATAGCTTGGTGCGCCATAGTTCGAGCACAGCGAAACCGAGGAAGATTCCAAGGACAGCAATCATTGATGTTGGCATCATTCTCTCCTCTTGATAGCCGACCCTATACAGCGTAGTCCACTGCCAGAATGTCAGATATTTTACATTCTTCTGCGCGCTCTCTTGTTGCGCCGATGTTGTTCTCTGCGCTGTCAGCAGAACTGCGTGCGCAGCTGATCTACAGCGCGTTGGCAAAACAATATTCGGAAGACCAGATCATCCAGCAGCGCGGTGAGACAGCGCATGGCTTCTACCTCATCGCAAGTGGCTCAGTTTCGATTGGGCAGTTCCTCTCCAAGGGCGAATTTCGTGCCGTGGCGGTACTTGGCCCCGGGGATTCCTGGGGTGAGCTGGCCATGTTCGCGAACCGTCCACGTGTTGTAGACGCAATCGCGCGTGGCCCTTGCGAAGTTCGTTTCATTCGTAGCGCAGATTTCGAGGCAGCAATTGCAGGCAGCGCGGAAGAAATGCGGATGCTGCTTGGCGCAATGTCCGTTCAGTTTCAGGACATGCTTGACATGATGGCGGGAATCCGTCGGGGCACAGCCCACGCCCGCGTTGCAGGGCTGCTGGATGCGCTGGCCGGAGCATCCCCTTTGCCTGCCAAAGTCCGCCTGACGCAGCAAGAGCTGGGCGAATTGCTTGGCCTGACGCGCGTTACGATCAACGCCGCGCTCAAGGAGCTGGAAGCAGCTGGCGCCATTGCCAGGCGCTATGGGCAGATCGAAGTGCTGGACAAAGCGGCGCTCGATCTCGCATCACTGACCTAGCTTCAGTTCACCTGAACCAGTGTGGCGTTCTCGCATTTATCCACAACGGCTTCATCACTGCTTGAGAATTGTGTCAGGATCAAAAATCCGCCAACCACCAAAACGACGAAGAGCGTTGTGACAGTACCGAGATATTTGTCGATGATTGCCTTGATCGGAGCGCCAAACAGTCGAAACAAGAAACCGACCGTCATGAAGATGAGCGCGCGCGCCGCGAGGCTTGCCAGAACAAATGTGATCAGGTTCATCCCGATGAAGCCAGCGGTGATCGTCAGGAGCTTGAACGGTATAGGGGTCGCGCCTGCTATGACTATGGCTTCCCAATCGTATTCGCGCAGATAACAAGCGGCTACGGGGAAACTTTCCGTCAGGCCAAGCGCGCCGATGAGCCAGGCACCAACGGTATCGTAAAGACCCCAGCCAATTGCATATCCGAGCAGCGCGCCAGCAACCGAAGCGAGCGTCGCAACCAGTGCCAGCCGAATCGCTTTTTTCGGTTCGGCAAGGCACATCAGACCAAGCAATGGATGCGGTGGTATCGGGAAAAAGCTCGATTCTATGAAACAGAAAAAGGCAAGCCACCATGCGGCATATGGATGAGCAGCCTTATCCATTGTCCAGTCGTAAAGACCGCGCAGCAAATGCATCATTTCGGAGCCACACCTTCAAGGGACTATTGAGAATTTACGTTAGGAAGTGGGGCAATCTCTCAAATATACACGATTAGCAACTGAGCGCGGTCTTCGCACTGGAGAAAATTGTCTATCTTCCTGTATTCAGCACGTCGAGAAGTTTCGCTCAGGCGTCCAAGCACGCGTTGATCAACGTAGCGACGAAATTGCAACAGTTAAGCGGCAATGTCCGCTTGCTTCATGGCGCGCAAACGGATAAAAACCCTTTTAATTATTTAATTCGATTAACTGAAGGGGACTATACCTATGCGTAAACTCGCAATGGGATTGGCGTTGGCATCAACCGCTCTCGCCTCACCTGCGCTAGCTAAAGAGGGCCAATGGTACATTGGTGTCGATGCTGGCGCGATGATTGTTGATACTGCATCTGTGGACGGAACCGACATTTTGGTCGATCATGACGAAGGCTACGATGTCGGCGCCGTTGTTGGCCACGATTTTGGGGCCTTCCGGCTCGAAACTGAAGTTGCCTATAAGCGAGCTGATCTTCAAATGATCACCGTCGGGAATCAGCAAATAGGTACCGAAGGTAAGGGTAATTTTTTAAGCTTTATGCTGAATGGCATGTTTGATTTTGGCAAAGATGGCGGCATGCAAGGCTTCTTCGGTGCGGGTGTTGGCATTGCCCGCTCGGATTTGAAGGCGGGCGCGAATGCAGAAGGTCCCGATCTTCAGAACCTTTACAATGACTCGGACACGGGAGTTGCTTGGCAGCTGCTTGCTGGAGCGCGCACTCCAATTTCAGATCGTTTGGACTTCGGTCTTAAGTATCGCTACTTCAATGCACCTGGCATCAATATCGTGGCACGTGATGGCACAGGTCTCGAGACCGATGTGTCAAGCCACTCGTTGCTTGGCACATTGACCTACAATTTTGGTGAAGAGCCGGCTCCACCGCCACCGCCACCGCCGCCGCCTCCACCACCACCGCCACCACCACCGCCGCCGCCACCGCCACCACCGCCTCCACCGGCTCCGGTGTGCAACACTGGCCCGTACATCGTCTTCTTTGACTGGGACGAGTCTGATATTACGCCAGAAGCTGCGACAGTGCTGGACAACGCGGTAACGGCGTACGCAGATTGCGGCACGGCCAGCGTAATGCTTGCAGGTCACACCGACCGTTCAGGCACGGCGACCTACAATATGGGTCTTGCTGAACGACGTAACTCATCAGTTCGTGACTATCTGAATGGTCGCGGAATTCCTGATGATCGTATCGGAAGTGAAGCCTTCGGCGAATCGCAGCCACGTGTAGCCACTGAAGATGGCGTTCGTGAGCTTCAGAACCGCCGTGTTGAAGTTACCTACGGACCGGGTTCCGGTATGTAAGTTGCCTCTTCAGGTAAATTGATAGAAAAGGGCCGGAGAAATCCGGCCCTTTTTGTTGATACTGGAGACACTGGCTTTGCGCTCTACAACACTTGCACTTGCCACCATGGCCATGGCCCTTTGCGCCTGCTCTTCGAAAGACAAAGGCGAGACGGGATCGACTCCCACGATAATTGGCTCTGCATTGATAGCTACAGCGAGCGGGACGGAGATCGGCACAGCCGAGATCGTCCGCGCGAAGGGCGCCATCTCGATTTCGGTCAAGGTCAACGGGTTTGAAGCCGGCGAGCGCGCGCTTCATCTACATTCAACTGGGGCCTGCGATGCACCAGACTTCACAAGCGCTGGAGGCCACTTGAATCCTTTCGAGCGGGCGCACGGCAGCCTAAATCCGGATGGTCAGCACCTTGGGGACATGCCCAACATTACCACGGACGATAATGGCCAAGCCACACTCACCTTCACATTCTCCGACGATCCTGACCATCTCATCCAGGAAATATTTGACGCGGACGGAACAGCAGTGATGATCCACGCTGGTCCGGACGACTATATCAGCGACCCAGCCGGCGCTGCCGGTCCAAGGATCGCGTGCGGAGTAGTCAAACCAGCCAATTAAGCCGAGGTTGGCTCACCGGCCGCAATCGCACGCTGGAGAACAGTTTCATTTGCCTTGGGAACGAGCTTCAGTGCCGAAAGCAGAAGCACTAATCCGATAGGTGTAATCCATAGGGTCGACAACACACCTGTGCTTAGGTCCCCATCGTTTTGCGCAGAGACATAGCCAGCCATATAGGGCCCCAACGCCAACCCAACCAAGGTAGTTGCGAGGAAGAAGGTCGCTGTAGCAGTCCCTCGCATGCGCGGCAGGACAAGAGCCTGGCTGCTGGCTGCAGCCGCTCCCAATGCTGACGCTGCCAGCGCTCCGACAACAACATTGAGTATCAGGAAAAGCGTAAAGCTATCCGTCGTATACTGAATGATCGCAAACGGGATCGGGGAAAGCAGTCCGAACAATATTACCCAAACACGCCCCGAGGACATGCGGGTGTAGAGAAAATCTGCCATCCGGCCGCCAAGGATCACTCCCAAGAAACCGCCAGCTGCGCCGCCACCGCCTAGCCAGAACCCAAGCTCGGCCTTGGAAACATCGAATACGCGCTCGGCATAGGGAGCTCCCCAATAGGATGCAGAGTATGCCATGAACGCCACCGTGCCGTACCCGAGAATGGTACATAGAAATGCTGGTGATCCCCATGTCAGCGCAAACGTGGGATAGTCACGGTGCTTAAGCGCCGTTGCCCAGCAGAAAACTGAGTAATATCCGATAGCCAAAAGAAACCATTGATCGGTGATCGCTGGTAAACTGAGCACCAGGAGCCCTCCGAGCGCTTCAACAATGACGCCATTGCCAGAGGCCAATGCCACTGTGATGAGATGTGCAATCACAAAAGATGCGGCGAACACAAGAATATTCAGTCCCAGCGCAGCAGCCCCGCGCGATGCCGCACCTACGAAAGTAAACGGCGGGATGACGGTGTAAAGCTCACGGACGAAGCCCTGAAACGGCTTGGGATCTTCGGGCGTTGGCAGCCCGTCGATCGCACCGCGAACAGGTTCGCGCAGCGTCGCCACCCAGACTGCCAGCAGCAGGCCGGGTACCCCGACCGCTATGAAAGCGGCCTGCCAACCAGCCAGGCCAAACCAAGGATCTCCGCCGGGATAGGCCGCGTTCCAGCGGTCAACAATGACGCCGCCAATGGCCAGCGAGACACCGCCGCCAATATATAGTCCAGAGCTATAAATTGCGAGCGCGGTTGCCCGCAGCCTCGCCGGAAACCAATCCGAGATGAGCGAATAAGCCGAAGGGCTGGCCGTGGCTTCACCCACTCCAACACCAATACGCGCAACCGTTAGCTGTGCGGCATCACGCGCAAACCCGGATGCCGCTGTCATTGCGGACCATAATGTCAGTCCAAGCGTAATGAGCCGAATACGCTTCCAGCTATCGGCAAGCTTCCCCAGTGGAATGCCGAAAAGCGCATAAAAGATCGCGAAAGCCGTTCCGTATAGAAATCCAAGATATGCGTCGTCGACGCCCAGATCGGCCTTGATATCATTGGCAAGAATCGAAAGAATCTGCCGGTCAATGAAGTTCAGAACATAGAGTAGAACCAAAACGCTAAGCGCATACCAGCTATAGGCAGGAACGGCTTGCTCAGTATCGATCGACTTCTCGGCTTGCGCCGCGGGTTCGCTCATATTGTCTGCTTCTCTTCCAGTAGGGATCAGGCCACGTAGGGGGTGCTATCGACTAGTCTGGCCTCGGCAAAGCCCTTTTTTCGCAGGCGACAAGAATCGCAAAGTCCGCACGCTTGGCCTGCTTCACCAGGATCATAGCAAGACCAACTCATCGACGGGTCGAGACCCAGTCGATCACACTCGCGCGCGATATCTGCCTTGGTCATGTGTTGCAGCGGCGCGTGCACAGTGAAAGCCCCGCCCTCCACACCTGACTTTGTTCCAAGCTGAGCGGTTTTCATAAAGCTTGCAATGAATTCTGGTCGGCAATCGGGATACCCCGAATAGTCGAGCGCATTCACGCCGATAAATACGTCGGTCGAACCCGCAGCTTCGGCTGCCGCGACACAGAGTGATAGAAACACAAGGTTGCGAGCGGGCACATATGTAACAGGGATGGCGCCCCCCACTCCTGACTTCGGGACATCGATTTCATCAGTGAGAGCCGAGCCTCCGATAGAGCGCATGTCGAGCTCAAGTCGAAGGTGGCGTTCAACGCCAAGTTTCTCGGCAATGGCGGAGGCGGCTGCAAGCTCTCGCCTGTGCCGCTGTCCGTAATCGATCGTAACTGCGTGCACCGTGAAACCTTGTTCAATAGCAAGGGCAGCAGTGACCATAGAATCCAGTCCGCCGGAAAGCAGAACGACAGCAGGTGATTGTTTAGGTTGTTGGATATCTGCCATGCGGCCGACTTAGAAGATTTAGCCCTGCTTGCAACGGGATTCCTATCGAAAGAATTGGCCTCAGCAGCTACCTGTGCGACGCGCCTCTGCACTCAAATCAAACGGACGCCCATCCACAATGCCTTGCGTATCGATCTGAACCAAGGCACCGGTCTCGCGTCGTATCGTTGTGCGCCCATATCCGTTGCCACGGCACGTGTATTGCACAGTTACTTCTGTTGCATTGTCCTCAATGACAAAACGGCTGCAGGTTTGAACCGTATGCTGGAGCTGGATAAACTCAGTTCCATCCCGAACGCAGATCTGGCGGCTAGGAGTTCCATCCCGAAACGTTATTGTCCATTCGCCCTTGTTTAGTCCAGACAGCATCGCGAGCGCTGACGTTTGCGCAGATCCAGGCACCGCCATTGCGAGCGCAAACAATCCGGCAGCGCTGCTGACAGTCACTATCAATGCGTTGGTCACTTTCTTCATCATTTTCTTATCGCCTTGCAGGCAAGAATTACACAAAAAGGAGTAGCTTGCATGCGATAAACCGTTGCTGAACATCGACAGACTGAAATTATAGGTTCAGTACGAAGTCTCGTGAGCAGAATGCACAATCGACCACGATGTGCCCTTGCCCGTTTCGCATCGCATCCCGCTCACCTTCGGGGAAACGCGACACAACCTCGTCATAATGCTCGACAGTGCAACGGCAGCCCTTTGACAGAGCTGCGCCTTTTTCGACGAGAATTTTCTCTTCTTCGTGAAATAGCCGCCAAATCAGAGCTTCCATCGAAAGCTTTGGATCCATCAACTCTGCGTGGCTAAGACTGCCGCCCAGCGCTTCGATATGCTCCCAGTCGGGGTGGTCAACCTGCGCGTCGAGCCGTTGGCGCCCTACTTCGCCTTGCGGCAAATGCTGGAGCAACATTCCCCCAGCGATGCACTGCCCTTTGTGAAAGCGAATGCCCAGCCGCACAAGAGTTGGTATCTGCTCTGATTGCAAGAAGTAGTGCTCGCAGGCTTCTGCCAACGACGCGCCTTCGAGGGGGACAATCCCCTGATACCGCTGACCCTTCCCCGTTTCGAAAGTGATTGCAAGATAGCCGCTGCGGAATAGGCGCATCAGTGAGGGGTTTGCGCCAACGTCGCCCAATGCAGCGCGATCAAAATCGGCATAACCGCGAAGGGCACCTTCCTTGAAGTCAGCCACAAGCAGTCGAACCGGGCCGGTCTGAGTCTGCGCCTGCAAGGTGAGCTGTGCGCCCTCTTCCTTCTGGAGCCCGCCCATCAATGCGCCCAGCAATAACGCCTCAGCCAACAAGTGCTTCACAGGAGCTGGATAGTCGTGCGCGCTTAGCACTCCTGCAACCACATCATCCAGACGCGCAATTCTCCCGCGCGCATCACGTGCAGGGATGCTAAAATTCAGCAATTGGTCCTGATAGGTTTCGACGTGCTTGGTCATTGGCGACAATATGGGGCCTATCGGATCAATTGAAAGCCCGCTTCCTCTGCATTCCTAAAGCTGACCAAAGCACCAGCGCAATATCGATTTCTGCGCATGGATTCGGTTCTCAGCCTCATCGAATACAACTGACTGATCGCTTTCGAACACAGCCTTGCTGACCTCTTCATCGACATGCGCCGGCAGACAGTGCAGGAATTTCGCATCGTCCTTCGCCATTGCCATCAATGCCTCATTGACCTGATAGGGCGCCATCGCGGCAAGCTTGTTATGCGCGTGATCCTGACCCATCGAAACCCAGGTGTCGGTGACAATGATGTCAGCACCAGTTGCCGCAAGCGCGGCATCCTGAGTTAGCATGACCTTGCTACCGCCTGCCTTTGCCAGGTCCACGAACTCACTTTCCGGCTGATAGCCGGCTGGTGTTGCCACGCGCACATTGAACTTCATCAATCCGGCAGCTTCCAGTATCGAATGAAGCACATTGTTGCCATCGCCAAACCACGCCAATTCAAGACCGGGCAGTGTCTTGCCATGCTCGATTATCGTAAGGAGGTCGGCCACGATCTGGCAGGGGTGAGAGCGATCGGTCAGACCGTTAATGACCGGCACATGCGCATAATGTGCCATCTCTTCGACCTTGGCATGATCGTCTGTCCGCATCATGATGACGTCAACCATACGGCTCAGCACGCGCGCGGTATCCGCAATCGATTCTCCGCGCCCAAGCTGACTTGAAGCGGAATCGAGGATCAATGACGAGCCCCCCAATTGCCGCATCGCGATGTCAAAGCTGACGCGGGTGCGTGTCGAATTCTTTTCAAAAACCATACCCAGCACATGACCTGCCAATGGTTGATCTTCGTCAGGCCTACCCTTCGGCCAGCCTAGACGCGCTGCTTTGCGATCGATTGCATCTGCAATCATCGCCGCGATTGCATCGCCTCCAGCATCGGACAGATCGAGAAAGCTGCGCACCTCAGGCGCAAGATCGAGTGATTCCGGCATCGGCAGCCCTACGTATTTTCGTAGCTGGCTGCGCCAGCCGACAGCTTCTCGAAGAACTCCTCGATCTCGGCGTCGCCGACGACCAAGGGAGGCAACACACGCAATGTGTTGTCGCCCGCAGCAACGGTCAGAAGCTGATGATTGTCGCGCAAATGCACAAAGAACGGACGGCTTTCGACCTTCATCTTCATGCCCAGCATCAGCCCCTTGCCACGGACGAGCTCGAAGAGCTCAGGATAGTTGCCGATAAACTGTTCGAGCCGGCTGCGCAGGCGCTCACCCTTCTCGCGCACTTCGCCAAGAAATTTGTCGTTAGCTACGGCCTCCATCACGGCTGATCCAGCCGCCATCGCAAGAGCGTTGCCACCATAGGTCGAGCCATGCGTACCGAAGGTCATTCCGCGCGCAGCCTTCTCAGTCGCCAAGCATGCGCCAAGTGGGAAACCGCCGCCTATACCTTTCGCCGTTGCCACAATGTCAGGCACAATGCCGTATTGTTCATAGGCATAAAGAGTACCGGTGCGCGCTACGCCGCATTGCACTTCGTCCAGAACCAGCATCAGATCATGCTCGTCTGCGAGCGCACGCAGGCCTTTCATGAACTCGTCGGATGCAGGGCGAATACCGCCTTCGCCCTGAATAGGTTCAACCAGAAAACCAGCTGTGTTTGGTCCCATCAGCGCCTTGGCCGACTCCAGATTATCAAACTCGGCATATTTGAAGCCTGCAAGAAGCGGCGAGAAACCGTGGTGCATCTTTTCCTGGTTCGATGCGCTGATCGTCGCCATCGTGCGGCCATGAAACGCGTTGGCAAATGTGATCAACTCAAAGCGAGTGGTATCGCCCTCGTGCTGATGATAGGCGCGCGCGGTCTTGATTGCGGTTTCAACTGCCTCGGCGCCTGAATTAGTGAAGAAAACTGTATCAGCGAAGGTTTTGTCGACAAGCTGTTGAGCCAGCTTCTCCCCTTGCGGGCTGCCATATAGGTTCGACACATGCATTAATGTGGCGGCCTGTTTCTGGATAGCGGAGATCAGCCCCTCATGTGAATGACCAAGCAGGTTCACGGCAATCCCGCTGGCAAAATCGAGATAGCGAGTGCCGTCCTCATCGATGAGGTGACAATGCTCGCCGCGTACAGGACGTACGCCGCAACGGGGATAGACAGGCATCAATGGTGTGATCGACATCGCAAAACCCTCAATTTATATGCGCGCTCTAGAAAGAGAAATGGCGGCCCATCGGACCGCCATCTCCACGTCATCTAATCATGTGCTGGTCAGCGGTCAAACATGCCGCCGTCAGCGCGTATCAATCCTGGACGGGAACGAGATTGACCGCAGAGTGCTTGCCTCGTCGATCAACTTCGAGATCAAACTCGAAACGCTCACCTTCATTGATTTCCTGTAGGCCAGAACGCTCTACCGCACTGATGTGTACAAATGCATCTGGCTGACCATCGTCACGAGTCAGGAAGCCAAAGCCCTTCATCGAGTTGAAAAACTTGACCGTTCCAGTAGCTTTCTCACCAGTTAGTTCGCGTTGCGGAGCCACAGTTTTCTGCTCAACCGCAATCACATCACCAACAACCTGAAGATCTTGCGCGGACACCTTGCCGCCACGATCGACCAGATTGAATTCGAGCTCCTGACCTTCCGCGAGACCTTCTAGCCCAGCACGCTCGACAGCGCTGATATGCACGAAGATATCCTCGCCGCCAGTTTCCTGCTGAATGAAGCCAAAGCCTTTTTGACTATTAAAGAACTTCACAGTTCCCTTGCCGGTGCCGACAACCTGGGCGGGCATACGGCTGAAACCGCCACCGCCGCCAGC
>Ga0233451_10002580_pt1 | contig 16386 bp, 9 predicted proteins | sample 011ome_29_FD_183052 | JGI IMG/M metagenome (GOLD analysis project Ga0233451, IMG submission 183052) | Coastal salt marsh microbial communities from the Groves Creek Marsh, Skidaway Island, Georgia - 011504CT (spades assembly) | ecosystem: Environmental > Aquatic > Marine > Intertidal zone > Salt...
GAGGAGGAGGAGGAGGAAGACCAGCGAGAAGAAGAATCGGAGGAAGAGGAGGAAGAAGAAGAAGATTCGGATTCGGAGTACCGTCATTCCCAGGATGATGATGGTGAAAATTTCATCCGGGAACAAAACGTGAAAGCGTTGCGAGATGGCCTTCCGCTCTCGAAAATTCGATACGCGTCGGTTCTGAGCAATTTAAAACCTCCGGAACCAGACGAGGTTATTTTGAAGAGACACTTTGCGCCGCTCGTTCCCGGTGGGGCGTTGCAAACGGGTACGTTTTTAGTGCGTTTGCTTGTATGCTTTCTCTTACGCGCGTTCGGAGGAGGGGAGTCGATTTTGGATTTTTGAACGATTCTTTTTCGTCCGTCGTTTTCAGTCTTTTGGGTGCCCACTTTTGAAAAAAAAAGCACATCATCTCTTTCTCTCTCTGTTTCTTCTCTGTTCGTCGTCATCGCGTTTACATTACATTTCAGTTCTGACGATTCTATTTCGAAAACGTTTTCTTTTTCTGTCACACAGCTGGGTTACAAAGAGCGATTCTCGCTCGGAAAATATTCATCCCGTTCGGATCGAAGCTCAAAGTCGAGTTGCCGAGAATTATCCCGTCCGACGCGGACGCGGAAGATATCGTGCTCCCAGAAGGCGTCGAAGAGTTGGTGTTGTGGCAAGACGAGGATAAGGAAAGAGAAGAGGCGAAGAGTTCGTTACCTGCGGTGAAAGTGGATAACATGTTGACCAGGTGGTTGCGACCGCATCAACGGGAAGGGGTGTCGTTTTTGTACGAGTGCGTGATGGGTTTGCGCGGGTTTGAAGGCGCCGGTTGTATCTTAGCCGACGATATGGGCTTAGGGAAGACGCTGCAAGCGATTGCTTTGATGTGGACTTTGTTGAACACGAGCATCGAGGAAGATCAAAAACCGACGGTGAAAAAAGTGGTCATTGTCTGTCCGACGTCGTTGGTGGCGAACTGGGACGCGGAGTGCATAAAATGGTTGAAAGGGAAAGTGAAGACGACGCCGATTTGCGGAGACTCGAGAGCGGACGCGGAAAGCGCGGTGAAGATGTTCTTAGCGCCACAGTCCAGATCGCAAGTCTTAATTGTTTCCTACGAAACGTTTCGAATATATCACGAACGATTTACCACGGAAAGTTCGTGTCAGTTGGTCATTTGCGACGAGGCGCACAGATTGAAAAACGGCGAGACGTTGACGAACCAAGCTTTGGCCAAGATGGCGTGTAAACGACGCATCATGCTTTCCGGAACGCCGATGCAAAACCACTTGGACGAGTTTTATAGCATGGTGTCGTTTTGTAACCCTGGGATTTTAGGCACGACGAAGGAGTTCGCGAAGAAATACGAGCGACCAATTTTAGCCGGGAGAGAACCATACGCCACGGACGCCGAGTTGGCAAAAGCGAACGAACGAAACGAAATGTTGAGCGTTATCGTGAACAAGTTCATCTTGAGAAGAACGAACACAATTTTATCCAAGCACTTACCCCCGAAAGTGATTGAAATCGTGTGTTGTAAGACGACGCCTCTGCAAAGATCGATTTACGAACACTTATTGTCCGAAAAGGCGAGAATCGCGCAGAAAACCGGGAAACAGATGGACGTTTTGGCGTGCATCACGGCTTTGAAAAAGCTGTGCAATCACCCGAAATTGATTTTTGATGCCATTCGGGAAAAGAAGTACGCCGGGAAAACCGATGGTGGGAACGCGATCGACGATAATTTGACGCCGTATTTCCACGGTTTGTACGACGGCGGCGGCTCGGGAAGAGGCGGTCGAGCGGGCGGGCAGATGTGCGAAGGGTGGGAATGGCACGGCGGAAAATTCGCCGTTTTAGCTCGATTATTGCACCAGTTACGCACGGAAACGAGCGATCGGATCGTGATTATCTCCAACTACACGCAAACGCTAGATTTGGTGGAAATTTTGTGCCGTCAAAACAACTACCCGTCCTTGCGCTTGGACGGAGGAACGAGTATTAACAAAAGACAGAAACTCGTCAACGCGTTCAACGATTTGACGAACAACGAGTTTATCTTTTTGCTCTCTTCCAAAGCTGGTGGGTGTGGTATTAACTTAGTCGGTGGGAACCGTTTGGTGTTATTTGACCCGGACTGGAACCCGGCGAACGATAAGCAAGCCGCGGCGAGATGTTGGCGAGACGGTCAAAAGAAAAAGTGCTACGAGTACCGATTTCTTTCCTCGGGGACGATCGAGGAGAAGGTGTTCCAAAGACAATTGGCGAAGCAAGCGCTAACGAGCGTTGTCGATGGGCGAGGATCAGGTTTAGAGCAAATGTCGATGACGACGGAGGATTTGCAGCAGTTGTTTTCTTTGGACGTGGAGTGTCCGAGCGATACGCACAGAACGTGCGATTGTACGCGATGTCCCGACGTTCATCGCAAGATTGAAGAAAATACGACGACGACGATGATGAATCACAGCAGCATTTCGAGCGAGGATAACGCGATTGGTGGTGGTGTGAACGACCCTTTACCGGAAGAAAAGCAATTGGAGGACTTCGACGAAGCGAAACTGAACACTTGGGCGCACCATTATCGCATGTCGCACGTCCCCGACGCGCAGTTACGCAAAGCTGCCGGCGAAGACGTGACGTTTGTTTTCTCGCTCGAAGTCGACGGCGCGAGGATTGCAGAGATGCAAGAAAGAGCGTTAGCGTTGGCGGAGAAGAAGAGGAAAGAGAATCCTGTCGTTGCAAATAAAGACAGAGAGGAAGAGGAGGAAGACGATAGCGACAGCGATAGCGACAGCGACGGTTCATCATCGCTATCGTCATCATCGTCTCTTACAGACGACGAGAAAGAAGAAAGAGAAGAAGTAAACGAAGAAGAAGAAACAGTAACTGTCACGAAAAAGAAGGCGAAAGCGTTGAAAGACGTGAGCTCGAACGAAATGGAAACACGCATTGCGATTACAAAAACTTTGACTGCCACCGAGAAGAAGAAAAATACGCCGACTCCCTCCAGCGGTTGCGGAAGGCAAACGTCGTCATCGGCCAAGCGCCACAAAGCAGCGATTAGTGACGACGACGAAGACGACGACGAGGAGGACGAAGAGGAGGAAAAGAGCTATGATGCACACGAGGAACAACACGACAAAGAAGAAGAGGAACTCGCCCCTCCTCTAAAGAACGAGAAGACGAACGAGAAAAAAACGATGACGAGGAAGAATATCCGCAAGCCAAAGGATGATCCAAATACTTGCGTCAACTGTAACAAGAAATCCGACAAGAAAGAAATGGTCCCGTGCGCTGGTTGCGAGAGAAAATTTCATTGGTTTTGCAACGATCCGCCGATGAGTAAAAAGCCAACGAAAAGGAGTCATCCAACGGGTTGGTTCTGCAAGGATTGCAACGAAGACGGAGAGAAAGAAGATGAAGAAGAAGAAGAAAAAGAAAAAGAAGATAATGATAAAGATAAAGATGATGACGATGAAGAAGAAGAACTCGCTCTCACCGCGGAACCGGCGAAAAAAAGGAAAGTGTTATCGGATGATATGATTATCGTCTTGGACGACTCAGAGGAGGAGGAGGAGGAGGAAGAAGAATATCGAGAAGAATCTGAATCTGAAGAAGATGACGATGATCAAGTTCCCGACTCTGAAGACGACGATTAATAATATACACTGGAAGAACGTTGTTATATATATAAAGTTATTAAAAAGAACAAAACACTCTCACTCGCTCACTCTTTCTCTCTCTCTCTCTCTCTTTATCGCATCTGAGCTTCCGCCGCTTCGCTCACGACTGGCAAATTCACGTACCTCCCCGTCGCGCACCCGACCGCACACAACGCGAACGCCACGACCAACCCTACCCAAATAACGTTATACATCCACTTCGACAAGAAATACGGAATAGTTATGCCTAAAATCTCCCTCGAAAACAAAGATTCCAACAACCCCGGAAATATCAACACAATGTCCAACAGTATCGCCTGCATTCCGTTAAAGCGACAAAACCTGCTCAAGTTTTGGTTCCTCGCCACGCCTAAATACGCGGCAAAAAACGGAATCAAATTCCCCAGCGGTAACGTGGCTACAATTTTCACGATAGGTAAGAGCGGTTGCAACATAATTATCGCCGCCGGAAACGCCGCGAAGAAGTATCGCGAGTATCTTAGGCCGGATATCAACGGGAGCAAGTACGGGAGAAACGCCACCACTCGGTCCGAGACTGGAACTAAGGACGTGCCGCCGCCGCCAGCTTTCGTCTGAACCACCACCATTCTTTTGTTGTTGAGCGTCGTCGTCGTCCTCGTCGTCGCGAACATTGATCGAGACGAAGAAGAAGGAGAAGAGAGAGAACAACAACACGCCGCCGTCGATGATGAATTCTTTGAATTCATCTTAAAGGTTTGTTGTCTTTCTCTTTCTCTTCCTCTTCCAATTCGTTCCGAACGCGTTTGGGGGAGAAGGAAACGACATCTCCTCCTTAAATCCTTTTGGAGAGAGGAAGAAGAATCCACCACGAAAGTTGTTCTGTTCGTCGTCGTCGAGAGCATTTTTTCTATTACATATACAATTGAAGTGAAGACGAAAGAAAAAATTTCCAAAGCGGTTACTTGTCTGACTGTCTGACTGTTGTTGTTCCAAAAAAGAAAAAGAAGAGAGTCTCTTTCGCACCAAACGGCGGCGAAGAAAGTGTTCTTTTGAGTATTCGTTGAGTATGTGATGTGAATGTATGTACAACAGGACTATGAGAGAGAGCTAATGTTGAGTGCGCATGTGGTATTTTAAACTATTAGCGTAACGATACCTCTTCTCGCACACGTGGCATTCATACGGTTTCTCTTTCGTGTGAATACGCTTGTGGCTTTTCAAATGATCAGATGTACGAAAACGCTTCTCGCACACGTCACACTCGTACGGTCTCTCGTTCGTGTGGATACGCATATGCTTTTTCAAATCACCAGATTCACGAAAACGCTTCTCGCACACATCACATTCGTACGGTTTCTCGTTCGTGTGAATACGCATGTGGGTTTGCAAATTAGCAGTTTGACTAAAACGCTTCTCGCACACATCACATTCGTACGGTTTCTCGTTCGTGTGAGTACGCATGTGTCTGGTCACGTCGGATGGATATCGAAACACCTTCTGGCAAACATCGCACTCGTGCCCTCTCTTTCTCTTCGTTCCTTTCCTAACAGTTATCTCTTCTTCTTCTTCTTCTACTCCCTCTTCTTCTTCTTCTTCTTCTTTTTGTATCTGATGATGATTCGCCTCGAGACCATCCTCCTCGTCAGGAATCCTCAAACACAACACCAAAGGTTCTTCTTTCTCTCCCTTCAAAACCGTCCTCGCGTTCACCGCGCGTTTAGGATGTGGATTCTTTCTTCGTCCCATGGTATTATCAGTGTGCGAGACTTTAAAAGAGAGTCGTGCGAGGTTGAAGAATAACGCATTATCGCATGTGTGATGTGATCAGAGCGTCTCAGAAACGTATTGTTTAGGGTTTACATCATCACTCATAAACCCTAAACACGAGAAAACGCAAGCCGCGGGCATTTCGTCGAAGCACGCGAGGAGAGAAGTCGCGAAAGATTCTCACGCGCGCGCTTCTTCAGAAAGAGAAGATACGAGAGAGACAGAGAGACAGAGAGGAATAATGAACACGATGTCCTCTTCCTCTTCCTCTTACGGAACAGCGAATACGAACACGAACAACAACGAACGAGAAGCGTTGTTGTTCGAATCCAATCGGGACGACGACGTCCAAAAGACGAAGAAAACATCATCTTCGCGCATCGCGAACGTGTTACTGAACCGAAAGACGCTCGCTTTGGGCGCTTTAGCGTTCGTCTCCGTCGGCGCGTTAACCGCCGTCAAGTCTTCTCGCGGTGGTGGTAGTTCCTCGTTCGCGACGTTAGGCGGAGCGAAAGATACCTTGTTGCCCCATTCGTTCAGCGAGCTCGGGAAAAAAGCATCTTCCGCTCCTTTGGGTTTAAGAAAGAAAAATTCTTCGATGGAGAAGGTGGGATTACTCGGCGCCATGGACGTCCACGCGTGGCCGGACCCTTTCGAAGAAGTCCAACGAGTCGCGCAGGAAGAGGCGCCGGCGGTTGAAGAAGAAGCGACAAAAGAAGAAGAAGAAGTAAAACAACAACCAGATTACGAGGAAATTCAAGCCGCGGAACAACAACAACAACCGGTTGCCGAGGCGGTTGTAGAAGAAGTCCCCACGACAAACGTGATGGAAACGGCCAACCCGCAGTGGGTGAACACGAACGCGTTGGCAGTGCAGCAACAAGCGAACATCGCGGCGCAGGTTGGCGCGTCCGGGATCGTCGCGTCGGCGGTGGCCATCGATCCGCAAACGGGGCAGCCGTTTGCCACGCCGGCGGATGGAGGCGCCTCGTTGTCGCAAAGTTTGAACACGGATTTATCGAAACCGCCGGCGAGTTGGCCGGTGGATATGGAGAGTGGGGTGCAGTGCAACCCGATCATTGGGTGCGTCGCGGGCGTGCCGTATCCGGGCATCGGGTGTTGCGAAACCTCGACGTTGACGCCGGAGGATGTGGCGCCGACGCAGACGCAACAACAAGTGCCGGTGAACCCGTACCAGTATCCGATCGCTGGTGCGGTGACCACGCAACCCGCCGCGGCGCTTCCGTATCAACAACAACCGCAACAAGTCTATCAACAACAACAACCAGTACAACAACAACAAGCGCAAGATCCGTACGCCGCGTACCAGCAACAATTACAAGCCGCGCCGGGGGCGTACGCCACCGTCGCCGCTGCGGCGACTGGTAGTATCGCGCAACCAGGGGCGGAAATCAACCCTGTTGGCGAGAACGGTTTACCGGAGTGTAACGTCGCCGAAGATTGCGTCGCCGGCGTTCCGATTCCGGGCATCGGCTGCTGCAACGAAGCCGAAAAGGCGTTGATCATTGCCGACGCGCAAAGTAGACAACAAATTGACCCGGTGACGGGCGTCCCGTGTAACACGGACGCGAATTGCGTCGCCGGTGTCCCGATTCCAGGCATTGGTTGCTGCGAGTCTGCGCAAGCGATGGTTGGTTCCCAAGAGCAACAAACGCAATTCTATCAGCAACAACAACAAATTCCGGGCCAATACGTTGGCGTCCCGCAAGCTGTGGATCCATCCACATTGCCGGCGGCGTTCGCCCCGGGCGTCAACCCGTTCGCATCGGCCGTTATCACCGCTGAAAATGCGCAACCGCAAATGTTGAACCAAATTGATCCGGTTACCGGCCAAGCGTGCAACCCGAACCCGGGCTGCGTCGCCGGCGTCCCGATCCCGGGCGTTGGGTGCTGCACCGGTACCGCCTCGCGAATGATTCCAGGCTCGCCGCTCGTCGACGCTGCGACTGGTTTACCGTTAGTTAATCAAAATCCAGTCGATCCGGCGACGGGAAAACCGCTCTTCATGAAGGCGTGCGACGCCACGCCTACGTGCGTGGCGGGCGTCCCGACCGCGGGAGTGGACTCGTGCTGTAAACAAGGCGAATGCGACCCGTCCCCGACTTGCACCGCCGGTGGCTTAGAACCAGGAGTAAACAACTGTTGCCACGTTTGCGATGGGAACCCGGAATGCCAAGTTGGCTCTGAGTTCCCGGGCATCGACACGTGCTGCAAACCGCCGCCCCCGCCGGATTACGACGGCACGCCGGGTAACTGCGACGCGAACCCGTCCTGCCAACCGGGCGTTCCGGACCTGGGGAAGAACACGTGTTGCCCCGACAACGCGGCCTGCGACACGACGCCTGAGTGCATCCCAGGTGGTACCGTCCCAGGTGTCGATACGTGCTGTGCGGACACGTGCTTGGTGAAGCAAAAAGTCCAACAAACAGAGTTGGGCACCAGCGAAGTCGAAACGAAGAAACAAAATCCATGGAAAGGCTGTAACCCGGACCCGAAGTGCCTCCCAGGCATTGACATCCCAGGCGTGGACAACTGCTGCAAAAACTGCGAACCAGGCGTCCCGACCCCGGGCGTGGACGATTGCACCGTCGCCCGAAAGCGCATGTGGGCTCGATCCATGCGACGAAACGGCATGAAAAACGACCAAATCAACGAAGTCATCCAAAAAGAATCTAAACACATAGAGCAAACGGCCGAGGAGAAGGAACAACAACGACAGCAAATGATGTTAGAGTTGAAAAATCGAATCAAAGAAGAAATGGCGAGAAAAGAGGATCTGTTAAAGACGAAAAAAGCGCAGGCGAGATCGAGCGCGAGAGCGAGCGCGAGAGCCAGTCGAGGGAGCACCGCCGCCTAAATATAAAGTAAAAGAAGTCGTATTATCCTACAAGAGCGAGAACAAGATGAAGAAAACCGCCAACAATTTTATATTATACATATATTTATTCATTATTATTATCAGTATCATACTCTTTTGCACGTAAAAGAACACGCTGTGGAGGAAAAAACTGTATTAAATGTGAGCACAAACAGGAGAAAAAATTAGTGGCTAAAATCGATCTGCCTTTGTACCAAAAAGCAGTCACTCGCACTAATCTTTTTTCTCCTCATTCAGACGCACACTTTACACCTACACCTTTACCACAAAAAATAATCATGTTCTCCGCTACTACCGCGCACACGACGTTTACCGCGTCCATCGTCGCTTTGAGACCGACGACGAAGACCACCTCGAAGAGGTCGGCGACTTTTGTTGTGCGTTTTATAATTCTTTTTGCATTTTTGTTTCCCGTGTGACGGCACGACAGATTCCCGAGACGTCATCATTTCATTCTCGTTTTGATTAGAGAGAAATACTGTGCACGCGAGATGGTTTCTCTCTGTCTCGCGCGGGAAGTCTCTTTAGCTCTCTCTCTTTAGCTCTCTCTCGGCTTTTACTGACAGCATTTTCTTTCTCTCTCTCTTTTGAACGCATGTTGTGACTATTATTATTATTATTATTATTATTATTATATCACCAAAACAGACGAGAGCGGAACAAATGAACCAAGAGATGTCCGGCGGCGAACTCGGTTTGGGCGAGCTCGAAGACATCATGGACATGGCGGACGGAGGATCCCCGATCCCAGGCTTTGTCAAAGATATGGACATCCCGGAGTTGACGAAAGCGTTTGAAATTTTGGGCTCCACGGAAACGTCCTTGGGCGAAGCTTTGTTCGTCGAAAAGTACGGCGAAACTTTGTTCAGACAGTCCGGGTGGACGCCGACCGCGGAATTGATCAACGGTCGATGCGCGCAAATTGGCTTCGTGTTGGCGCTGTTGAACACTTTCAACGCGGACGTGTTGACGGGCATCTCCACGCACCCGATCTTGGTCGCGTTGACGGTTGCCGGCATTGCCGGTGCCTCCATCGTCCCGGTCGTCGAACCGCAAGGGTACTTCCCGTCCGCGTTGAAGGACGGCGTCATGGGCGTGTACAAGGGGGCCAAGTTGGACGAGAAGTTCACGCCAACTGCCGAAATGGTTAACGGCAGAGCCGCCATGGTCGGCATGGCTGTCTTTTTGTTGACCGCGACCATCTTCTAAACCCAAGTTGGACCAAGTTGGTACATAAAAAATACATAAAGTTCGGTGACCAAAAATGGTAGTTCGGTGAAATACACAAAGGTATATATATCGAGAGTATATCATAGAAAGAGAGAGAATTAGTTCCAAAGAGGAAAATTTACTTATACTTAGAAAACAAAACCATAACTACTATATCATAACTATTTGTTTAATCCGTCTTCAACGGCATCGTCTCCTTTCTAATCCCATCTTTATTCATCACAAACAACTCCACCGCGTCTCCGGTATAAATGTCTCTCTCTCCAGCCGTGGCAAAACAATCTTTAATCAAATCAATCGCCTCTTCTTCGCTCAACGGCGTCGCGCTACTCACCGCCGGCAACACCAACGGACTGACCGTTTTCAACTGATTATCCAACACCGGCATAATCAACTGCTGCCCACTCCCTTGACAGGAATAATTCGTCCTCTCGTAACTCCCGACCGCATCGTACGTAAACACCGCCCCTTTACCTTCCGCATCTAAACCAGCCACGATGTTGAACGCGTAATACGGAAAAAACCTTCGCATGTACAGCGTATTCGAAAGCATCTGCGCAAACGCCACGCACCCGATGGGTTTGTTATTCGCAAACTGATACTGATCGCACCTCCCTTTCAACAACTTCTTCAACGTCGCCGCGTCTGCCATAAACCCAGCCGACGCCATCAACGTTTTCGGGGACATTTCGTCCACTTTCGTATACTGCCTCGTCATGATCGAATACCCCGTGCTCATCCTCGTATCGGCTGCGCAAATCACGTAATCCTCCCCGGCAACAGCCATAACCGTGCCTCCGTTGTTATCGTACGGCGACCACGTCGCGTGTTGTTTCGTGTGGTTCCCGTGATAACTCGACGGGTTGAAATTGTTCTCCCCGACCGCGTCGTACGTCTCCATCTTTGTCTTCTATTTGTCTACTCTTCTTTGCCGTTATTGGATGAGATCGCTTATTAGTTAGAGAAAAATCTCTCTCAAACTCTCTCTCTTTCTTCTCTCACGCTCAAAAACACCTCGCGCGATGAGAGCGCGACAACAAAAGCAGTAACTCTTTTCCTCTCTCTCTTTATTCTTCTTCTTCTTTGTCTTCTTATGTTCTTCTCTTCGTCGTCAAAGATCCACCAAAAGAGTGACGAAAACGTTTTTTCGTCCCTTTCTCTCTTTTTTCTAAACCCTAATTCTTGATGAAACCCTAGATTTTAAAAAAAATTATTTTTTTCTCTCTCGAGAGCTCGTGGAAAAGAACAAAAAGACAGACAAAACGACGACACAAACACATTCTTACTCCTTTCTTCTTTCGAAAGAAGAAGACGCACAACCAGAAGATGGCGATCGAAATGGACCTGTTCCGCTCGGAGGAGATGGAACTGGTCCAACTGATCATCCCCGCGGAAGCCGCGCACGACACGGTGCAAACTTTAGGTTCGGTTGGTTTAGTCGCGTTTCGAGATTTGAATAAAGATAAATCGGCGTTTCAGAAAACGTACGCGAATCAGGTGAAACGGTGCGACGAGATGCTGAGGAAGTTAAGGTTTTTTACCGAGCACATGAATAAAGCGGGGATTACGATACGGAAAGAGATTGGTGATGGTAGTGGTGGTGGTTACGGTGGGAGGTTTAACAGTAACGAGGAGGAGACAGACGGGTACGGACGAGAGAACAACAACAACAACAGAGTCATTTCGATCGACGAGCTCGAACACACGCTGGACGTGTTATCGGAAGAAGTCTCTCAGTTATCCGCCAACACGGAAAAGCTGAGACGATCGCACGGAGAGCTGGTGGAATTGCAGTTGGTTTTAGAGAAAGCGGGCGGGTTTTTCGAGGAAGCGCGGTCGGACGCGAATAGGCACCAGGACGAGGAAGATTCGTTGAGGATGATGCGAAGGGAAAACGCGCGACAGGACGAGGAGAGTTTGTTGTCGAGTTCGTTTCGAAGCGAAATCGATGACGAAGGATTAGGAAACGGGGGGTCGCCGTCGCGAATGACTCGACGAACTGGGTCGTTTATCGATCAAAATCATCCGGATCACGACGTTGAGAGGAACGACGCTTCCATGGGCGGCGTCGCGGCGAGCGCGAGGTTGGGATTTATTACCGGAACGATCAACACGGAGAAAGTGCACGCGTTCGAGCGCGTTTTGTTTCGCGCGACGAGAGGAAACGTGTTTTTGAAGTTGGCGAACATCGACGGGCACGTGGAAGAGCCGACGACGGGGGAGAAGACGTTTAAGACGGTGTACGTGGTTTTTTTCGCCGGCGAGAGGGCGAGGAATAAGATTGTGAAAATTTGCGAAGGGTTCAACGCGAACAGGTACCCGTTTCCGGAAGACTTCACGAGACAGAGGCAAATGAACGCGGAGTGTTCGGGGAGATTGGTCGAGTTACGGTCGACGTTAGAGGCGAGCATACGACACAGAGATCGAACGTTGAGTAAAGTCGCGAAAGATTTGTGGTTCTGGTTTACCCTGGTGAGAAGAGAGAAGGCGACGTATCACGCGATGAACATGTTTTCGATCGACGTGACGAGGAAATGTTTAGTCGCCGAAGGGTGGTGTCCAACTTCTGCGAAGAGCAGAGTCTCGGAGGCAGTGGTAATAGCCAATCGAAACTCGTCGGCATCCGTCGGAACGATTTTCGCGTCCATCTCGCACAAAGGTCAAACGCCACCGACGTACTACCGCACCACAAAGTGGACGAACGTGTTTCAACAAATCGTCGAAGCGTACGGGGTTGCGAGATATCGCGAAGTGAACCCGACGGTTATGACGATCGTAACGTTTCCATTTCTGTTCGCGGTTATGTTTGGCGATTTCGGCCACGGTATTATAATGCTCGCGTTTGCAATCTACATGGTCCTTAAGGAAAGACAAATCTCGGAAAAACCAATGGGCGAAATCTTCTCGATGGTATTTCACGCGCGGTATTGTATTTTGGTAATGGCGGCGTTTTCCGTGTATACGGGCGTTCTGTATAACGAGTGCTTTTCTGTGCCGATGAAAATATTCGGCGCTTCGAAGTACGTATGCGACCCGATCGATCCGACGAAAGATACCACGTGCGATTCACAATACACCACTGGTTTAGTCTCGCGAGATGATTCCGCGTATCCGTTTGGTGTCGACCCGGTTTGGCACGGAACTCGGTCAGAACTTCCGTTTTTGAATTCTCTGAAGATGAAAATGTCCATCTTGTTAGGCGTGACGCAAATGATGGTTGGGATTTTCATGTCGCTTTTGAATCAATTGAAAGACGGTGATTGGCTGTCCGTGTATTGCGAATTTATCCCTCAAGTTGTCTTCTTGGGCGGATTATTTGGATACCTTTCGTTCCTGATCGTTTTGAAATGGATTACCCCCGGGTGTACCGCGGATTTGTACCACGTAATGATTTACATGTTCTTAGCGCCCGGCAACGTCGATTGCATGGGCGAAGGACCAGGAGGAAGCGCCGGGTGCCCTGAGAACAAAATGTTCCCAGGCCAAGGCGGATTGCAGTTGTTGATTTTGTTTGGTTGTTTCGTCGCGGTGCCGGTCATGCTGTTCCCGAAACCAATCATTTTAAAAAGACGACACGAACAAAAAAGCCGAGGCGGCACGTACGTTCGTTTGGACGAAAACGACGGCGACGGCATGCAACAATTGAACAGCTCGGAAGAGTTAAGATCCCTCGGCGGAAACAGCAGTAATAATAACAACAGTAGCGGCGACGACCACGGTCATGGCGATGGAGAGTTTGATTTTGGAGACGTTTTAGTCCACCAAATGATCCACACGATTGAATTCGTCCTAGGCGCAATTTCCAACACGGCGAGTTATTTGCGTCTTTGGGCGCTTTCCTTAGCGCACGCGCAACTCTCTGCGGTTTTTTGGGATCGATGTCTCATGGCAGCAGTTGAGAGTGGATCCATAGTTGCCATCGTCATTGGATTTGGCGTGTGGTTAGGCGCGACGTTAGGCGTCTTGTTAGGTATGGAGAGTTTGAGCGCGTTTTTGCACGCCTTACGTTTGCACTGGGTGGAATACCAAAACAAATTCTACAAAGGCGACGGTATAAAGTTTACCCCGTTAGAGTTCACGTCGTTGACGGGAATGCCAGAGGAGGCGAGCTAAAGAAAGAGATGCAACGACGTACTAGTAATAATAATCACTTCAAAATCAATGTTTTAATTAATCTGAAAGAAGATGAGAGAGACACATACACGCATAAACTATTTAAATCATCGAGCGCGTTCTGCGCAAATTCTTTGGAAGTCTCGTTTCGTTCTTTCTCGCCTCATATGCGCTTCTCATCCTGGCAACCTGGTGCATCGAAACGGAGTTTTTCGAGAGATTTTCGAGAAAAGAGCACATGGAGTCTCGCGCGACGACCAGCGCGAAGAAAGTCGACGCCGCTCGATTCGTTCGAATGCGGTCGTCTTCGATTGCAAAATCTTCAGTTTCAAAGAAAGCGACGTTAGATGCAATCATCAAAACAAAGAATGAAAGAATCACGACAGTTTTTACCACGATTTCGTGGAGAATTGCGGTGTTCTCTGCACAGTACTCCTTCGCCGCGTCGTCGAGGATTGCTTTGAAGCGAAAAGAAAATCCAGAGTAAATAATCTCTTCGATTCCATCGTGTATTTTTTTACCGAAAGCGACTGTTTTATAAAACATTTTTCGTTCGGTGAAGATGCTCCATATCCACGTTTTAGTGTACGCTAAGTCTACTAGGACGCACAGAAAAATTGGAGCGAACACGGAGACGATAAAAGCCGTCGAGTCGATGAATATGCTTTGTGCGTTTATAGCCGCGATCAAAATCAGCGAGAGGATCATCGCAGAGAACGCCAGGAATGTTGCTCGATTATTACTATCCAAGATTCTTTCCATGCTAGGCAGGATACCTTTGCGACAACAGCGTAGCAGACGATAGCACGCGGTTTCAATCTTCGCGACAGGTTCGGCATACATCTCATCATCTCTTTCTTCTCTTTCCGCCCGTTCTCGAGAAAAAAAGGTTTTCGCGAGCTCGCTACCGAAGTTTTTTTCCGTGAGTAAAGAAGCAAACGTGCCAATGTACGAAACACCGGTACCGCGTTGCGTATTTGCAAAGACGACGCGCGTATTTTTCTTCAACAAAACGAGATCGTTTGTGGTAAAAACGCACGTTTTCGAGGCGAAAAAGTGTGCTATTTTCGGGTCTGAAACGATCGACGCCGGTGGATTTCTAAGAAAGACAAAGTGTCTTCCGGACACTAACGCTCTCCCTACGCCAATGCTATCGATATTATGCAAAAGCGTCGTTTTGTTACGTTTTCGCGGCGTGGTGTTGAACAATACGCCAACGTTATATACGTCGAGGTCTTTTTCCTTCTTTGTCCTTTTATTATTTCTCTCCGTCGGCGTCGAAGGCAAAATTTCACTCCGCGTCATCGCAGTTCCGCCGGGTGTCATCATCAAAGACGTCAACAATCCGTTTGCTATCTTTGCTCTCAAGTTGATTTCATTTGAAGCATCATCGACGTCTTCTTCTTCTTCTTCTTTGGTAAACGCGAGGATGTTGTTTAAAACCTCTTCCTTTGAGAAACACAAGAAACGAGGACACGTTTTCCCCTCGGTGATATATACCATCCCTTCCTTGATATGATGATCCGTAAAGGTTGGAGGAAAATAGCGATCGAAGTAGTCGTTGATGTTGCTACTGCCACTGCTGTATTTTTTATTGTGAATAATCTGATGAGTGCCGTCGACGATCCGATCGAAGAGTTGGTCGCGATATTTACCGACGATGTATATTTCATCGCCCGGCGAGTTTGCGAAAGCGCCCACGGCAATTTTAGGAATCGTTTGTTGTTCGTTATCGTCGCAGACGTATTGCAGCCAAGATCTTCTTCTTCTGTGTTTCATGACAAATCGCGCGATAAAGAAGCGTCTCTCGAATATCTCTAACATTAAAATTGCGGTAACGTACACCCCCTGCCACGCTTCGCCTTTGCTCGCGGAAAGCGCCAAAATCGCCGCGCACGCGACCATAAAACTCGCGCTCAGAAGTACTTCACCGACGCTTTCCTTCTTTATGATCTTCGCTCTCGCGATATCTACCATTTTCTTAATCGTAAGGTATTCATCGTCGTCTGTATCATTTTTCTTCACCATCGCCAAAGAGACGAACGTTTCGCACCATCTCCTTTTTTTCAACTTCTCTTCTTTCCAACTCTCAATCGCTCTCACCAAAGCCTCCACTGCGCTCGTCAAAAACAACCAAAGCGACATCATCCCATCATCCGACGTCCTCTCCTCGTCGCCAAACACTTTTTCCTCGACGTACTTTCGCAACAACCACGCGCCAATCAGTAATCGCGCGGAAAATTTCAGCAGCAGAAACAACACTTCCATCGTCTCGTTTTTATCTCGCATATTTTTTTATCGCATGTGTGATGCAATCATCATTTGTAGGAGAAAAAAAAAAGTTTTCTCAAGATCTCAAACATTCACATCATCGCGTCGTAAGGACATCATCATCATCGAGAGCAGTAACACGACTCGCTCCGATTACTTTTGGCGCGAAGAAAATTCGGTAAAAGCAGCTCTCGATGTGAAACAACAAACAAGCGTTTCCCTCCGAGCCAAAATTGAAGAAGAGACGTTCACATGTCAGAGATATGTATAATATTAATGTACAACTCGAAAAAAAAACATCGGAAAAGCGAACAAAAAAACAACCAAAAGTCAAAAATTCCTTCATCTGTGCATTTAAAAAAACACAAGCACTTTTCACACAAAAAAGAAGAGAACGAGCGACGCAATTATTTTATCAACAACACACACACAAAGACAACAACAACAACAAGAACGAGAAGAGCGACTTTA
>Ga0233451_10002585_pt1 | contig 16358 bp, 20 predicted proteins | sample 011ome_29_FD_183052 | JGI IMG/M metagenome (GOLD analysis project Ga0233451, IMG submission 183052) | Coastal salt marsh microbial communities from the Groves Creek Marsh, Skidaway Island, Georgia - 011504CT (spades assembly) | ecosystem: Environmental > Aquatic > Marine > Intertidal zone >...
GTATGGGGCGGGTAGGGTGCCGGGTACGTACGTACGGACGGTTGGCGGGGGCAACAGTACCAGAAAATATACAGTGGACTATATTTTCACATAGAGTTACGAATCAACTAGCACCAGTAGTCATTGGTTCATCTAAACAAATACCATTATGTCGCACCTGTTATTTATATATTAATAATTTATAAAGAGACGGTTGTCACGGTTTTGATAATAAAAATTTAGAGAATGAACTATTATATAACTGCTACAATATATGTGACAACTATTATTTTGTAGATGATGATAATAGTAAAAAAATATATTTAAGTATATTATATGTATATTAATAGTGATAGTGATGAAGACAGCAATTCTCTATTTAATGAATTTTTAAGGTCTTCTTCATCTATATCCTACGTCGCATCTGGTGCAGGTGGAATCGGGCTGGAAGTAGTGAATCCAACAAATAAAACCTATAATATATTATCTACTGATAATGCAAATGTTGTTTGTTCAAAATTATTTATAAAGATTCTTCCTATTTATAATGTAGAACCAGTTAAAGAAATTCTACGGTATTCTTCAGTATCGGTTTATTCTTCATTATCTACACAATTCATTGATGAAGTTAATTTACAAAATAGAATTTATAAAATCTCTAACTTTGGATTAGAAGCTATATGTCCTCCGGTTATTAACGCACAAATACATGATAATGATATTACTGAAAAATTTATAGATTTATTAATAGAAAAACCAGATAACAATAGTGGTTCTATTAAAAATGGTTTATTATCTACATTGAAAGAGCGGATTCAAAATAATAATGATATTCAGTTGGGAGTTATTGCTATGGGATTTACTGAAAATTATATTACATTACATAATGCAATGAAAAGCTACCCGAAAGTAAGAACAGATTATTTTAAAAAATTAGCAGTATATGAATTAATTCGGTTATATGACTTGGGTTATTTACATGGTGATTTTTCACTTTCTAATATATTAATTAATCCTGATTATATTTATACTGGAAAAACAGGTGAAAACGATAAAGGACGGGCTATGTTAATAGATTTTGGTGCATCATTTTCTGTTCCACCAAGAAAAAATGATACTGGTTTGAGTATAAAAGATAAGATAGACATAATGTTAGATACTCCAGTACCTTATTTGAAAAATATTATTCCTCGCACATTTTCATCAAATAATTGGACTTGGTTGGTTTCATTTTCCAGTATTCTTTCGCTTCCTGATATCTTAGAGATGATAACAAAATTATTCAACAGAATCGTTAATCATAATCGTATAATGATACAGATGATTAAATCTGAATATCCTGATATATACAAACAAATGATAGAATACAACAATGATTTGGATTATATATATGTTGGTGGAAATGACTCAGGTTTTAACGATATTGCGAAAATGAAAGCAATATTCAATGCCGCTAATTTAGATATTAAATCTATAGGAAAGAGATTAAAACGTATAAAAAATACAAAATCAATGAAAAAAGGCGGTAGAAAGCATCGTACCCGTAAAGGAAATAAATCTAAGAAGCGTGTCACAAAAAAGTCAAAAAAGAGTCACCGATAATTGAGTAAAACGAATAAAAACCGCAAGATATTATGTAGAAAATTTACATAATATGTAAGGTTCTCAAAAAGGTTTGATAAATTACATGTTATTAAAAGTATAAACAATCCAAGTAGTTAATGCAAATAAAATTCCTCCCCATACGGTGTCCATAATAGCAACGTTCCACTCGTAATTTTTAAATATAGCCAAATTAGTGGAGTCAAAAACTCCATATATAATAAAACCAAGCAAAAATGCTTCTAAAATAGTTCTATGTGATTGTAAAATAAAATAATTCAATCCAATGACCAAGAAAAGATAACATAAAATCGCCGGAATGAACTGAACATTCATTGCACCGTGTTGAATTTTAAAAACTTGTGTTTGAAAAACAGATTTTGTCAAATTTAAATATATAAAATCAAGACTCAATAAAATGAGAGCAGAGAATAGTAAAATGTTTATTTTGTTCATTATATAATATTATATGAAAAAAAACAGCAAACAGGAATGCAAACAGAAAGAGAAAACCGACGATAAAAAGCACAATATTGATACATATTATGTAAAATAAATATCATAATATGTAAGGTTCTCTAATGGTAATATAAAATTGAGAAAATATAGAAAATAATAAGGTGTATAAATAACAAAATGAATTCTGTAGTACAAAGCGAAGATTATAGTTGGTATGGCGATGAACGTGTCGGTCGCACAAGGAAACATAGACAAAACACAAAAGAAATAAGTACAAATACAGAAGATAATTCTCATGTATTTGCAACGACAACAACAATAGTGGGAATAATATTATGCATGATAGATTACATGCTAAAAAAATAAAATTCTTCATCTTATTATTATTATTATTATTATTATTATTATTATTATTATTATTATTATTCAAATTCAGGATTCCATTTTTTATCACCATTACAAATATTTTGTATATGAATATTCTCAACTAGTGGTGAAGGCATGATACGTGAGTGTTCAAAATCAATTATCCATACATTTCCATCGCAATCTTCTATAAAATTATAACCAGTTAAATCCGGATATTCAATATTATGTAATACTAAATTACGCACAATTTTAACGACTTGGTCAAATAATTCTGTCGGTATATCCGTCGCATTTGCTCCATAAAAATCGGATAAATTCATATCTCCTATTTTCTTCATAACCATAGTTTTACTTTCTTCATTATATTCTACAATTTCGGGTACATTTACAATATTTAAGTTGTAGACATATTTTTGCATAAACCATTCTTTATGGCTTACATTTTGTTTTACATAATATGTATTGGGGTTTGCTAGGTATTCTTCCATTCTGGTGTGATATATGAATATAATAATGGAGGGTATTTAACTCAATTTTCTATTATATTTACATGAATAAATGGTGGGAAACGTTAAAAAGATGCAATGTTATAATAATGCACATTTATACAGTAAAATCTGGTACTTTTGTAAATAAAAATACATAGTAAATATGTAAGGTTCTCTAATACTTAAATAATATTTCCAAAATAATATTGAAATATAATAATCTGCCTCTATAAATGTTATATTATGAATATCTAAAATTATTATTCTATATTTTGTGTATAATTTTCATATTTGTCAATATTCTAGTATGTTTTTTGTAAAACCGTAAATAAAATCGCAGGTTCTCTAATGTGGGTAGATAAACCCCCCTTATTTTGAGTATTTTGTTGTAGTAAACTGAACATAAATCACAGGTTCTCTAATGTGGGTAGATAAACCCCCCTTATTTTGAGTATTTTGTTGTAGTAAACTGAATATAAATCACAGGTTCTCTAATTACCAACATAGGAATGGTTGAACGTTATTGTCTATAATATTTTTTATTATATATAGTATAGTAATGGATAAAGATAAAAAAACGAAAGTGACCAATAGTGATTTATTAGCCAATAGAAATAAATATTCAATTGATATTCTTGAAAATAATATTATGGAAAATCATCTTGATGAAAAAATCCTTTTGGCAACCCAAACCCTTACGCCCGAGTTTTGTGTGAAATACATATTAGATTTAGATATTGAAGGAGGTGGCGAAGAGTCGTATATATTTGACGTGTGTTACATATTAGAGTTCCAAAAACATATAACTGAAAAGGAACTAACAGATTTAATAGATTTTTAATCCCCCCTTTCTCCGAATTATATAATTTTTTCTTTATCAAGTTTAACTTCTGGAAGAACTTTCTTAAAAATTTGTTTGTTGCGTTTATCTTGGTCAACGTTATTGCCTAGAATATTCTTGAAAGTTTTCTCGTAGATAGTATGTTCTTTGGTGCCGACTTCATTGGCATCGGGAGTTTGTTTGCGATAATTAGAGATTAATGGGAAATGTTTGTTTTCAATTCTTTCAACAGTTTTATCCATCAATTCATCTGTAGATTTGCTTTTGTTCCATTTATCGGTTTTATAATAAACAACATCGCGTTTTAAGTCGGTGCAGTGTAATGGTCTGTCGGTAACATCAAGTTTATTCAAAGCTTTAATAAGAATATTGCTGATACTGTCAACGTAACCATTATTGCCGATGGCAACAAGGTCGCTGTTATTTAATTCAATAGAATTAATAAGGTCTTGTATGCTAATAGCATTTTTGCATTGATTATCTAAAAACATTTGCACATTAAAGGTATTATTACAATTGGTATTGTTGGTAGTATCGCCAATTTTGGGAACAATTTCTTGTATAGTTTTAACAAGTTCTCCATTTTTTTGCATAAGTTCTCCATTTTGTTGCACAAGTTCTCCATTTTGTTTAATAATGGTCATCATTAATTGTTTCTCGGTAGGTTCTTCTTCTGTGACAAGGTCTTGTTTTGATATAACTAATGTATTTTCAATGGGTTGTTCTTCTTCTGCGATATATTGGCATTTTTTCTTATGACGGGATAACCCTGATGCAAAATTATACTCTTTTCCACAATCACACTCAAATGCTTTGGCATTTTTTGGAACTAAAAAGTTATCATTTTTGTTACCATTTGTTATCATTTGATGTTTTGCAGTCAATATATGTGTATTATAATTACTTAGTTTACTGCATTTAAAGTTGCAATCTTCGCAAATATATTTTTCGGCATTTTCAGGCATTTTCGGCATTACCATTGTTACCTATATAATGATAATAGAAAAAATGCCTAAATCCTTTTTCCAAAAAGTATAAAAAAGAAGAAAAAAAGTTCAGTAACAAAAAAATCCCCCAAAATCGTAAATGACAGCATTATGCAGTGAACGGTATTTTTACATATTTCTGAAAAACTTATGGGCTTTGAAAAAAAAAATGGACATGGTTTTTCTATGTCCAATTTTGAAAAGTAGTATGAAGAATATTTTGTAAAAGAATGAATAAAATATATAAATCCCAAATCCAATATAAAGAAAATCCCAAATAAAAATCCCATATATATGTAAAGAAGAGTGATGAATTATGATGAGTTTCATAAAAAAGCGTATAGAGAAGGTTATAGTAATTTTGGCAAAAAAAATCTCCTAGCATACGAAGAAGAGAATAACTGCACACACAAGAATCCCGACACCGGAAAATGTATGTCGCAATATGAGTATACAGTGTATGAAAATAAAAAGCGTGCGTCAGGAATAAGCAAAGCTCCCATAACTAAAAAAGAATAAAAAAGTATATGATAATGAAAGATTATCATATAGTAAAGCCTCCTGCGAGAATTGAACTCGCGACCACTACCTTACAAGGGTAGCGCTCTACCACTGAGCTAAAGAGGCAAACTTCATATAATGAGATATATAGAATAAAGGTAATTTCTTAAATAGTTTATAAATAAAATAATAAATAAAATAATAAATAAAATAATAAATAAAATAATAAATAATAAAGAAATGGCGAATAATAAGAGTATATGGGGTATTCATATTCAAAATTCTTTGTAGATGAGAGCGAGTATGATAGTGAAGATGATAGTGAACGAGAAAGCTTAAGTAAAAAGATAAAGAATAAGGTGCCATTTATGAAAGGTCCAACGGGTGATAGTGTAGTGAATTCAGTAATAAGTGAATTTATAAGTCGTTCAAATATAGGTTTAGAAAAGTATGGAACAACATTGGATCGTGAAGATTTATCGCTGTTGGATTGGGTACAACATGCTCAAGAAGAATTGATGGATGGAATCTTATATTTGGAAAAGATCAAGAAGACTCACCAAATGTTAATTCCTGAAGTAAGTAATATAGAAAGAGAAGATTATTTGTAAAAAAATAAAAAATAAAAAAATACAATAAGAATAATAAAAAAAGTAGTAAAAAAGTAGTATTTATATTTGCTGGAACAAAAGATAGTTTGTTTGTGTATAACAGTATTATTAGAATCAATAGAATCAATAGAATCAATAGAATCTTTCCAAGTGACCGATTTGGGTAGAATATTAATATTATCTTGTTGTTGCAATAAAGGATTATTAGCAATGGTGTTGTTAATAGAATTATCATTATACAAAAAGTATCCATTATTATGTTCATCTTCACATTCACCTTCACTGTCAAAAAAGCTACCGTTAAAAAAATTATTCAACATATTATAATGTTGATAAAAAAAGTAGTTAAATTAAGGTTACAATGTAAAATAAGTTTAGTCTAGGTACTCTGTGGTGGCATCCACCCATTAACTCTAACGCAAATTTGTTCTCTACAGACGGGGCATTTTGTTCCACCAATAGTTTGAATATTATGAAATATGCAATCGGTACATAATTGATGACCACATCTTAATATGGTTTGGTTAGTTTCGCCTATATTATCAAAGCAAATCGGGCATTCATCTTGTTTAAAAGCGTGTTGAGAAGAAACAAGTTGTTGAATATTCGTTTTAGTAGCTCCATTGCGGTCTCTATTAATGGCTTCTTGATTAGGGTTGACCGCAGTTTGTAATATTCCACTATTTTCTAACAAACTCATTCTCCTTGAAAAATCACTGGTACTAGTAGAAGTCTCCATCATAGCAGTTAGAATATCAGGATTAATGTCATTAAATAGAGCCAAAGGTTGTAGTTGGTTATTGGTAGTTGCATTGAGTGGTTGGTTGCGTAGTCTGTGTGATCTACGTGGTCTCTCTGGTTGGTGTAATGGTCCTTGTGCAATAGGTGGTGGTGTAGTGGGTAGTTGTTGTAGCTGTTGTAGTTGTTGTAGCTGTTGTAGTTGTTGTAGCTGTTGTTGATGTTGTAGCTGTATTTGATGTTGTTGCTGACGTTGTACTCGCTGTCGTATTTCTCGCTGGCGTTGTCGTTGTCGTAATTGTAGTTGTCGTTGTCGTAATTGTAGTTGATGCTCGGCCTTTCTATGCTTGAAAAATAACTGTTCAGTACGGCGATTTTGAATAATATACCGTTTTCTAATTTGTCTACTTCTTTTTAGTCTTTCTTTTTTAATTAGTTTATCTCTTGCTCTTTCTGTCATCTTGTCTTGTTTGGCCTGTTCGCGAGCGATAATCTTGTCTTGTTTGGCCTGTTCGCGAGCGATAATCTTGTCTTGTTTGGCCTGTTCGCGAGCGATAATCTTAGCCTGTTTAGCTTGTTCGCGTTCCATAATCTTAGCCTGTTTAGCTTGTTCGCGTTCCATAATCTTAGCCTGTTTAGCTTGTTCGCGATCGATAATCTTAGCCTGTTTAGATTGTTCGCGTTTAGTATTGTTATCAAGAATAAGGTGGTTAATGATATGGCAAATAGGTAGTTTATGTGTATTCATATTGTCAACATAAGGAATATTCCTGTTGTTGGTAATATCATGAATGGTATATAGAGTATCGGTCATTGTAAATTAAACATTAATTGTTGGTAATAGTTGGTGATAATGATATTGTGTGTATTTGTTCTCAATTTTCTACAAAAAGTAAGTAAAAAAATATTTTGTATGAAAAGCTTTTGCAATGAGTTGATATAACCATACGCCGGTTGATATAACAGTATGCCGGTTGATATAACAGTATGCCGGTTGATATAACAGTATGCCGGTTGATATAACAGTATGCCGGTTGATATAACAGTATGCCGGTTGATATAGTTATGTTAGTCCTAAATTAGCTAATTCATCGGCCCGTGCATTGAGATGTCTATATACGTGAATAAATTTGACAGAATGAAAAAATGGTAAAATATTTCTGGCTTGATTATATAATTTAAGAATGTGTGGTGCTTTAACCTTAAAATGACCATTCATTTGTTGAATAACAAGATTACTGTCACCCTTAATAATAAGATTATGAATACCTAATTCTTTAGCGGCTTGAATGCCGATAATCATGCCCATATATTCAGCAACATTGTTAGTAGATTTGTTGCCGACAAATAATGATCTGGACCAAATTTCCGTGTCATTTTGAAATATGACAGCACCGGCAGCGGAAGGTCCCGGATTATTTTTGGAACAGCCATCAAAGTATAAAACAAATTCCGTTTTTTTATTAAAAACTTTGTGTGTATTAGTTTTTGTAATAATTTTATTATTATTATTTTGAAAGAATGAAAGAATATTAGTTTGCATAAAAAATAATAAGTAATTTATATTATATAATTTTTAAAAAAAATAAAAACGTTAAAAAGAATATAAAGGAAATGTAGTAGTATAAAGTGCGTGTGTAGATAGTGTAAATAGTGTAGTAAATAAAAAAAATAAAAATGAAAGCTCTTATAGTGTAGTGGTTATCACTGTTGACTTTGAATCAGTAAACCCGAGTTCGAATCTCGGTAAGAGCTATTTGTACTGGCAAATAAAGTTGGCGTCTGGCGACCACAGGCGTGTTTACAATGAGTGCAGTAGAAAGCGACAATATGTAGCATATAAATGTACAATGATGAAGTAAACAAATGGGGGATGGTTATAAATCATCTTTTCGCTCTCATAGCTCAGTAGGTAGAGCACACGACTGTTAATCGTGCGGTCACAGGTTCAAGCCCTGTTGAGAGCGTATATTAATATACATAATGAGATTATAATCTTATTATGTATATAATGATGGAAAGTCCATTCGCGCGTGCAAATACAACATTTGTATTATATCTAGAGCCGTTCCGTAATAATTATCATAAAACATATCAGAACATAATAACTGTAGATAAGATGCCACCGGGTCCGTTAAGTGGAATGGTAAAAGCAATATCGCCAGTAAAGCTGTCCCCATTTCAGCAGTATGGTGAATTTTATGATGGAATGGGTTGTATGAATGTATTGTTGCGATTTCCAAAGGAAAGTGTGAATGCGTCGGTAAAGAATGGTGAAATGTATATGACAGCAGAGGATATACCTTCGGTGTTATCATATTTACAGAAAGAGGGTTATGAAGTAGATAGTGGAATGACAAAGTTAATGTTAAAAACGAAAGTAGGAATGTGTGGTGTAAGTGATAAGCGTTTGTCTGGTGATCGCCGTATGATATGTATGGTAAATTATGTAAAGTAAAATATAAAGTAAATATAAAGTAAAAATGTTAGTGGAAGGAGATGAAATATATATAAAAAAGTATTTTGGTTATGAATTGAAAGTGGATAAGAGTAAAAAATATGAAATAACTGAAGTATTATATAGAAGAAAATACCGTACAATGGTAGTACTAGATTATAATACATTATATGTAATAGAGGAGGAAGGTATAGAGTATGCAGAAAAGTGCAAGGTATATAGTATTTTATGTTGTATATAAAAAATCTATATAGATAGTAATAATAAAAAAAGATGGAAATGATAGTAGCAGTGAATAAGCATGGTATAATAGGAAAAAACAATAAACTGTTATGGGATATTCCTGAAGATATGAGGCATTTTAGAGGTTTAACGATAGATAATATAGTAATAATGGGTAGGAAGACATATGAATCATTACCGTGTCAAGGATTATCGAGGCGTATAAATGTGGTAATAACCCGAGAGCCTAAAAAACATAAAAGTGAAAATTCGTCTGTCTTGTTTTGTACATTTGAAGAATGTGATGAAAAGGTAAAAAAACTGTTAGAAAAATGCGATAAGAAAGTATTTGTAATAGGTGGTTCCGAAATATATGAAAAAATGTATAAAAGATGTGAAAAGATTCATGTAACAATGGTAGAAAATGAAGTGATGGATGGAGTAAGTATATATCGTTTGTTATGTGAAATCCAAGAGGTGTATAATTTAAAATGTGTGAAAGCTAAATGTGATGATGTGTGCGAAGAGTATGAATTTCAAACTTACGTTCGTGAATAATGTGTAAATAATATGAATTGAAAATCTATTGATATTATAAAAGAATGTTATCTTTGTTGGATAATATAAGAGGTCTTCCCGAAGAACCAAATGTAAAAGAAGAAAAGAAAGAAGAAAAGAAAGAAGAAAAGAAAGAAGAAAAGATGAAATTATTAAGTCAGGGAACATATGGTTGTGTATTTAGGCCAGGTATAGAATGTTCAAGTAATCAATTGACAACAAAAAAATATATAACGAAAGTACAAAAAAGTAAAAAGACATCAGCTCATGAGGTAGAAATAGGTAAAGAGATAAAGAAAATACGTGGCTATGAAAAATATTATGCTCCAATAATAGAGTCATGTAAATTGAAGTTAGGTGATATAAATAATGAAGAAGATATAAAGAAGTGTAAAATAATAGAAAATGTGGAATTAAAAGAAGAAACGTACGAATCAAACAAGGTCCCGTATGTAGGAAAGAGTACATTATTAGAGCGAGTATATGAAGATACAAAGAATATTCGTGGAATAGACTCTTATTTTAAGCGTTATATAGATAAGCATGTAGTATTGTTAAAAGGAATAGAAAAAATGAATGAAGCAGGTGTAATGCATTTAGATTTAAAAGAGAATAATATAATGTGTCGTGATAAGTCAGGTCGTCCAATATTGATAGATTTTGGTTTATCTGTGAATACAAAAAAGTTAGAAAAGGGTGATATAGAAGTAAAGGATCCATTTTTTTCTTATTCTGTAGAATATGGGCCTTGGTGTATGGATATATTGATGGTGATGTATATGGTAAATGAGACAAAGAATGCAAAAATAAATCAAGAAAAGAAAGAAGCATGGAGGGATGAGAATGCAACGCTGGATGAAATGAATAAGGTAGTGCGAGAGTATATGGAAAAAAATGTGGCTATATTGGAAATATTATCAAGTGAAGAACAAGAAAAATATAAAAAAGAGATGGAAGAATATTATAGTCCATTAATAACGGGTGGTATGATGAATATGCCAACATGGGGTAGTGTATATGATGAAATAATAAAGAATCATAAAAGTTGGGATAATTATGGTTTAGTTGTGATATTTCTAGGAATGTTAAAAATCTTGGGTTTAACAGAGGTAGTAAATAAAATCCCATTTATGAGAAAGTATCTAGAAATTTTGAAAAAAGTAATAATAAGTATGCCGGATAAGCGTCCAACCGCATATGAAACAAGAAAAGAGATAGAAAAAGAGATGCGAAAAGTAAAAAGAGAAGAAAAAAAAGAAATGAGAAATATATTAGAAAATGATTTAACAAATGTAGAAAAAAATAAGGAGCGTAATAAAAGTGTAATAGAAAAAAAATTATTGACATTGAATGAAAAAGATGTATTATTAAAAAAAGTTTATTGAATAGAAAGAAGATAATTGTAGAAAGAAGTATATTTGTGTATAAGAGTGTGTGATGCGGCTTGATATACAGAAAAGAAAGAATTTTGTTGTAATTTAATAATTTGGTTTAAGTCATGAAGTATATTAATAGAATAACCTGAAAAGAAGCGAATTTTCTGGTTATTAACAGGTGTATCAATAGAAAGAATATGATTGTTAGAAAAATTCCAATAGAAAATATATGGTGAGGTAAGGAAGTAATTCTGTAAAAATAATTGTTGAATATCAATGTGATGAATATAATTATTGAAATCGGTAAGAAAAACAATATTTAATTGGTCTGTAAATCGTGATGTAGAAAAGCTATTATGAATCCCATTAATAATAAAATTGATAGTATTATAATAATCCCCGCAATAATTTAGTATAGGTGATATAGAAAAGAAAAAGTGTTGAATAATATCAATAATAGAATCATTTTTGTTGAATTGAATCCAAACCGGTTTATTCCCCATCGCGATAATTCGTGCAGGTATATCACTATGAATAGCAATAGTAATAGCAATACCAATGGCATGATAAAATGCATCAATATTATTTAGTTGCATAAATATAGAGACATCAATAATAGGAATAGTAAATAAAAAAGATTTGGAATAAAATTTATTGGTTAATTTGTCCCATATAGAATCCAAAATCCCAACTTTATTTTGATACTGTTGAATAGAAAAGTATTGTTTATTATTAATAATAAGTAAAGCCTGTTTAATAATGAAAGCAAAGTCATGAGAAGAATTAGTATAAATATTATTTTTGGGTAAAGGTAACGTATTATGATTAAAAATTTTGGCATTATTTATAAATAAATCAAAATGTTTGGTAGCGGTTCCTAATTTAATATTTTGCGTATTAATATTTTGTATTTTGTTTTGAGAGAATTTAATTTCAGCGGTGTGAAGAATACGATTGATATAAGATATTTTCTGTCTAAAGATGCGTTTACATTTAGAGTGAGCTTTCTGTAGTGATAAATTAGAAGTAGTATACTTAAGAAAATGTGGATGAATTTTGTGTGCCCAAGAAATGGCGATGCGATGAAAAAGCCATCCTCCAACTTTATTTTCTCTAGGAATCCATGCTGCAAGATTAGAAATGAATGAAGTATCATAGTAATAAACCCAATTGTTAAGATCTTGAATAAATTGATTGACCGTCATTTCAACACAAACATCAATGAGAGAGTGTTTATCAGTCTTGTGTGAAAAATGTTTAACAAATTCACAGAAGCGTTTGATATCTTTCCATGAGCCACAAGTAGACAATGAATCGGTCGGTTTAATAATATAATGTAAAGCGAATGTGGCGAGTGATGGAAAAACTTCATAAAAAGCTAAAATAAGCATATATGATAAAATGCGTTCTCCTTTTCCATGAGAAATATCTCTAGTATACGGAATGAGTTTAAAAAAAAGTTTAAATGAAGTAATAACGCAGATTTATGTGTAGTATCATTATTATAATGATGAATATATTTTTTAATAAATTTTAGAATAATAATAAGGTCATTATATAAAATTTGTACATGTTCACAAGAAGATTTTCTAGTAAGATTGAATTGAAATAAAACGAATTGTTCTTGTAGAAAAGAATCATAAGATAAATGTGTATTATAATTTAAAGGTGGAAATTCAGTATGTGATTGAATGTTCATAGTGAATGATATATATATAAATATTTAAATCATTTTATGTAATAGATATGCGTTTTTTCCGTGTGCCTTTTTTGGTTTTGTGTTTATTATGATGAAAACTGTCCTTATTTTGTGTATGTTTATCAAAAATTCTAACCTTTTTAGTAAAATGGTTGTGTGTACTTTTATCAGTTGAGTGCTGTGTTTTGTGGTCTGGTTTAAGAATAGATTTCAAAGTAATATTATGTTTTTCAAATAGAATTTCTTGGAAGAAGAAATAAATGGTATTAATATTGTGAAAAATAAAGATGGAAGGTGGTATAATAATATTATCAGTAATAGAGATTTCTTTAAAGAAAGTAGAATTATGAAGTGTATCATGGTCTAATACAGAAAAAGGTTGAATTTGTTCAGGTTCTAAATCAACAAAAAAAGAAAAAGCATTATCAAATTTATACTTGGATGTGGGTGTTTTAATTTTTTTGTTTTGAAGTATTTTTAATAAATAATTATTGTAAATAATAGAATTAGAATTGTTGTATGTATCTAGTGATAAGCGTTCTGTAGTGATTTTATCAATATAGTTATTTTGATTAATATAAATAAAAACTCCATGTATATATTTTAAAGGTTCTCTAAAATGATTATTTTGCATATTTTGAATCCGTTGTTCATGTAAAATCCATGAAGTATCTAAATAGTTATTATCGTTATTGTCGTTATTATCGTTATTATCGTTATTGTCGTTATTATCGTTATTGTCGTTATTGTCGTTATTATTTTCCATAAATAAGTTATATTTTTGTTATAAAAATAAATGACAATTTAAACATAAAAGAATATAAAAAAAAGTGTGTATATAGATTGTGTCCCGACACCGCGTATATTTTTGTCAAAATTGAGTACTAAGTATTCAAAAAACTGAAATACAAAAGATAGTATGTATTTTCAGTAAAGATATAGCATACAATTCAAATATATAATCCATTGAATGGTTATAAATAGTATGTAAATATATCAAATAGTGTAGAGAAGACAATAAACCAAAAGTATAAAACAAAACCATAAAATAAAAAAAATATTCGGGACAGCAACGGCAATTATAAATGTCGTAAACAGGGAAACAGTAGTGGATTTATATAAAGTTCAATATTTCAAAAATGAAAAATTGAAAATAAAAATATATTATTTGTGTGTAGTAAATAAATAATATGTCAGCAATATGTATTCCCCGTGTAGATGTGAATCTAGAACTAAATTATATCAAAGAAACAATGAATAAGTTGAAGATAGGTTATGTAAAAAAAATCCGTGAATTTCCATTGAAGAATGATAGTAATCATAAAAGAATATTAATGCGTTTTAAGTGGAAAGAAAATAATGAACAGTCTATAAATTTACAGAAGCAAATGGAAAGGTTAGGTTCATTAAAGGTGGTTCATAACATGCCTTGGTATTGGAAGTTAGTGGTGGCTCAATAGATTAATTTTTATACCATTTAATAGAATTATGAATAGTATCATAATCATAAGTAGAAACATAAGAATTGGTATCTAACAAACAAATTATTCATCAATAAATAAAAAATGAAAATATTTATCTAGAACCGGATTAATATTTTTCAGGTTGATGTGATAATTTTTTTTCCATAAACAAAAAATCCAAATCCCAAATTGGTTGGTTTGCATTTCAGCATGTTTAATTTCATGTGTAAAAATATCATCCATGTTACTATAAGCACTGCGATATTCATTTAACTCAGCTTTTAATTTTTCTTTAACTTCATATAAGTATGTCAATCGTTTTTGTTCTCTTAATTTCTCTGTATTTTTTTGTTGTAGAATATGATGAGGTATAGTTTGAATAAATTCGTTTTCATCTTTATTCCATTTATGTAAGATAAATCTAATTTCATTTTTGATGTCTTTAAATTTGAGTATTAAAATATGTCTATGGTTCTCTAATTTTTTAATAAAAGAGAAAATATTGACATGGCATATAATAGGAAAAATGTTTTTAATTTCTGCGGGTATAAAAATATTGTTAACTTCTTTCATTTCTTTAATTTTCTGTTCAATAATTTGAATTTCATTTAAAACGAGACTTCTTTTTTCGGTATCTGTATCCATAAGTAATAATTTACTGTTGGCCATTTCAAGTGAAGTTTCTAATTTATCATAGTGATTAGCCAATTGTAGATATAATTGTGTAGATGATTCAAGTTTAAAATAATTCATAATAGAAATAAGAAGAGCAATAACCGCATTTAATCCAGAAATTAACCAAGAATGAATACTATCGCATGGAAATGCTGGTGATAATATAGTAATACTGGCGGTAATGAGTAATGATGGAATCATTAAACAATTAAATCGCCATTGTGAAAGATAATTGGATTGAATATATAGATTTTTCTGTCCCTTCATGAATGTAGTTAAAATATCAAGTTCACTAGAGAATTTATTATCAAGTTCCATGTCGTAATATTTATCAAGTGTTTTTTCAACATCATGAAAAGCGAGTTGTTTAAACTTTGAGTACCGTTTTTGTGTAGGTTTATTAGTCTTACTCTTGTGTGAAGTATTCTGTTGAAACAAATCTTTAAATTGTGAAATATCTTCTAAAGAGATTTGTTTACTTAGGCTGGGGTTAGAAGGAGGTGTATCATCCTCAATATCACTATTGCTAGTACTACCATTGCGACTACCGTGATAAGAAATAGTAACAGGGCTATCACATCTAGTAAAATTAGTTTGAATATAATTTAAACAAAAGTCATTGGTATAATTTAATTCATTCCTAATTTTATGTAAATCATTATTGGCAATGTTTGTAAAATGAGTATTGGTATAATCAATTAAGTTATTTTCTTCTTGAATTTGTCCAAGTTCAATATTGTTGGAGTCATGATTAATATCAATATGTATTTGTTTAGAATTATGTGGTGAAGTAGAAGAATCTGTAGTAGATGAATAATAATCATTAATCTCATTGGTATCGTTGTTATTGTTGTTATTGTTGTTATTGTTGTTATCGTTGGTGTCGTTGTTATTCATAATATTATATAGTAATGAGAATAATAGATGATATAATGAACGAAAAATGAAAAAATTGAAAAAAAAAAGCAAGATGAAATGAATGTAAATAATATAATGAATACAACAATAATCCCAACAATAAAAAGATTGCATAATAAAACCTTGCAAGACTATCGTAATGAAATGCGAAAATTTATAATGACATCGCGATTTAATGATAAAACTTGGTTAGAAAATCAAGAGTATCGTGATAATAATTCCAAGTTAGGTTGTATATACTGTTCCCCAAGTCCAGTGAGTATGTATATTCCCCATGAAGGAATAATGTTTGTATTGGAGATGAATAATGATAAAAATGAAATATTAGGTGTAGGTATGGTAATGAATAGACCAAAAATAAATAAACATTTAGTATACGGACATGGAAATTATAACCGTTATAATTTTATAGGAA
>Ga0233451_10002588_pt1 | contig 16345 bp, 10 predicted proteins | sample 011ome_29_FD_183052 | JGI IMG/M metagenome (GOLD analysis project Ga0233451, IMG submission 183052) | Coastal salt marsh microbial communities from the Groves Creek Marsh, Skidaway Island, Georgia - 011504CT (spades assembly) | ecosystem: Environmental > Aquatic > Marine > Intertidal zone >...
GACGTCTCCTCCGGAAGGAAAGAGCAACTGTTGGTGTTGTTTGAAAGAAGCGCGGTCAGTTTATTTGAAAGAGGAAAACGAGCAAAGCAGGTCGAAGAGAGAGAGAGAGTAAGAGAGAGAGAGAGATGATGACGTTGTTGTTGTTGTTGTTGTTGTTGTTGTTGTTGTTGTTGTTGATGTAAAATTCCATTCCGCGGGCCCCCGAGAGAGACATTCATTCTTCCCAAGAAAGAAGAACATTAAACGAGAAGAGAAAAAGAGAGTCTCAAAAGAAAAGAGAAAAAAGAAACGCCACAAAGCGTACCGGCGCGTTCTCATCGACGTAATGTTGTTGCATTTTGACCGCCCCTTCCTGCGTGTGCGTGTGATTTATTCGCAACAAAAGCAGAGCAAAGAAAGAGACCAAGCGATATAGTGATTCTCTGAAGAAGAGGGAAAGAAAAAAAACACCGAGAGAGGTCCCTTTTCAGAAACGTAATGTTTAGGGTCTTAGCCGCAACATTTTAATTTTGCCAAGTCAGCGTCTGCTTTCTTTCTTTCTTTCCGCAAAATTGATACATTTCGCCACTATCTACCCACACTGTAGATATATACCCAGTTATTTATTCACGCGTCATCATCGAACCACCGAAAGGCTTTGAGGAGCTCTGTCTGTCTGTCTCTCGCGCGCTTCTGTGTATTCTTCTCGATCGTATACTGCATAAAATTATATAACGAGAGAGTAAAACAGAGGAGGGGGAAAATAAGACACCGGTGCAAAAAATAACAAAACGTGATTCACGGCATAAGAACACACCCACCAACAGAAGACCAACGAAGATGTTCTCCTTAGAGCGTCTCCTGATTGCGTTTTCCGCCTTTCTCGGCGACTCGATTTCGAAAACGCCCAAGGTGCACGTGCTCGTCTGCTTGTGCGCGTTTGGCGTACTCGCGGTTGGTATAGTTTTGGTCGAGATCGAACACGACGTGTTCAAGCTTTGGGTACGGTTTCGTTCTCGTTATCATCGCGTCTCGAATGAGATATTTTTCTCGTCGCGATGATGATGATGTTTTTCTCTCCTCTTTCTCTCGATCGTCGGAAAAAAAACGCGCGCGACAGAAACAAAAACGCGCGCACACGAGACAGAGGAAAGAGTTCGTTCGACGCGTTCTCTCGTTCTTTCCTTCTCTCATTCAAAACGGAGGAGGAAGAGGGAATCAATTTCCCCTCCTTTTTCCCCTCATCTTTCCGTACTTTGAAGGAAGCTTTTCTTGATTTTTTCTTCAGATTGAAGAAAACACTGATGACATGTACCTTTTTCTCTCTTTCTCTCTCCTGCGCGCGCGCGCGTGTGTGTATAAACAGGTTGACGACAGCACGGACATCCACGATCAAATGGACTATTTCGAGGACGCGTACGGTTTTGCGCGCGTTCAATCGTTGATATTAACCGCGAAAGAAGGGAAGACACTGGCGTCGAAAGAAGCGTTCGCGGAGATGGAGCGGTTGGAAAAATGGTTCGTTTCGGTGGAGTACGACCACGACGGCGCGAAATATTCCGGAAAGGTGAAATATGAAAATTTGTGCTATAAAGTGGTGGATACGGCGGACGAGACGCCGTGTTTCCATTTAACGCCGTTGGATTGTTTTAAGCAAGGGATGCAAAGCGTCCCGGGGGTTGAGAATAACACCGAGTTTTTGCCGTCGTACTCGGCGAGACCGGATTTTTCGGACCAGACGCAGTTTGATTTTGGAACTGATTTTACCAAGGCATTCATCGACGATGCGTGCAAGGAGTGGTATAACTTGCAAACGCCTTTGAAGATGATTTTTGGTGGCACGACGCACGAAGGGGAAGGGGAATCGGCGCTTGTGACCGGCATCGGCGGCATGCGCAACGTGTTTGCCACGCGGTCGGCGAAGAATCTCGCCGAGAAAGGCGTGTTAACGACGGAGTGGCTTGACAGTGGCTCCGTGGAGACGGATATCTTAGGTTGCACGTTGGACGTGACCGCCAATGATTGCTCTTGCGTTGATTCGTTCGCCATCACGTCCGTGACGTCGTACGGGTGCATTCCGAGTGGCTCAAATCAACCCGCTTCGTGCTGCGATGGTTTCATGAAGCCATTTTCCACGCACCCGTGCGCGAAATATTTGTTCCAAATAAACCCGTCCGCGGCGTCTATTGGAAGTTTGGTTCTCGAATCGTGTCAATTACCGGCGATCGATATGGGTACCTCGAGCTGTAATTTACAACCGGATGGGACAACAAAGTATCTACAGCCGTACACCGGGTACGCGACGCCGACGGCGACCGAGTGTCAAGTTATCATGGAAGATGCAGAATTGACCGCGGCGTGCAACGATTTCGATAATTCGTACGAAAGCGCGACAAAGTGTTGCGCGATGGTGTACGACGCGTCCAAACAGATGTGCCACTGCCGCTACTTGGACGCGCCGGTGCAGGCCTACTTCACTACGTTTGGAGAAGACTTTGAGACGTACGCGGGAAAATGTCTCAAGGACAACGAATCGTACGAGGCGTGTCCGAACGTGTCACCACCGCCGTCGCCGCCGCCACCGGGCGTGGGGTACACTTGTAGTGCCAACATGGAACCGTTTTTAAATGCTTTGGCATTGGCGCAGGCGGATGTAACGAATGTGGAAAATGCTATCGCGATGTGTGGTTTAGCGCAAGGGTATTACGGGAATTATTGCATGGATGACCCTACTGTTATAGCAACCGTTGCTACAAACCCAGCACTTTATGGAGCTGCTACTAGTAGTGCCATTAACGCTGGAGTATCCGCTAATTGTGCTACGGGAGGTATCGCCGTTCGAGCGCATACCCCCGATCAAAAAACGCAACACGAGACGTGCGCGAGTAATTACGACGATTACCAAGGCAAGTGCTACGTTGTGATTGGAAAAATGGGCGCAAACATTAATCCGACAGCGGCGGAAGTCTTTGCTTGCTGCACCGCCGCGAACGTCATGGCGCTTAATGCATGTCCGTGCGTCAATGTGGAGGACGGATACGGCGTCGACAGGTCCATCGCTTCGACGACTGACATCCGACTTGACTTTATTCTTAACACACCAGTAAGCGGTTGCGTGGCCGCACTCGGTGCTGCTTTTACTGCGAATACGTACACCTGCAACTCGCCGCCGTCGCCGCCGCCGTCGCCGCCACCGGGCGACCCGAAGTATACGCTACCGAGCTCGACGAGACACGCGGTGGACGAATCCGAAGCGGAATCCATCTTAGAAGGATGGGAAAAAACGTGGCTGGATGGCATCGAAGATGCGACGAAAGATTTTGAACACATCGAGGTGTCGTGGTACGCCTCTCGTTCTCTCGAAGATGTCATTAGCGACGCCTCGAAGTCGGCGTACGGATTCATCGCCATCGGCTACGCTTTGGTGGTTGTGTTTTGCTTCTTCTTCTTCATCAGAGGTCTCTCTGCGCAAAGCGGGAAACCCCCGGGACCTGTGCCGGCGATTTTAGCCACCATCGTGTGCATTCTGAGCACGGCAGCTTCTCTTGGATTTGCCGCGTTTTACGTCGAAGCTGGGTTGAAGTTCAACGCCATCACGTTGCAAGTCGTGCCGTTCCTCGCGCTCGGTCTCGGCATGAATGATTATTTCGTGTTTGCGAAATACGTTGGGATATGCCACGGTGAAAGCCCAAAAGGGTCGTCCGCGCGATACATAATCAGGAAGGCGTACAGAAAGGCGGGTGCGAGCATCACGGCGAGTTCAGTGACAAATTTTGCAGCGTTTTGTCTCGGCGCGATCACGCCGATTCCAGCCGTTCGCGCGTTTTCCATTCAAGTCGCCATGACTGTCGTGTGTAACTACATCGCCGCCGTGGTCATTTTTCCGTGCCTTTTGCTCTTCGATCTTGAAAGGCACGTGAACGCGAATCCCGACGCCGTCGGTCAGCGTGCACGTTTAACAGCGAAGAGTGAAGAATCGAGCGGTAAAGACGGGTTTTCGTGCATCAGATGTATGGGCGCGCTAGCGAGCATCGTCTTTCGGATGACGTGCGTTTTACTCTCGGCTGGATTTTTCGCATTTTGTGCCTCTGGAATCGACAAAGTCAATTTAGGCTTAGATCTCGAAGATGTCGTGCCTTCCTCGTCGTACATTTACGATTACGCTTTGAATACGAGAAACTATTTCGCGACCTACCAAGTGTCGCTCGTCTCGTCGGGTATTGACTTTGCGACCACGACAGAAAATCAAGCGTTGCTCGAGCACGATTTTGTCACGGCGCCGAACGTAAACGCCGACTACGGCTCGGTAAACTACCTGCGATATCTTGCGGACGAAACGACGGGGAGAGTTAACGCAGGGGAAGTCTGCAGCGAGAATACAGTTTGGCTGTACGATTACATCAACCTCAGCGACGAATCGTTGGAGAGGTGCGCGTCTATCAACGCAGACGCGATTTTAAGTGATTCCGATAAAAAGAAGAAGTGCATTCGAACGTGCATGAACGCAGAGCCGCAAATGGCGTACGCACCGACGACCCACAATCCAACCGTTACGAGTGCTTCGCAGACGTACAGGTGTTCGTACAACGCGACGAACAATCACTGCGTGTGCCCGTGGCGTCAAGTGTATAACCCAACGTTGTACAATACAAACTTGCAAACTTTTCTCGACGGAGGCGAGAGAGGTCAAATTTCGCAATCGCTGATGATCACCAACTCTACGCCAACGAGTGTTGGGCACACGACCATTAGCGACGTGCGCGCCCTCTTTTACGTGGAGGATGTGTTCTCGTTGGAAGACAAGTTAAATCACATGCGCAAGGCGCGAAAGATTGCCGAAAATTCTAAGCTCGCCACTGAAGATGGTGCGACGGTATTTCCATTCGACTACGCTTTGTACGCTTTGAACGAACAGTATCTGAACATAGAAAGAAACACTCTGCGCGGTTTAGGCATTTCCGTGGCGATTGCCTTTGTCGTCATGTATCCGTTTGTGACCTCCCTATGGCTGGATGTTATTTTGACCTTTGTGATCGCGGTGATTCAAATCGAGCTGTATGGTTTAATTCATTGGATTGACTTAAAATTAAACGCGGTGACTATGGTGAATTTGATCATGACGGTTGGTATTTCGATCGAGTTTGTCATTCACGAAGCTCGCGCTTTCGCGGAAGCGAAAGGCACGAGACCCGAGCGCGCCGCTCAGGCGCTCTCGGAAATGGGACCGGCTATTTTCGCGTCTGCGTTCACGACGTTCTTGGCGGTACTCCCGCTCGTCGGCGCAGATTACGAGTACTTCCAGAAATATTTCTTTTCTATGTACGCGATGATTTTATTTGTTGGCTTGTTCAACGCTCTCGTGACGCTCCCGGCGATATTATCTTTCATTGGCCCTCCGGAGTTGACCGAAGACGCCGTTCGCGACTCGGAAGGTGTTCTCGACAAAGAAATGGTTTAACACGAGAGAACGAGAGAATAGGAAAAAACGAAATAATTAAGATAATATAATATGCGCAGTAATACGCACGTATAATACGCAAGCGCGCGCGAGAGTTGTTGGTATATATAGATTTTTTACGATGACGATGTGTATGAACGCAGTTAGGCTCGAACGAGTGATTTAAAGAATACTAATAAAACAACTCACACAAATAATCAATCAATCGATGCCAAAAATAAGCTCAATCAATCTTATCTATTCTCTCTCCTGTTTTCAAATCTTTCACCTCTATGTCGCCGACTTCTGGTCCCTTTCTCAACTTTTCCTGTTTGCCGTCCTCGCGCAAACGCTTGTCTATAGATTTACAAATCCTCTCCACGATCGTCTCCACGCTCGCGCCGTACGCCTCGTCCTCTTCCCCATTCACCGAAACCGCAATGTCGCACTCCGCGTACATCTTTCCCCTATCTCGCCACAATGACTGTATCTTCTCTTCAATTTTCGTAATCTGCGCCTCTTCGTCCTCCTCGGAAAGACACTCCTTCAACAAAGGCCTCGCGCCGACGCCGTCTTTATGCACCCGCCTCGCCAACGTCCTGTGGTCGCCTTGTAAACACACCGTCACGCCGTTGTGCAAGTGCATCCAGTTATTCCTCACCGTCACGATGCCCCCGCCAGTGGATACCACCACTCTTTTATACGACGCCACTTCCGCTAATATCGCGCTCTCTGTCTCTCGAAACCCCTCCTCGCCGTCTTCCTCGAATATCTCGTGCACTTTTTGCTTGCATATTTGTTCAATCAACTGATCGGTATCGAAGTAGCCGTACCCTAAAGCGTCGGCGAGTTTTTTACCCACCGTGGTTTTCCCGGTCCCCATGAGACCGAGGAGGAACACCGAGGAAGACTGGAGCGACTCCGAGGTTTTGTTGTCGTCGTTCGACGACGACGACGCAAACGCGACGAACTTTTTTCCTCTTCCAATCCTTCTGCTGCCATCACGCTCAACAACGCTTTGAGAAGAAGATAAAGAAGAAGAGCTGCGAAAAAAAAGACATCCTCGACTGCTCCTACTGTTGCTGCTGCTGCTCGTGCATTGCGAGGAGGACACGGTCCGGAGGACCGACGACGACGAACAGAAGGAAACACCGGCAGTCATGGTTGGATGATTTTGTGGATAAAACGCAACACTTTTCGAGAACTCTTTTGTGTTGCACTAAATTTAGGGCTTTAAACCCTAATTGGAGCAAGTCCTCCCTTTTTTTGCAAGAAAGGAGACAAAGAGAGGAAGGAAAAGAAGCGTCAAAAGAAGCAAAACATCTATCGCATCATCATGGCTTTGATTGTCGGCGACGATTTCCAGCACATTTTGCGCGTTTTAAACACGAACGTCGATGGACGCGAGAAGGTACGTAAAAGAGAATTTGTTTTTCTCGTTCGCGTCGTGCGTGTTTGCGCGCGCGCGAGATTGAAATTCAAGCCCCGCTTTCACATTTTTTAGCCCTCGTTTCCTCCCTTTTGAGAGAGATCCAAAACCTGCGCATTTGTGTTTGAATGGACGACGCTGTTTGGAGAAACAAACTCGCGAGTAAAATCGTTCGCGTCGCGTTCAGAAAGTATTTCCGCGCGCGAATGCGTGCTTTTGGAGCGAGTGGCGCGTTCGCGTGGTGTGTTGCGGCGCCGAGATGGCAACGAAATTTCCTCGACATTTCGAGCACCACCAAACACGAAGAGCGAAAAAGGGTCCAGAGAGACCAATTTTCCTCTCCGTTCCTCGCGTGGCTTTCGATCACCGAGTTCTCTTTTTCTCTCTCTTTTGCGCTCTCCCTGGTGTTTATGCCGTTTACTATTGTTACTCACACGCTTGCCTTTCTCACACATAAAACAGGTCATGTACTCTCTCACGAAAATCAAAGGCATCGGGCGTCGATTTGCCAACATCATCTGCAAGAAGGCGGAAATCGACATGGGGAAAAGAGCCGGGGAACTCTCCGCGGCTGAACTCGAATCGTTGATGGTTATCGTCTCCAACCCGAGACAGTTTCGCGTGCCGGATTGGTTTTTGAACAGAAAGAAGGACGTGAAGGACGGTAAATATTCGCAATTGACGTCGAACCAGTTGGATACCAAGTTGAGAGACGACATCGAGAGGTTGAAGAAGATGAGAAACCACAGAGGTTTGAGACACTACTGGGGGATCAAGGTGAGAGGCCAACACACGAAGACGACCGGGAGAAGAGGGAAGTTGGGCAAGTAAAAGGTGAACTTTTTTTCGTAGTCAAGACTTAGAGAGAGAAATACAGAGAGAAGATGCGAGCGAGAGAAGCGCGCTTCTCGACTTAGACTTATTTGTAGTAGATTCCTACACAACTATTTAGCATTATTACACAATTTACAACAACAATCTGATGTTTTTCTATTATTCTATCTGCTTCGCGCGAAAGCTCTATTCTCTACTCGTATACTATTATACTGTGACCGAACGCGTCCGGTCTCTCATATAAACTCCTCCTCTTCTCCCTCCGGCGGCATCGGGAAGCACAACTTTAACCGAAACGCATCCGTTCCGCTCAAATAATACCGTCGCAACCGTTTATCCCGAATAAACCCCAAGTTCTCGTACAACCTCAGCGCCCCTGCGTTCGTGCTCTCCGCCTCTAACACGCACTCGTCCGCGCCCATCTCGTGCATCACTTCCAGCGCTCTCTCCACGAGCATAGACCCGAGTCCAACTTTTCTCATCTCTGGTGCAACCACCAACATCGCCACGTACCCTCGAAACGACCCTCGGTGGTCGTCCAACTTACACACCACCGTCCCGATGCACTTATTCTCTTCAGAATCGTACGCGAGAAACGTCAGCTGTGGCCACTGGTTTAAGAAGTATCGGTACGTGAATATCGAATACGGTTCGCTGAGTTGCTGTTTAATCAGAAGGGAAATTTCGGGAAGTTGTTTGTCCTCGTCCGTGTATTGCGTGAAGGTTATTTTCGATATTCCTTCTGATGTCTTTGAACGAGACGGGATGCAAATGGTTTCGGGAGGACGGAGAGGTGGGATCGGAGGCGGTGGGCCCGGTTTGACCGGCATGTGTTATTGTAGCGTAGGAAAAGGAGTTTTGTGCGTAAAAAAATGACGAATTCAAGGGGACGAGTGACTCGTTGAGAGTGGTGTTGACTGGTATCGTCGTATCGACGAGAGATATCGAGAGATGTTTTCGGGTTGTTCTTTTTACAACAAATCTCTAACTCGAAAACTCACCCTCGCTTTCCATCTTCGCCAACACTTTGAGTGTGGTTTCTTCGACAGAGTCGCGCCAATTTTGGAAATCTTTACGCGCGGGCGCCCAGTATCGACCTCGGTTCGGATTCGCTTTGGCGGCGCGAGCGAGGACGTCTTCTTTGGGCGAGCTTTTCGCGTCGGCGAATGATGCTTTCTTCGAGGAGACTTTTTTGGCGACGGCGTTGAGATTACCCTCAGCAGCGTCGTCTTCTAAAGACTTTTCAAAGGCGTAGTAGCGGACCCACACGTCGCCGTCTTCTGGGCGTAACGTGGCGGCTCTGTTGAACCAGGCGCGGGCTTTGTCTAATTTGCGGTCGTTCCAGAAGAGGCGCGCGACGGCGCAGACGACGTCTGGGTCGTCGTCGCACGCTTTGAGTGCATCCACAGAACGAGCTTTGCGCTGCGGGCGAGGCGCAGATTTGATGGCTTCGGCGTGGAGAATACCGGACTTCGGACACTCGCGAAGGGCTCTCGCTAATAACGCGGACGCGGCGGTGTGTTCGCCGAGCTGTTTCTCCACCGCGACGGCTTCGAGCCAAACCTCTGGAATTTTCGGGTTCTTCAATCGCGCCTGCTCCAACGTCGCTCGCGCTAAACCAAACTTCTTTTCCAACACGTCCAATCGCGCTTTAGCGATCCACATCGGCGAAGAGTCTGGACATTTCTTTAATCCTAAATCGTATATTTTTCTCGCCTCGGCGTACTTCTTTTCTCTCTCTTCGAGTTGACCGGACATGATCCAGAGTTTCCAAAACTTCGGGTGCAACGCCCGGCCTTTCTTCAACACCTCGCGTTCTTCCTCGGCGTCGTTCATTTGTCGAGCGCACACCGCAGATTTCATCCACACGCGAGCGGAATTCGTCTTGTCACCGCCTTCTCGATTGCGCGCGTTTTTTAAGAGTAAACTCGCGCGTTCCAACTCTTCGTTTTCAAATTCTAACTTGAACGCCGCCAACCAAATGTCCTCGTTTTCTGGGTTTGCAGAAAACGCCTCCTCTAATACCGTTCGCGCGCCCGTCACGTCGCCTTGTAACCATCGCTCTTTTGCCGCCATGAGCCACAAAATTTCCTCGTTCGGAAGTTTCGTCGTCGCCTCTCGTAAGACTTGGTCCATGCCTTTGAAATTTTTGCAATTCTTCTCCAGCGTCGCGGCGTCGATCCAGATTTCCACGTCTTCCGGAAAAACCTCGATGAGTTTCTTACGAATCGTTCGCGCGACTTCAAACGAGCCATTCTTTTCAAACTCGGACGCATCTGCCGCGTACGTGAGCTTTTGATCTAATTCGTCCACGTTTTCGCCAATGACCGCGTGGACAATCGCGCGACACGTTTCCAGCGATTGCGGCTCGCTCTTCTCGCACGTCTCGGCTTCTTTCATCCATAACTCTCGGTCAATTTTCACGTTTTTACCTCGCAAAGACTTGATGGCCCGGTCGATAATTTTTTGACACATTTTGCCGTTCCCGTTGGCTTCTTCTAACCGCGACGCGGTGACCCAAATCGCGCGTTCCGTCGGTAACGTTTCTCTCGCTTTGTTCAAAACTTTCCTCGCGTTGTCGTAAGACTCTAATCGAGCTAGCGCGAGCCATAACTCGATGTGTTGTGGACAGCACTCCGTGGCTCTTTGCAATAACGCTCTCGCGTCGTTTTCTTCGGATAAATCTACCAACGCTTTCCACAATCGGACAGAATTCGGAACGTTTTCTAACGCTTTCCTTAAAACTCTTCTCTTGCGATCCTCGTCTTTTTCCGCTTGCGCCGCTCGCATCCAAATCGCGACAGAGTTTGGCAACGATTCAACCGCCGATGCTAATATCGCTTTCCCTTGATCAGATTCCGTGCCGTGTAAACGAGCGGCTTCGATCCACGCGTCTTCGCTTTTCGGGCACGCCTCGCACGCTTTCCTCGCGAGATCTTTCGCCGCTTTCAATTTCCCGGCAATCTCTTCCAACCGAGCTGCTGCGATCCACCCGGGCGCGTGCTTTGGGTTCGTGTTTATCACCGACTTTAAAAGCAAGCGCGCTTTCTTAATATCCGAAATTTCCGCCGCCGAGTTAATTTTCAACGACGACAGAGAGGTTAAATACCCTCTCGGATCGACCGTAGATGACCCGTTTTGACTATCTTGCGATTGTTGTTGCAAACCGTCTAATTTCAATCCCAATCCTAAACCTCTCGCCTCCCCGACCGCGGTTAAATCCGTGCTCGTTCCATCACCTCCTCGCTCGTGATCTTCGTCCGTATTTACCGTCTCTCGTTCTTTCAACGCCGCCGATAACAACGTATCCGGCGCCGGCGTGAAACGTTCGTACGCCTTTGACTTCTTAACGCTATAATCTCCAATCTCTGGAATCTGATCCCACTCTTCCTCGCTCACTTCGCTCAGTTTCCTCTTCAAATCCGCGAACTGATCTTTAATCGTCTTATCTTTCACCCTATCGTTCTTCTCCTCTCGCCGTTCGCGTCGCATCTTTTCCTTCTTCGCTCGCGTCCTCTCGTCCGGCTCGCAAAACGCGTCGACGGCGGCCCATATCCGATCCGCTTCCTCGTCGTCCTCGTCGTACGAGCCATCGTTTTTATCCTTGGCGAACAAACCCGCGTCGTCGTTCGTACCTCTCCTTCTATTCTTTTGGTCGGTATCGTCGCCTTCGTCTTCTTCCTCTCCTCCTCCTCCTCCACCTGCTCCTCCACCACTCACCAAAGTCACTTTCCCAGCGGCGGTTTGTTTCACCGCGCCACCTATGTCAGACCGAGTGGTAAACCCAGTCGCGCCTCGGCCGATGCCGGCGACGTAGTTTGCGGGTGGTTTTTGTTTCAGAAAGTCCAGGCGAGAGACTTGAGGCGGTGGTATTCCCGCCATAACTTACGACGAAGAGATTTCCCCACGGGGGAAGGATTTTGAATTCTCTCTCGCTCTTTCTCTCTCTCTCTCTCTCTCTGAAGACAGTCGGAACGGGTTTTACAGACGTGAAACGAGAATACGCTTTCCCCTCGACGCTACCGCGCGTATCAAACGCTTTTTACCGTAACAGGCGCTCGAGCGTAAACTCTTCTCTCTCTCTCTCTCTCTCTTCTTTCCAATTGGTTCCTTTTAAAAGTGAAGGAAATGTCCGCACTTTAATCTTATTAATAACAACGATATACACACGCAATGGTCGAAGCAGGAGCCGCAGAAGACGACGAGGAAGAAGAAGGCGAAGTCGTCCACCTCGCAAACGGAGCGCACGACGAAAACAACAACAGAAACACCATTAACGACGGCGAAGATGACGACGAAAATGATGTCGTCAAAGTGTCCAACGGAGACAAAGACGAGAAGGAACACGGCGAAAGGTATTTCGGCTCGCTCGCGAAGGAAGGGAAAGCACCACCGGGGACGAACCCGTTCGCGACCAAAACGTTTGCGAGTGATACCAAAGAGGATATCAAAAAAATGATCGAAGACGCGAAAAGGCAAACGGAAATGCAACGGAAAGAACGAGAGAAGATCGAATTTGAGGAACGAGAGAAGGAACGTTTAGCGGCGGAGAATCGAGGGTTGAAATACGTGCCGAGAGCGAAAGCAGGGGAAGGAGAGGAAGGAGGAAAAGGAGGGGACGTGGTGAGAAGGAAAGTCGTTCGAGCGAAACGGCCGGGGGGGATGTCTAAGAATGATGGCAAGGAGGACGGAAACGAAGCGAAGACGCCGAACGCGTTCGCGAGCTTAGTCTCCGGAGGCGTGAAGAAAGCGGTTGACGAGAGTAAGAAAGAAGAGAGTCCGCAAAAAGGGAGCGTTTTTAGCCGTTTGAGTAAGAAAGGAGGAGGAGAGGAGGACAAGACAAAGAAAGGTTCTCCTTCGCCCGAAGCCGCCAAACTCGCGCGACAACAACAACAACAACAACGACAAAAGAGCGAAAACAAAGACCGACCAGGCCTGGCGCTTTTCCCAGGCCTCGCCAACTTCAAAGACGACGAGAACAAAAAACCGCCCCCGAAAGGCGGCGCGGGCGTCTTCAGCGGCTTCGCCGGGTTCGCGCCGAAACCATCGACTTCGAAACAACAAGCACACCGCGGCGGCGGCGAACCGTCGTCGTCGATTTTAGAAGAAAAAGAAGACGAAAATTCGAAACCATCGTCTTCGTTCAAACCGTCCGCGTTCGCCAAAGAGCTCGGCATCGCGACCAGCCTCTCGAACTTTGATCGCGACGACGAGAAGGAAACGACGACTCGGCATTTTAGGCGAAAAAAAGACACCCAGTTTGCCAAAGAACTGTTCTAGAGAAGAGAGAAAGAGCTTGCACTAAGCCAATTAGGGTTTAGAACCCTAAATAAGAGAAACCCTAAAGCAAATGGTCTTCCTTCGACCGCGCCTTTAAAAAAATCACATCGACACTTAAACGCGCGCGCGCGGGGCGTACCTCGTCGCCTTTTTGTCTCTCCTCGCATCGCCGTCCTCTCTCTCTCTCTCTTTGTTCTTTCTGTCTCAAAAGAGAGAGTAAAGAAAAATGATGACACCGATCGACGAGCGGCAGCCTTTGTTGCTCCCCGTCGTTGGCATCGTCAGAGAGGACGCGGATGGTGATGATTTAAATGCAACGACGGGGAAACATCACCAAACGCCCGGAGGAGACGACAGAAACACGAGGACTCAAAGCGCGAGTAAACCCGCGCACGCGATTAAAAAAGTCCTCCTGATAACCCTGTGCATATGCGTGCTCGGGTTTTTGGCGTGCGTCTCCCTGGCGTCGCTGAACAAAACGAACTCGTCCGGGAAAACATCCAACGGGTTAGGGAAACGCATCAACGAGAAGAATCTCTCCTGGAGCGCGGACGAGAAGATGGACGCGGTCGAACGCGTGACCAACCCGGGTGGGAGACGGTCGAAGAAGAAAGATTCGTCTCAAATCGCGTCCGGTTCTTCTTCTGTGGCGACGAGTTCGAGCAGTTCTTCTGTTTCGTCGTCCTCGAGTAAAGATTTGATATCGAAGAAGAGCAACTCGAGAGGAGGAGGAGGAGGAGGAAACAAAGTGCGCTGGGAACTCTCCGAGTACGCCTCGAAAGACGGGAAGCAAGAGAGCGAAAGGAAACAAAAACAAGCGAATTTAGTCGAGGTTCTGAAAGAGAATCAAATCGTCAACGAGGATAAAGAGTACGAAAAGCCAAAGAGGCGAGAGCAGAGAATACCAACGGCGAGGAGTGGTAGCAGCGGTAGTAGTACTCCTACTACTCTTTCTCCTCCTCAAAAGGGAGAGAAGAAAAGCAACAACAACAATAACGTCGATTATTTAGGCATGTCGTCGAACGAATACGCGTGGGAACCGCCCTCGGATTTACCGGAAAGTTTTGACGCGAGAGAGAAATGGCCGGAGTGCTCGGAATTTATCGGCGAAGCGTGGGATCAAGGCGAGTGCGGATCGTGTTGGGCGATTGCGCCGACCAAGGTGATGAGCGATAGGTTGTGCATCGCGAGCGGAGGCAAAGTGCAAGAGCGATTGGCGGCGTCGGAGATTTTGTCGTGCGGTCAGTTGGTGTCGGAGTTTTCATTCGGGTCGTGCGAAGGTGGGATGCCGGACGACGCGTACGAGTTCGCGAAAGAGTTTGGTGTCGCTAGTGGTGGAAAGTACGGGGACGAGAAAGGGTGCGCGGCGTACCCGTTCCCGCCGTGTCATCACCCGTGTCACGTGCAGCCGACGCCGGCGTGCCCGCTGAAATCGGACACGGCACAGTGCCAAGGCGATTTGGACGAACACACTAGAAATGAAGTCGCGCAGCACATCGATAAGTTGATCCACTGTCCAGACGGTGATTACGATTGCATGGCGAGGGAGATTTATAACAGCGGACCTGTGTCCTCGTATGCCGGGACAATTTACGACGAGTTTTACGCGTATAAAGACGGGGCGTACAGAACGAGCGCGGATTCAGAGACAAGAGGTCGATCACACGGTGGGCACGTGATTGAGGTCATCGGTTGGCACAAAGAATCAGACGGGACGTACTCGTGGAAAATTATCAACTCGTGGTTGAATTGGGGGAAGAAAGGCCACGGGCGAATCGCGGTCGGGGAGTTATCCATCGGCGACTCGGTCGAATCGGCGACGATGTTAGCGGATACGAATGTTGCCCGGTGATTCAATCACGGACGGGATTTATTGTTACTATATTATTACTACCCATATCATTAAGATTTGGAGGATTTAGCGGGATTGTTTTGTTTGTATATGATTTAAAACTTCAAATATGCGTTTTGATTTCTAACTCGTGCGCGCGCTCTGCTCTGCTCTCTTTTTGTATTTCATTCATTTCTACCCGACGTATTACGATTAAACTTTCAACTCTTTTCCCTTCAAAGCGGATACGGAGAAGGAGAAATTCGGCGCGTCGCGTAACCGCTCGATCAAAGTTTCCCCCAACGCTACGCTCGGCGTTAAACATCCGCCCATTTTCAACCCCGGCGCTTTATCGGATAAGCTCAAACACAAGGCGGCTTCAACCGCGAGCGCGGCGGTACCTTTATACCCCGGGTCCGCGTTTTTAAATTCAAAGTGCGCCACCCTCGGCTCGACTTTGCTGCTCGCGTCGTTCTTATCTCGTCCGTGTCCAACGACGTAAACGTTGGAGTACCCGTTCTCTAAAATATCCTCGTTCGGTCCTTGGCCCGGCGCAGGTAACACCGTTTTTCTCAGCAACCACCTCGTCGGCGGAATGGCGAAGAGAACTCCGAACGTTTTAATCCCTCTCGCGCCCCAATTCGCTTTGGATTCGTCTTTACAAAAATCGCTTTCGCCGTAACTGAAATCCTCCGCGAAACACGCGTTCTCTTTATCCTTATCGCGGAGTAACGAGTAACTCCTCGCGACGACTTTCGAGTTAATTCCGGCCATAATCGAAGGCATCGTGTACTTCCCCGTCGCCTCGTCCAACCTCGCGTCGCCTTGCAAACGCCAATTCTCTTTGATCTCTCTCTTCAACGGTCTCTCTCCGTCTCGACACAGCTCCGGAACGCAATAAAACGGATCCCCCATCTTCTTCAAATCTGCCATTGAGTTCTCCGCGATGACCCCGGCCGCGCTCGCAATCGTCCCCCCGCTCACCCCGCCTTTACTTTTCCCCGCGTGCGCTTCCGCTCTCACGCACTCGAACCCGTCCGCTTTGAACGACTCCGCCACCGCCCACGCGCCTAAATCCCACGGTATCGAGTCGTACCCGACGCAATTCACCACGCACGTCTTCTCTCTCTTCGCTTTCTCGTGTAACTTTTCCACGCATTTTCGTATAAACGGTGGTTCTCCCGTGATGTCGCAATAGTGCGTTTTCGTCGCCACGCACGCTTCGGTCAAAGCGAAGCCAAACTTGGCGAACGGGCCGGCGAAGGATAAAACGACGTTCGCTTTCTCGGTTATTTCTCGCAGTTCTTCCGGCGTAGAACCGGCGTACACATCGACGGAACGACGTTCGCTCTCCTCGCTCGTACTTTTGTTCGCGATTTTTTGCAGCTTCTCCAAGTCTCGACCGGCGAGCGCGTATCGAACGTTGTCGTCTTTCTTCGCCAAGTACTTCGCCGCTAAGGCGCCGGTAAAGCCAGTCGCGCCGAACACGATTAAATCGTACGGTCTTTGATTACGATCTCGATTCTGCGCAGCGGTGGTAATAGTAGTAGCATCA
>Ga0233451_10002593_pt1 | contig 16334 bp, 20 predicted proteins | sample 011ome_29_FD_183052 | JGI IMG/M metagenome (GOLD analysis project Ga0233451, IMG submission 183052) | Coastal salt marsh microbial communities from the Groves Creek Marsh, Skidaway Island, Georgia - 011504CT (spades assembly) | ecosystem: Environmental > Aquatic > Marine > Intertidal zone >...
GAACGGAAATTCGTTCACGATGCATAAAGCCAACGGCTTAGTACGAGATGTTTTCAGAACACGCAATATGCGCAGCCTAGTAGGTAATGCGGGTATTGGTCAGGTGCGCTATCCAACTGCTGGTTCAGCTAGCAGTGAAGAAGAGGCGCAACCTTTTTATGTCAGTGCACCATACGGCATCATCCTGGCTCATAACGGCAATTTAACCAATGCGCCAAGTCTGCGTGTTGAGATGGCTTATCGTGATCGTCGTCACATCAATACGAGTTCTGATACTGAAGTATTGCTGAACGTGTTGGCTGACGAACTACAAAAAGAAACCAATAGCGCAGCTCTCGATGAGGGCGCAATGTTTAACGCCGTTACTGGAGTTACCAGTCGTGTTAAAGGTTCATATGCAGTTGTGTCGTTGATTGCTGGCTATGGTTTGTTGGCTTTCCGAGATCAGTACGGCATTCGTCCTTTGTGTATCGGACGTATTGATACACCGCAAGGTCCTGAGTGGATGATTGCATCTGAGTCGGTTGCTCTTGAAGGCTTGGGCTTCACATTTGTACGTGACGTCAATCCAGGCGAAGCAATTTATATCGATTTAGATGGCAATTTCTATTCACGTCAGTGCGTATCTAATGCAGTACTTACTCCTTGTATCTTTGAGTATGTCTACATGGCTCGTCCAGACTCCACCATTGATGGTGTCACTGTCTATAACGTGCGTATGCGCATGGGTGACTACTTAGCTGAGAAGATTCGCAAAGAGACCAATGTCGCCGAGATTGATGTGGTGATGCCGATTCCAGATTCTAGTCGTCCAGCAGCGATGCAGGTTGCTAAGAATTTAGGTGTTGATTACCGTGAAGGCTTCTTTAAGAACCGCTACATCGGTCGCACCTTCATCATGCCGGGGCAGGCTGTTCGCAAGAAGTCAGTTCGTCAAAAACTCAATGCGATGCGTATTGAGTTTAAAAATAAGACTGTGCTGATCGTGGATGACTCTATCGTTCGCGGAACCACTTCTTTTGAGATTGTGCAGATGGCTCGCGAATCTGGTGCCAAGAAAGTGATTTTTGCTTCCGCTGCGCCCCCAGTTCGTTTCCCGAATGTCTATGGCATTGATATGCCTACGCGTAGTGAATTGGTTGCCTATGGCCGCACTGATGAAGAAATCAACAAGATGATTGGTGCTGATCAACTCATCTATCAAAGTATTGAAGACATGAAGCAGGCAGTAAGGGATGTTAATCCCAATATTCAGCAGTTTGAAGCTTCTTGTTTTGATGGAAATTACATCACGGGTGATATTACTGAGTCCTATTTGGATGCTTTAGAAGCCGCCAGAAATACTTCAGCTGCTAAGGCTGATCGTCAAAAGGATTCGAGTGACTTCGCTCGCTCCCAGCTCCACCTGCATTTAGCTACCGAAGACTAAAAAGCGACAGGATATTGCCTCACATGAGGCAATTCCTCAATTCGGTGTCAAAATAGCATCATGAAGAGCAAAACAACACGCAAAAAACCGGATTTTTCTAAGCTGGCCCTGGAGACTCTAGCGGTCCGCGCTGGCACACGTCGTACTGCTGAGTATCAAGAGCACTCTGAGGCAATGTTCCTCACTTCAAGTTTTTGCTTTGATAGCGCTGAATTAGCAGCAGATGGTTTTGCTCACGCTGATCAAGGTTTTATCTATTCCCGCTTTACCAATCCAACTGTGAGTATGTTCCAAGATCGTTTGGCTGCTCTAGAGGGTGGTGAGGCTTGTATTGCAACTGCTTCTGGAATGGCTGCCATCATGACATTGGCGATGGCGCATTTGCAAGCAGGTGACCACGTTGTTTGTTCGCGCTCAGTATTTGGTGCAACGATTCAGTTGTTCACTAATATCTTGGGTCGCTTTGGCATTACGACGACTTATGTTGATTTGGCTGATACCAAGTCATGGCAAGCTGCTGTCCAACCGAATACCAAACTCTTTTATCTAGAGACGCCTTCCAATCCGTTAACTGAGATTGCGGACATCAAAGCAATATCAAAGATCGCCAAAAAAGCAAAAGTATTATTTGCTGTAGACAACTGCTTCTGTACACCAGCCTTACAAAAACCATTAGCACTTGGTGCTGATGTCGTAATTCACTCAGCGACCAAGTACTTGGATGGTCAGGGTAGGGTAGTTGGTGGCGCGATTGTGGGTAGCAAAGACTTCATCATGGGCAAAGTATTCCCATATGTACGTACCGCAGGTCCAACGCTGTCTGCATTTAATGCCTGGGTATTTCTAAAGGGTCTAGAGACTTTAGAGCTTCGCATGAAGCAACAAAGCCAGAATGCGCTCGCCTTGGCTCAATGGCTAGAGAAGCAGCCTGGTGTCGAGCGTGTTTACCACCCAGGCTTGAAGTCACATCCTCAACATGCATTGGCTAAGCGCCAGCAAAAAGAGGGCGGGGCGATTCTGTCTTTCACTCTAAAAGGTGGCAAGAAAGCCGCGTTCAAACTCATTAATCAAACGAAACTTTGCTCGATCACCGCAAACTTGGGTGATACCCGCACAACCATTACTCATCCAGCAACAACGACACATTGCCGTGTGTCGCCTGAAGCTAGAAAAGCTGCTGGTATTACCGACGGTTTGGTGCGTATTGCAGTTGGTCTAGAGAACATCAACGATTTAAAGAATGACCTCGTTGGTGGACTCAAAAAATAACCAGATCCATCAAGATAAGTCCATGGGTTTCTCTGATGCTACACAGTTCTGGAACGAGCGTTTCGATAAAGAAGAATTCATCTTCGGCAAAGAGCCCAACGAGTATCTTGTTGAAAAGGCTAATGAATATCTAAAGCCTAAGAGCAAGGTACTATGCATCGCTGATGGTGAAGGGCGCAATGGTGTTTGGCTGGCCAAGCAGGGGATGCAGGTAGTTGGGTTCGACGCTTCTGATATTGCATTAGCCAAAGCAAAACAGTTTGCAAAAGATAATCAAGTTGAGGTGGAGTACTCATTCTCAGACACTGATAGCTTTGATTGGCAAAAAAATACTTATGATGCAGTGATTGGCATCTTTATCCAGTTTGCCGATCCTGCAATGCGCGAGCGCATCTTCAAACAGAGCTACGAAGCCTTAAAGCCGGGCGGCATTTTTATTCTGCAAGGCTACACACCAAAGCAGTTGGAATATAAAACTGGTGGACCAAGCTTAATAGAACACCTCTACACTGAAGAATTAATTAGAGATCTTGCTAAAGACTTTCAGATTCTTGAGCTAGTAAGTTACGAGAAAGAGCTCTCTGAGGGTCCAAGACACACAGGCATGTCCGCAATCTTGGGCTTGGTTGCTAAAAAGTAAGTTTTCTCTTATGAAGACCATTGAAATTAAAAGCGCATGGCAGGGCAATAGTGATTGCAATGCATGCACCATTAGAAGTTCTGCTTTATTTGCTGAGTTGAATGAAGAAGATTTTTCAAAAATTCACGCACCTATTGACGATCTAAGATTTGAGGCTAATTCAGTCATCTATACACAAGGAGATTCAGCAGAGCATCTGTATACATTGCGCGAAGGTTACATTAAGTTATTGCATGTTAATTCTGATGGCTCCAGCAGAATCGTACGATTAGTTATGCCTGGTGATCTGTTTGGTATGGAAGCGTTGTTGGAACAAAACTATGCTCATTCAGCTAGCGCTTTATCGAATGTTCATTTGTGCCGCATTCCAAAGGCAATCATCTCCAGCCTAGGTGAAGAGTCGCCACGTCTACACCGCCAAATAGTTAAAAAGTGGGGCGAGGCTTTAGCTCAATCCGAATCCTGGTTTTCTGAAATCAATACCGGTCGTATTGAGATTCGCTTGGCCCGCTTTTTTCTTAGGGTGGCAAAGGTATCTGGAGAGATGGCGGTTGCACCGCTCTTTAAACGTGAAGATATGGGTTTAATGATGGATGTGAAGTTTGAGACCATCAGTAGGGCTCTTGCCTCAATGGCCGACCAGGGGTTGATTTCTAATATCAGCAGATTAAGTATTCAAATTCCAAGCATTGAAAAATTAAAAAGTTTTTCTCAAGCGGGTAATTGATGCTAATCGTAGATAAGATGCAATAAAAAAAAGACTGCCGTAGCAGTCTTTTTTAGTTCAGTGCTTAATTAAGGATTTAATTAAGCCTTCTTAGCGTAAGCAGAACACCAGCCTTTGCCAGCAACTTTCTTTGTGCCGAACAAAGAGCAGCCGCCAGTAGCATCGCCCACTTTACCTTGGAACAAGGCGCAGTTATCGCACTCTTGACCTGCAGCATATTTTGGATATTTAGCTTTATCTACTTTAGAGGCATCAGCCTTGTAACCCAATGCGGAAGCTTGTGGATCAGTTTCAGCAACCATTGCTTGAGCTTGAACTTTACCGTTCAATGCTAATGTACAGGCACCAGCAGCAGACAAAATCATAAATTGACGACGACTATTTTTCATAAAGACTCCAGTGTTCATATGGGTTAAAAGCTTAAATAACTAGCTATAAGGGATATTAAAGGGGATGGCACCACCAACAATAGGGGTTTCTCTGTATTAAGTTTGGTTAGACCATGCCTCACACTACATGAATATGCATAAATGCGTATATAAGCATTTAAATCACCGTTTTACGACAAAATATTACACAGAGGGTTTTATGAAAAAGTTTATTTCTCTTGGTCTGATGTTGTTTTCAGGCCTCGTATCAGCACAATCTGCTGCACCTGCAAGTCCTGAGTTACTGCAGATTATTGATAAATCCACCAAATTTGTCGTTAACACCCCAAAGGGTCCGGTAGAAATCACTCGTGTGATGACGCCTTGTGCCAAGAATAAAGGCTGGTTACAGCCATTGATTCCTATCAAGGGCGTTGTGCCAGTTGATGAGATTGATGTGCTTAATGCATTAAATGATAAGGATTCATTGGTGGTAGATATGCGCGTTGTCGATGACCGAGTTAAGGGAACTATCCCTGGATCAATCGGCATTCCCTATACAGAAGTTGCCATGCGCATGGATGAGTTGGGTTGCAAAAAACCTGCGGCTGGTTCTACTAAGTGGGATTGCTCTAAAGCCAAGAAGGTTTATGCATTTTGTAATGGCCCTGTTTGTCCACAAAGCCCAATGGCAATGGCGGCGATGACGCGTGATGGATTCCCAGCAACGAAGATTTATTACTATCGTGGCGGCATGTTGGATTGGGATGCATTAGGTTTGACCACTGTTAAAGGTGAGTTTTAAGTTCTAACGGTGTTTGGTCTAGAAGCAAAGGGAGTCAAGGCTCCCTTTGCTGTTTTAATTGCCATGCTTATTGTTTTGCGCTTTTATCGAGAACGGGTTTTAAGCGCTTCATATTTTCTATAAGTGGTTGAAATGGCCCATATTTATGTTGCTCAGCAGGGGCGCCATCGACATAAGGAGGGAAGGCTGCATCCACTGGCTTATTCCATCGAGCTGGAAAGTCTTTATCAAGGTTGGCTTTAACTGGGCGCGGTTTGCTCAAAATATAGCCGGCCACATCATAGGCTTCGTCATTGCTAAGTAGTGATTGCCCATGTGCGGCACCAAGAGGCATGTTGGTTCTTATGAATGCTGCGGCGGTAAGCAATCTGTTCATACCCGCGCCATTATTAAAGGTATCTTTGCCCCATAAAGGTGGGAATGTGTAGCCTTTAGCCTCTCCGGGCTTGCCACTTCTGAGGCCTGCGCCATCTTTTCCATGGCATGCTGCACATTTCTCGCCGTAAACCTTTTCTCCATCTGTAACGCTTGACATGCGATCTGGAGGTGTAAATTTTGGTAGACCTTGACCTTCTACGGCGCTACCGACTGGGACTCCTTTTGATAGGAAGTGAATGTAAGTTGCATAGGCTTTCATTTCTCTGCTATCAAAGGGTAATGGTTTGCCGTTCATGCTTCGTTCCATGCAGCCATTAACTCGTTCTTCGATGGTGCTCACCTCATCCTCGCGCCCTCGGTACTGGGGAAAAGTTGCTTGCGCACCTACCCATGGCATGGCAAATTTCTTGGTTGCACTTTCTTGGTGGCAGTTTGTGCAAGCTAAATTGTTGCCTGCATAGCGCATTTTTTTATCCGTAACTTCTGGGCCAATAACCTCGAATGTTTTCTCGGATAAGTGCTTGCCGTAGCGAGCTAATCTACCATAATGATCGTTAGGTAAGCTGTCTACATCGTATTTTTTATTGGTATCTTCTGTTTGTCCAAATGCCAGGCAAGGAATAATCGTAAGAAGAATAATCAGTATATTTGGCTTCATATTTGACTCATTTATAGTTTCTATCGCCAAAATTTTAGTTATCCCTATTGAATGCCTCATGACTTATGTCATGAAATTTGTAGCTTCGATGATTTAGATCAAATTTTCTCCATGTTGTAGCTTGAATAGTCTTGACATCCATTTGAAAGCTTAATAATATATAAATGTATATATTATTTAAACCTTAAATGAGGTCAGTAAAGATGGTTAATAAAGCAGGGCAGGTTAAACCAATGCCGTATATGAACCCATTGCTAGCAGGCATCCTGCTTGGAATGGTTCTATTGGCAACTTTTGTAGTCACAGGCCATGGACTTGGGGCAACAGGATTTACGACACGCCTGACTGCTTGGGTTGGAATGTATGTTGCACCGGTTGCTACCAATGCAAATGACTATTTGGGTGGAATGGTAGAAGAAGGCAAACCTTTAAATGCTTGGATTACTTGGCAAGTGGTTGGTGTAGCTATAGGAGCTTTGCTCTCTGCATTCCTAGCAAAGAGAATTCGTATTCAGATGGACGGCAAGAAGTTTCTCGGTGGCGCTAAGCGTCCGATGACGGCATTGTTTGGCGGTATCTTGGCGGGCTTTGGAGCACGTATTGCTGCAGGTTGTACCAGTGGTCTTGGATTGTCTGGCGCAGCAGTGCTTAGTTTGGCCGGATTTACTTTCCTTGGCACATTCTTTGCGGTGGGTTTATTGGTAAGCCGCTTCTTTAAAGAGGGGAAATAAGGTGAGCGAAATTCTATCTGGACTTCTTATAGGTGCTGCTTTTGGTTTCGTTTTGGAGCGTGCGGGTTTTGGCAATCCTAATAAATTAACTGGCCAATTTCGACTAACGGATTGGTCTGTGTTTAAGGTCATGTTCACCGCTATTGTGTTTGCAGCAGTTGGGCTCATGGTTTTAGAAAAGGCTGGTTTGGTGGATGCTGGTAGTTTGTTTGTGCCTCCAGCATTCTTGGGCGCAGCGGCTCTAGGAGGTGCGCTTGTTGGTGCTGGCTTCGCAATTGGTGGGTATTGCCCTGGGACATCAGTGGTTGGCTTAATGTCTGGTCGCATTGACGCAGCAATCTTTTTACTTGGTCTGCTTTTGGGTACCGTTGTTTTTGCTGTTATTTACCCAGAGATAGAGGTCTTAACTACTTTAGGCGAATTTACTAAAGCGGATTCATTGCCAGATGCTTTCAATATCTCGGATTGGTCGATTGATATCGGAATGATTGTCGCGGCCGTTGGTGTTTTTGTCTTGGGCTCTTGGATGGAGAAGAAATCCAAAGGTCCTGTTAGTTCTCAAGCTTAATCATTAAAAGGAAATATATGTCTAAGAAATCTACTGTAGCTGCATTGGCACTTGCCCTGGCGGGTTTATCTGCAGCGCCGCTTGCCCTTTCTGCTGATGCGCCTGCGAATCCAACAAGCTCAGAGCAAAAGAATCCTTGTGGTCCTAAAAAAGAAGCCTCCAATCCTTGTGGTCCAGCAAAGAAAAAGGCAGCTAACCCATGTGGGCCAGCTAATCCTTGTGGGCCAAAGAAGCGTAAGGCAGCGGAGTAACTTTTAAATGCTCACTCAATCCAATCTTTGGTTAGCCGCTCAGAAACTGGCAAACATTCAAATGCAGTACGCTAAATCTGGGCGCACATTGAATGAAGCTGCTTTATGTGGCGCAAAGGATTTTGTTGAGTGGCAGCATTACCCTAGCAACGATTTGGCTGATTTGAATAGTGGTTATGAGTTTTACTACCATGCACATTCAGCTAATGAGATGCCTGATGGAGAGCATGGTCATTTTCATGTGATTAAACGTCATGCGCAAACCTTTCATCATCTGGTTGGCATCGCATTAAATCAAAAGGGCTTGCCGACTCGTTTGTTTACTACTAATCAGTGGGTCACAGGCGAGGAGATGATTGATTCAGTAGCGACTATTAAATTCGTAAAGGAATTTGATATGGCCGTAAAGGGTCGTATGGCGCCCGTGAGCAATTGGGTTGGTGCACTTATTCAATTATTCGGCGCAGAAATTGAAAAATTGATTATGGAACGTGATCAGAAGATTGCTTCGATAGAGGCAGAGTTTGGTGGTCACGAGCTGGTGCTAAGTTCTAGAAGGCATCATGTTTTAACGGAGTGCAAGATTGATCTTCTGGATCGTCTCTCAGAGCATTTATTGGTGGTTAATTGATAAAGGAGTAAAAATGAAAAGGATTCAATGGGCAGTAGCTCTTGTCTTGGCTAGCATAGTGGGTTTCGTTCAGGCTATTACATTGCCTGGGCCAGTAGTTAGTGCTGATTGGATTGCTGCAAACCAATCCGAAGTCCAAATCCTAGAGGTTAGGGGGGATGTAGCTAGCTATGTGCGTAGCCCAGAATTTGAAGTGGACAAAAAGACTGGAAAGAAGATCTTGGTAGAGGTTGGGGGTCATATTTCAGACTCTAGCTTGTTGGACTTTAAAAAAGTTAGAGCTGATCGCATGATTGATGGAAAAAAGATTAAATACTTGATTCCTGAAAAGGCTGACTTTGAAAAAATTATTCAAGCTGTTGGCATTAACTCTGACAAGCCTATCGTTTTGGTACCAATTGGGCTAGATATTTCCGATGTAGACGAGGCCCTGCGAGCCTATTGGCAGTTCAAAGTTTATGGCGAAGATAATATTGCCGTTTTAGATGGTGGCATGGCAGGCTGGCTTGCCGAAGGTCGTGATTATGTAATTAGCCCCTCAACCAAGACCGGTGGAAACTGGGTTGCAAAAGCCGAACGCAAAGAATTGATTGCCAATTCAGAGCAAGTAGCCTCAGCTTCAAAAAGTGGCAAAGTGACTTTGCTGGATGCTCGTCAACCAGCGCAATTTTTTGGCTTGAGCAAGCGTGACTATGTAGGTGCTTATGGACATATTGCTGGCGCAAAAGAATTAGCCCCAGAGTTGTTGGCAAAGACTTCAAAGGGTGCACTGTATTTTTGGGATAAAAATACCTATAACGCATTGTTGACAGCAAACGGCATTAATCCAAAATCACCAGCCATTAGTTATTGCAATAGTGGCCATTTGGCAGCTGGCGGTTGGTTTGTATTGTCTGAGCTGGTGGGCAATAAATCAACCAAGTTGTATGACGGCTCCCTATATCTTTGGACTCTTGAAGGCCGTCCATTGGTAGGTGTTCCGCTTAACTAAGAATACCTATCATGTCTCTTCTTACCACCAACATGAACTTGCAAAAGATGCAGTCATCAGCAGATGATGCCTGTCGCTTGATGAAGGTTCTTTCTAATCGTGATCGTATGATGTTGTTGTGTCAAATTAGTCAAGGGGAGAAGTGTGTGGGTGAGCTGGAGGCATGCCTTGATATTCAGCAACCAACCTTATCGCAGCAGCTTACCGTTTTAAGGAATGAAGCGTTGGTGAAGACCAGAAGAGAGGGCAAGCAAATTTATTACTCGCATTCTAATCATATTGCCTTGGAAGTGATGAATTTGCTTTATCAGAATTACTGTAGTAAATAATTTAAAAGGAGCTTTAATATGAAATGCAATGTTGGTGGTATTGATCGTATGTTACGTATGGTGGTGGGCTTGGTATTAATTGGCCTGGCTGCAACTGGAACTGTTGGTGTTTGGGGTTGGATTGGCGTAGTGCCACTTGCAACGGGTTTATTTAGATTCTGCCCAGCCTATCCATTATTGGGAATTAATACTTGCGGTACTGGTTCCTCTTGTGGCGGTGGCGGTTGCTGTAAATGAACTGATTCAAAAAAATCAAATAAGGGGCACTTAGTTGCCCCTTATTTTTTACCTACAAAGCTTGGATAAAAAGACTTCTATACCCAATCAATTAGAGCCCCACAGTAGCCCTAAGAATAAAAGCAAAGCGTAAAGGTGAATAGCTGCTAAATTATTCACAATCAGGTTCTTCATTTTCTTTTTCTCGTTTATCTCTGCAGAAACCTCTTTTGCACAGTGTAGAAATATTGGCAAAGGGAGGAGTGTGATGAGCATTGCCTTTGGCAATTCAAGGTAATGGATGCCAATTATCTGCAGCGCATAAGAACCAGAAATTGCAGTCAGATACCAGCAGCCTAATTCATTGCGAGTAGTTTGTGTTGCAAGCGTGAGCTTATGAGCAATTTGGTCAGCCCTAATATCGGGAATCTGATTGACCAGCAATATATTGGACACAATTAACCCGAACGCAACACCAATTGGGATTGCTTCGTATGCAATAGCGTTTTTTTGGATGCTTGCAAAGCCAATGACCACAAGGGACCAAGCTATGGAGATTGCCAATTCACCAAGAGCTCCTTTAGACATTAATTCAAAAGGAGGGGCAGAATATGCCCAAGCTATAAATATCCCAATTATTCCGAGGGGAATTAGATGCCATGTAGTTTGTGAACATATATAGAAGCCTAATGCTGTACTTAACAAAATTAGCGTGATACCAAACAGGAGGATTTGCCTTGGCTTAAATATCTGGTCTTGTATGAAGCGACTGCCCCCGGTGAATGGAGCAATTCGATCTTCATTATTCTGGTCGGATCCGTTGAGATGATCGAAGTAATCGTTTAGTAGATTGGATGCTGCGTGAGTAAAAAGAGCCAAGCACAGCGCTAGAAAGTTAACCGCAAAAGTTTCTTTGTTGGCGCTAGGTAATACCAGGCCTATCAAGCAGCCCAACAATGTGATGGTTAGAAATGCAGGCCTAGTTGCCAAAAGAAGATTTAACTTTTTGCTCATGACTATGTCATGTGTTGCGTATTAATGATCTACAAATCGTCTTGGATCATTAATGGGGCGCAGGGGCATGATATGAATCTGATCTCCATCGAATTCAATATGCATTTGACTGCCAACTTCCATGCTCAGTCTTTTAACTTCAGATGCTGAAGCAACCCATTCAATTTTGTGCGCACTATTTTGAATTTGTAGCTGCACAACTGCAATTTGACCTAAGCTGCTAATTTCTACGGTAGTAGCTGGAATGCTGGCAGGGGTTGGTGCGTTAAAGACCCTTAATCCATCCTGTGGAATCACCCAAGCAACTTGTGCGTTTGGAGGAATCTTTCCTTTATCAGCTACGGTAAAAGTTTTTTCACAACCATCCCAAGTGAGATTTCCTGCATTAAATATTCCATGAAACATATTACTGATGCCTACCAACTCAGCTACGCGTGAGTTTCTAGGTCTTTGGAATAAGACTTGTGGTGGAGCCGTTTGCAGACTAATTCCATTATCAATAACGGTAATGCGGTCAGCCAGTAGGTCCGCCTCGCGCAAATCATGGGTTACTAGCAGAATGGGAATGTTCAAGTCCTTGCGTAAGTCAGCGAGGGTTTTGTAAAGACTCTGACGCGTTGGCGCATCTACTGCGGAGAATGGTTCATCCAATAACAAAATTTTGGGCTGCCGCGCTAGTGCTCGAGCTAATGCGACTCGCTGCTGTTGCCCACCCGAAAGTTGGTTTGGCAAACGATGGGCAAGTTCGGCAATCCCCATGCGACTTAACCAATCTTGGGCGATTGCTTTGCGTTCATTCGTTTCATAGGTGGAGTTTTGCAGCGGGATGATGACGTTCTCAATGGCCGAAAGATGCGGAAAGAGGGCGTACTGTTGAAATAAGAAGCCGCAAGAGCGTTGAGCTGGGGTTAGGTTTTTAATTACCCCTGAAAGTTCGCTGGCTTCAAACCAGGTCTCTGCGTCACATTCAATTTTTCCGAACTTCGCTTGACTCAGTCCGGCGATAGTTCTAAGGGTGCTAGTCTTGCCACTACCAGACGGCCCTACAAGGGCATGTAATTGACCAGGAGCGCACTCCAAGTTGATTTGCAATGGATTGGGGAGGATTTGGGTAATTTTGAGTTTGAGCATTAGCCTCTTCCTTTGCTCTGTTGGGTGGCGCTTCTTCCAAAGACGCCATAAGAGAGTGCAATCGCAATCAGTGAAATACCTAGAAGAAGCAATGCAAGCGCCCCAGCGCCGGCAGTATCAAAGCTCTGTACCTTGTCGTATATAGCGATGGATACTGTTTTAGTTTCTCCTGGGATAGCGCCTCCGACCATGAGAACGACCCCAAATTCCCCAAGAGTATGGGCAAAAGTCAGCACGGCAGCGCTGGTAATACCTCTCCACGCCAGCGGAAGCTCAATTAAACGAAAGATTTGCCAATTGGATAGGCCGCTTACTTGGGCGGCTTCGCGAATTTCTGGATTAATGGCTTCAAAAGCGCGCTGAATCGGCTGTATGGCAAATGGTAGGTTGACTATGAGGGAGGCTATCAAGATACCAGTAAAGGAAAAAACCAATGGAAAGCCTAAAAAACTCTTACCCCCTAAGCCAACCAGTAGGTAATAGCCCAAAACAGTGGGTGGTAGAACGAGTGGGAGTGCTAAGGCTGCCTCTACCCAGGGCTTGCTTCTATTGAGGCTAAGCAGGCCATGGGCTACCCAAACCCCAAAAGGGATGATGAGAGCCAAAGTCCAAAGTGCCAGCTTTAGCGAAAGAAGGATTGCGTCTATATCCATCGTTTTGATTGTATTGCTAAGCAATATAGGGTAACTCACTATACCGATTTAGCCGCTTCAGGAGTCCAATATATGCGTATACATGCATATATATTAGAGGGCGATGATTTAGGTGAAATCTAGGGTTCAAAAAGCAACAAAAAACTTATCTCCGAAACAGATGGAGAAAGTGTTTTCTCAGGTCGCCGCCTATTTCAATGTGCTTTCTGAGCCAGCGCGCTTACGCATTATGTATTCCGTCTGCAGCGGAGAAAAGTCTGTAACTGAGGTTGTTGAAATGTGTGGCTCAAGCCAGGCAAATGTTTCAAGGCATCTTCTAGCCTTGCATAAGGCGGGAATATTACTCAGACGTAAAGAGGGTGTAACGGTTTATTACTCAATTGCAGACAATGCAACTGTAGAAATGTGTCAGTCAGTCTGCGCAAAGATTGCTGAAGGTATTCATTAAGTTTTGTAGTAAATCACTTTTCAAGTAGAGATCAAATGACTAAGAAGCAAATTGAATTAAGTGTCGAGGATATCTCGGCAGTTGAAAAGCCGGCAAATAGAGCCCGCTTAGTTAAAGCGCCAGAGCACTTTATCTCTCAAGAGTTAATTGCCGACATCAACGCCAATGGTCTTGATGAAACGCGCCGTGGCTTCTTGCGCAAAGGCTTCATGTCTGCAGTTGGCGGAGCGGCAGCAGGCTTGGCTGCACCACTGGCGTTTGCTGCAGGCGAGGGCGACCCAGCAATTTTAGAAAAGCAAGAATGGCAAACAACACTTGGTAAGAACGTTGCCACCATGCCTTATGGCGTGCCCTCTATTTATGAGGCAAATTTAATTCGTCGTGAGTCACCTGGCTTAACGCGTGTATCAGCAGCATCGGTTGCTTTTACACCTTTGCAAGGCTTATTCGGAACAATTACACCAAACGGTTTGCACTTTGAGCGCCATCACCAAGGTTGGTACAACTTAAATCCTGAGACCCATCGATTGATGGTGAACGGTATGGTGAAAAATGCTCGCGTCTTCACGATGAACGACTTGATGCGTTTGCCTTCTGTTTCTCGTACTCACTTTATTGAGTGTGGAGCTAACACTGGTTTGGAGTGGGGTAACGTTGCCGTTCCTACAGTGCAATACACACACGGCATGTTGTCCTGCTGCGAATTCACAGGTGTACCACTGAAAGTATTGCTTGAAGAGTGCGGTGCTGATCTGAAAAAAGGGAAGTTCTTGCTTGCTGAAGGTGGCGATGGTTCTGGTATGACTCGCACCATTAATCTGGAAAGCTGTCTAGAAGACACCATCGTGGCCTGGAGTATGAATGGCGAGATGCTCCGTCCAGAAAACGGCTTCCCATTGCGCTTGGTAGTTCCTGGAGTACAAGGCGTTAGCTGGGTTAAATGGTTGCGCCGTCTTGAAGTGGGCGATATGCCTTGGAATTCAAAAGATGAAGCGGTTCACTATATTGAACTCATGCCGGATGGCACTCACCGTCAGTACGCTTCTATACAAGAATGTAAATCTGTCATTACTACACCGTCTGGTGGTCAGCAATTGCTAGATAAAGGTTTTTATAACGTGAGTGGTATGGCTTGGTCTGGTCGCGGCAAGATTAGGCGTGTTGACGTTTCTTTTGACGGCGGCAATAACTGGCGTCAAGCGCGCCTCGAGACTCCAGTACTCACTAAGTCAATTACACGCTTCAATATTGATTGGGTCTGGGATGGATCGCCTGCAATATTGCAATCTAGAGCGGTTGATGACACAGGTTACATCCAGCCTTCAATTAAAACGTTGCGTAATGTTCGTGGTACACGTTCGATTTATCACAACAATGCAATTCAGTCTTGGAAATTAGATTCAAACGGCGAGGTGAGCAATGTACAAGTTGGGTAAATCGATTGCTCGTTTAGGGCTGTTGTCCGCAGCATTGTTGGCTGCTAATCTTGCCTATGCGCAAGGAACGCAGGGGTCAGCTAAATTTCCTGGAGTCGGCCGTAATGCTACTCCAGCTGAAGTAGCGGCATGGGATATTGATGTGCGCCCTGATTTCAAAGGATTACCAAAGGGATCTGGATCAGTTGAACAAGGTCAGACCATTTGGGAGGCCAAGTGCGCTAGTTGCCATGGTATTTTCGGTGAATCAAATGAGATCTTTACGCCGATTACTGGCGGCACGACCAAGGATGATGTCAAGACTGGAAGAGTGGCTTCTCTCGCAGATATGAAGCAGCCACAGCGAACCACTTTAATGAAGGTTCCTACTGTTTCTACTTTGTGGGATTACATTTATCGTGCAATGCCATGGAATGCGCCTAGGTCCTTAACTCCAGATGATACGTATGCTTTAGTCGCCTTCATCTTGAGTATTGGCGAAGTGGTTCCAGATGATTTCGTTCTCAGCAATACTAATATTGCTGAAGTACAAGCCAAAATGCCTAACCGCAACGGCATGACTAGAAAGCATGGCTTCTGGAATGTGAAAGACAAACCCGATGTCAATGGTTCTTCTTGTATGAATAATTGCGTAGCGTTTGTTCAAATTGGCTCTACTTTGCCTGATTTTGCGCGTGACGCTCATGGCAATATTGCAGATCAAAATCGCTTGTATGGCCCATACCGTGGTGCCGATACTACCAAGCCGCCTGTTGCAAAGCTACCAGGCGCAGCGGGAGAGGGTCTAGCGCATGCTAAAGATACTCATGCAAATGCCCCTAAGGGTGCTGCAGCGTTATTTAAGAATGAGAATTGCTCTGCCTGTCATGCTCCAAATGCCAAGTTGGTCGGACCATCCATAGCAGATATTGCTGCTAAATATAAAGATCAAAGTGGCGCTGTAGATAAATTGATGGCCAAGGTTAAGAATGGTGGAGCCGGAGTTTGGGGTTCAATTCCGATGCCACCGCAAGCGCAATTGTCGGATGCAGATCGTAAAGCACTAGTTGAATGGGTGCTTTCAGGGGGCAAATAAGGGCTGCTTAGGTAATAACCAGTATGGTTTATTAGAAAGCAGATAATATATTCACAGTAAGAGATTAATAAAGGAGTTTTTATGAATCAGCAGCGACGCAGTTTATTGAAATATTCAGCCGTATTTGGCTTGATGGCTTCTGCGGGTCTTATTAGCGTAGCCCAAGCACAAGAGTGGAATAAAGCCGCTTTTGAAGGCAAGAGCCTTGACGATGTATTTAAGATCTTGGGTGCAGGTAGCCCAGAGAAGTCTGGTGCAGTTACTTTGAATGCCCCTGACATTGCAGAAAATGGTGCAGTTGTGCCGGTCGGCATTACAACTACCCTTAAGGCAGAGCAAATGGCCATCTTGGTTGAGAAAAACCCAAGCGCCTTAGCTGCTCAATTCTTTATTCCTGCTGGCACTGAGTCATTTGTTACTACACGTATCAAGATGGGTCAGACCTCCAACGTTTACGCCTTGGTAAAAGCCGATGGCAAATGGAGTATGTCTGTTAAGGAAGTGAAAGTTACTTTGGGTGGTTGCGGCGGTTAATCACCCCCAATTTATCTGAATACCATTAATTAATTACTAGATTACAAGAGGA
>Ga0233451_10002595_pt1 | contig 16325 bp, 14 predicted proteins | sample 011ome_29_FD_183052 | JGI IMG/M metagenome (GOLD analysis project Ga0233451, IMG submission 183052) | Coastal salt marsh microbial communities from the Groves Creek Marsh, Skidaway Island, Georgia - 011504CT (spades assembly) | ecosystem: Environmental > Aquatic > Marine > Intertidal zone >...
ACGCTGATCTACTCTGAACCTACTAATACTTTACGCAGTCCTAACCATTTCTCTCTCTTTTTTATGTTCAATTCTAGAGGCTGTTCTTCTTAGCGTAAACTCTACTTTTTTGAAAATAAAAATTAATGAAGGTAAAAGCTATGCTTTAAAGCTTCAAAGAATGAAAAATAATATTGATGAGCCTCTCATTATAATATTGACACTTAATACAATTGCTCACACAGTAGGGGCTATCTTAGTTGGTGTTCAAGCAAAAGCCGTTTATTCAACAATTGACGATGTTAATTCAATTAATTTCTTTGGGATATACTTTTCAGAAGATGTTGCGGTAGGAGTAGTTTCTTCAGTAATGACAATTCTAATTTTATTAGTATCTGAAATTATTCCCAAAACTCTTGGAGCAACATACTGGGCGAAACTTGTTCGTTTTACTGCCGTATTTTTAAATGCAATTATTCCCTTCTTCAAATACTCAGGTTTATTATTCTTATTACAACTCTTCACAAAACTAATAGGCAAATCAAAAAAACACAGCGCATTTACAAGAGAAGACTTCGCAGTTATGGCAGAAATTGCTGAAGAAGAGGGTGTTATTCAGGAAAATGAATCTGATTTTATTAAGAACATGGTAAAACTAAAAGATGTGAAAATCAGAAATATTATGACTCCCTTTTCTGTAATGAAAATTGCCTCAGAAGATTTAAAAATTAAAGATTTTTATGTAAATAATAAAAAACAACCATTCTCCAGAATTCCAATATACTCGGATAAAATGGACAATATAACTGGATATGTTTTAAAAGACAATATTCTAGAGGAAATAGTTAATAAAAACGGAAGCAAGAGCTTGCTTACAATAAAAAGAGAGATGCTCTTTTTTAATCATAACTCTCCTATACCTAAAGTTTTTAACACTCTTATCAAAAAAAGAGAACACATTTCTTTAGCTATCGATGAACACGGAACTGTCAGAGGGATTGTAACAATTGAAGATATTATTGAAACTATTTTGGGGCTTGAAATAATGGATGAAACTGACGTTGATAAAGATTTGCAAGTTTTAGCTAAGAAAAAAAGAAAGGCTAAATAGTTTTTATGAATAAATTCTTTTTTTAACTTTCTTGTTTATTTGAAACATACTATTACTTAATGAAAAAGATTTTATTTCTATTTGTTTTTACGGCATTTTTAAGCTGTACTGAGGATCCTATAATGTACTCTTTAAATGTGACTGCCAACCCTCCAGATGGCGGTTCTGTTATACCAGAGTCTGGACAATTTGAAGAAGGAGAAACCGTTAATATAAAAGCAACCCCAAGCTCTGAATATGAATTCTTTTCATGGTCTGGTGTGAATAGCGCTACTTCAAGCGCAAGTGTTGTTATGGATTCTGATAAAACTATTACTGCTTTATTTACAAAAAAAAGATATCCTCTTGCTGTTTCTGTTGAGGGTGAAGGAGAGGTAAGTGAAACTATTCTCAAACCAGGCTCGACAACAGATTATAGCAGTGGGACAATAGTAGCTCTTTTAGCAAATCCTAGTGATGAATGGCTTTTTAAAGAATGGAAAGGGGATTTAACAGGCAATGAAAATCCTACTCAGATTACTATTGATAGTCCTAAAGAAATTACTGCTGTTTTTGAAAAAAAGACTTATCCATTAACTATTGAGGTCGAAGGTAATGGATCTGTTACAGAAAAAGTTATTAAGTCTGGTGCTGTAACTGACTTCAACAGCGGAACTGTTCTGGAATTAACTGCTGTACCTGAAACTGACTGGTCATTTTTGAAATGGTCAGGAGACATTAATTTATCCCAAAATCCTGTTGAAATAACTGTTGATCAAGCAAAAACTATCAAGGCAGAGTTTTATCAGCCAACCAATTTTACAGGTCTTCCAATTGTTTATGTGAACACATCGGGAATTCCAATTGATTCCAAAGAAGATTATGTTGAAGGAAGCGTCCATATTTCTGGAGAGGGTATTTTTTCAGATCTAACTGAAACTGAAATGAAAATTAAAGGAAGAGGAAATTCAACTTGGTGGCAAGGTGGCATATGGGGGAAAAAACCTTACCAAATTAAATTTGGAGATAAGACTGAAGTCTTAAATATGCCTAAAGATAAAAAATGGGTTTTATTAGCTGAAATTTCTGATCCTTCTCTTATTAGAAATAAAATAGTTAGAGAAATGGCTAACATAAGTAGATTTGACTATGTTCCTCAGGCTGAATATGTAGAACTATTTATAAATAATGAGCACGCTGGAACTTATTTGATTGGTCAAAAAGTTGAAGAATCTAAAAACAGAGTTAATATAGGAGATGAAGGATACCTTGTAGAAATTGACACTTATGCCCATGGAAGAGTTGACCTTGAAGAGGATGTTGTTTTTAAATCCTCATCAGGATATTGGAAAGGTGATGTTAATCAAAATGTAGAAGATGGTGACACTGTTTTTAATATTAAAGAGCCTGGCATTGATTATGGTTCTGAAGAATATAACTTAATAAAAGATCATGTTGATAACTTTGAGTCTGCGCTCTTTGGTGAAGACTTTAAAGATCCTGACACAGGATACAGATCCTATATTGACCTGGATAGTTTCATTGATTACTACATTGTAAATGAAATATCTAAAAATCAGGATGCTGCATCATTTTCTAGCATTTACTTTAGTTATGTGCCTGGTGAAAAAATTAAAATGGGTCCTGTTTGGGATTATGACCTAGCTTTTGGAAATGTAAATTATTCTACAGCAGAATTTCCCGAAGGGTTTTGGATTAAAAGCGGAAGTCCTTGGTACAAAAGAATGTTTGAAGACGATTATTTTAAGGATGCTGTAAGAGAACGTTTCGATTATTATTACAGTAATCTAACAAGCTTTCAGACTAAAATTGATGAATTTGAGACATACCTTTCTGTATCACAAGCAAAAAACTTTGAATTGTACCCGGGTATATTAGATCCTAATGTTGAGCTTTGGCCCGTGCCAGAAAGATTTGATAATCACCATGGTTATGTAGAGCATTTAAAAAATTGGATCAATGCCAGAATGGAATGGCTCAATACTTGGCTTTAGTATAAAGTTGTCTATTTGACAGATTCTTAGTTTTTGGTATCCTATTTGTCGATATATAATATATGAGTACATCTGAAAAATATTTTCAACAATATTTTGATAAGCTTCAAAAGGGAGTTCCTTTGAACGAACTTTATCAAGAGCTATATAAATTAGAAAAAGAAGAGAACTACGACGCTTGTGCTGGAATTTTAAAGGCTATAAAAAAATTCTCCAAATGAAATTATTTCTTCGTATTATATTTTTTTTGGCTTTCTACAACTCTTTCTCACAGATTATTAATGAACGTTCTGTACAACAACATATATATACTTTAGCTAACGATTCAATGCAGGGCAGAAAAGCAGGTGAAGAAGGCATTGAAAAAGCTGCAAAATATATCGAAACTCAATTTAAAAAAATTGGTCTTGATTTTTATAATGATGATGATTATAGGCAAACTTTCAAGTATATAAATAAGCGATCATCTTCGAAAAAAGAATTAACTCTTTTCAATGTCATCGGTTTTTTGGAGGGTAATGAAAAAAAGAATGAAATCGTCGTAATTTCAGCTCATTATGACCATTTAGGCAAAAAGTCAAGCGGGACCGGAGATTTAATTTATAATGGTGCAAATGACAATGCCTCTGGTGTTGCTGCAATGATAGTATTAGCTGAGTATTTTAAAAAAAATAAACTCAACTCTCGAAGCATTCTGTTTGTTGCTTTTACAGCTGAGGAAATGGGGCTAGTTGGTTCAAATTATTTTGGAAATACAATTTCACCCGAATCGATCGTTGCTGGAATAAATATAGAAATGATAGGTAAAGAGTCTCCCTTTGGGCCTAACACGGCATGGTTAACTGGTTTTGAAAGATCAACCTTTGGTAAAATAATTCAGAAAAATTTAAGTTCTTCAAAGTTTAAACTATATCCTGATCCATACAAAGACTATAACTTGTTTTTCAGATCAGACAATGCTTCTTTAGCTAGACTAGGGATTCCGTCACATACTTTTTCCACTAGTCCAATGGATAAAGATTTAGATTATCATAAAGTTAGTGATGAACCTAACACGCTAAACATTCAGACAATTACACAAACTATTAGTGCTATAGCTAAAGGAACAGAATCTATTATTTCTGGTGAAGATACTCCTACTAGAATTCAATTGTAATTTAGGCTAATTCCCCTTTGATTCTTTGCTACAAAAATCTATATTGTATGTATATAACGTCGTAATATGGAATCTAACAAATCAAGAAGGAATTTTATCAAAAAATCTGCTATTGGGTCAGGAATTTTTATTGTACCAAGAAATGTCTTGGGTGGAGCTGGATTTACAGCTCCAAGCGATCAACTCAACCTTGCTGCTATTGGATCAGGTGGAAAAGGAATTAGTGATATTGCTAACGCATCAGTAAATGGAAGAGAGCGTGTAGTGGCTCTTTGTGATGTTGATTTTTCAGGAAGTGCATCTAGATCAGTTAAGAGGTTTCCTAAAGCAAAATTATATTCTGACTACCGCGAAATGCTAGACATAGAAAAGGATATTGATGCTGTCACAATTTCAACTCCAGATCATGTTCATGGTCCTGCAGCGTTTTATGCAATGGAAAGAAACAAACATGTTTACGTTCAAAAACCAATAACCCATAATATTAGAGAAGCTAGAATGCTTACTAAGCTTGCTAGAAAACAAAAAGTGGTTACTCAAATGGGTAACCAAGGTGGTTCCAACCCTCTTTTAAAAATGGTTCAAAACTGGGTTGATTCAGGAAGAGTAGGAAAAATATCTGAAGTTAAGGTTTGGACAAACAGGCCTGTTTGGCCTCAAGGAGTTGAAATGCCAAGTCCAAACGCAAGTCTTAAGCCTGCATCTTTAAATTGGGACCTTTGGCTGGGCCCTGCAAGTGAGAAAGAATATACACCAAACCTCCACCCATTTAATTGGAGGGGATGGTGGGAATATGGAACTGGAGCGCTTGGTGATGTTGGATGCCACCTCATTGACATTCCATTTAGAACACTCGGCCTCAAATACCCAAAAAGTGCTGAGTGTAGTGTTGGAAGTGTCTTTACAAAAATGTGGAGTCCAGACTATCATCCTGAAGGATGCCCACCTTCATCCCTCATTACTTTAAATTTTGATTCTACGAAAAAAAGTAAAAGTCCAATTCAATTAACTTGGACTGACGGTGGGATTAGACCTCCTCACCCAGATATTATTCCTGCAAATAGCGACATTGGGGGTGAGGACAGTTTAAATGGTGTTTTAATGATTGGTGATAAAGGAATTATTTCAACCAACATAAATGATAGTTCCCCGCTAATGCCAAAGCTTTATTTATACGACGGGAATACAGAGTTTGGACCTGAGACTGAAGAAATGCCCGAGCCTGAATACGGACATCAACGAAAATGGGTAGACGCCTGTAAAGCTGGGTTTAATAGCAAAGAACACAAAGAATTAACTTCCTCATTTGATTATGCAGGCCCAATGACTGAAACTGTTCTTATGGGTAATTTAGCTATTAGAAGTTATATGCTAAGAAAAGAAAATTCTAATGGTGGATATGATTTTTATGCTAGAAAAAAACTTTTATGGGATGGAGAAAACATGAAGATTACAAACCTTCCCGAAGCAAATCAATTTGTAACTAGAAACTACAGGCAGGGCTGGAAAATATAGCTTTATTGGCATTGTTTTTGAAACATTTAAATAGATGAAAAAATCTGTTTTTCTGCTTATCTTATTAAATGTTAGCATTGCCCAATCTCAAAAAATTTACACTGTCCCGTATTCCTATATGGCTGATCTAAATGTTTTTGTAACCAACAAAGACTATAAAGCTGACCTAAATGTATATAAGGTTTCGAAACCATATGAGGTAAAGAATAACTCTGGTCTGTGGTTTTTCACCAATAAAAAATACGATTCTGACAAAAAAATATTTTTTTGCGACTATGAGTATCAAGCTGATTTAAAAATCTTTTTTGTTAAAAAAAAATATCAGGCAAAGTGGAAGAACTATGAAAAAAAACTTACTATTTTAACAGCTATTAAACGAATTAGTTAAATTTACTTTCTATTCTGAAAATGAAGCCTTATCAAAATCAAAATTCTTCAAAAAAGAAACAAATTGAAAAAATGTTTGATTCAATTTCTTTTGAATATGATAAACTCAATAGGCTGATTTCAGCAGGAAATGACGTAAAGTGGAGAAAAAAAATCTATAAAATTTCCAAAAAACTCAATCCAAAAACCATCCTTGACATTGCAACGGGAACTGCTGACATAGCTATAGAGCTTTCAAATATCAATAATTCGAAAATAATAGGGCTAGACATTTCGGAAAAAATGCTTGAGGTTGGGAGAAAAAAAATCTTAAATAAAAATTTAAATGACAAAATTTCCTTAATTAGCGGAGATGCTGAAAACCTAAGTTTCGATGATAATAAGTTTGATTTAATTACAATAGGTTTTGGGGTAAGAAATTTTCAAAATCTAAAAAAAGGACTTGAAGAGAGTTTTAGGGTCTTAAAACCAAGTGGATCTTTAATTATACTTGAAACATCGGTTCCAAAAAACAAATTTGTTAAATTTTTCTATTTACTTTTTAGCAGAACAGTAATCCCTTTAATTGGTTCTTTTTTCTCCAAAGACCAAAAAGCCTATAAATATCTTCAAAAATCAGCTGAAGAATTTCCTTCGGGAAATGATTTTGCAAAAATCATAAAAAGTTGTGGTTTTGAATCTGTCAACATATGCCCACAGATGCTTGGCGCATCAACAATTTACATTGCAAAAAAAAATTATGAGTTTAGATAAAGTGTCAAACAAAAAATTTTTTGAAAACGTTCTTTTGTTTGAAAGAAAAAACAAACCCTTTATCTTGTACAGAAAACCTTTTGAATACGATTTAACTTTTCACTCAGGAAGGACGACCAATAAAGATTTTCGAAATATCTCTGATAATTCTTTTTTTTTAATACCTTTTAATAATAAAAAAGGGTATGTAATAAAAAACGAGATCACAATAAAAACAAAATATGTTGCCAACAAAAGGCTTGAAAAGTCAAATAAAACACCCTCAAATTTTTTAGTTTCTGAAACAGAAAAAAACAGTTACTTACACTCTATAAAAGAACTAGTAAAAAAAATCAAACAAAAAAAACTATTAAAAATAGTTTTCTCAAAAAAGTTCTCTTTTAAATACCCCAAATCAAACTGCTTAAAAACATTTAAAAAGATCTTAGATTCTTATGATGATGCTTTCTGCTACATGTTTTTTCATCCAGATCAAGGCTATTGGGTCGGAGCAAGTCCAGAGCTGTTATTTGAAAAACAAAACGAGAATCTTACTACAATGGCCTTGGCAGGTTCAAAATTTATAAAAAGTGAAAGTTGGACAAAAAAAGAAATAGAAGAGCAAAAAATTGTGAAAGATGAAATTTATGAAAATCTCAAACCTATATGCTCCTCTCTAGAGATTGGGGAAACCGTAACGGTTTCGGCAGGGAAAATTCAGCACCTTAAAACTGAGTTCAAGGGAACCTCAGAGGCATCCTGCCAAGAAATTGTTGATGTATTATTTCCGACCTCAGCCATAGCGGGGCTTCCTAAGGATGAAGCTTTTGCAGAAATTTCCAGATCTGAAAATCACGACAGATCTTTTTACTCTGGCTTTCTTGGTCAAATAGAAAATGACAGATCATTTTCATTTGTTAATCTGAGATGTTTTAACCTTAAATCCGATGTGCTTTCTCTATATGTTGGTTCTGGAATAACACAAAAAAGTGATCCAGAAAAGGAATGGAAAGAAATTTTAAAAAAATCTGAAACAATGTTGAACGCTCTTTTTTAAATTTGTACACTTAATGAAGTATCCTTCAATATACTCTGCTCAAACTATCATTCTTTATTGTGAAAAATTTGGCTTTAAAAATATTGTAATATCTCCTGGCTCTAGAAATGCCCCATTGGCAATTGGATTTGCTTCAAATAAGAACTTTAATTGTTATAGTATTGTAGATGAAAGATCTGCCGGATTTTTTGCTTTAGGTATTTCACAGCAAACTAAAACCCCAACCATATTAGTTTGCACTTCAGGAAGTGCTCTGTTAAATTATTTCCCAGCTGTTTCGGAAGCGTATTATAGTAATATTCCTTTAATTGTTATCTCAGCTGACAGACCAACGTATAAAGTAAATATTGGTGATGGTCAAACAATTGTCCAGCAAGGTGTGTTTAAGAATGCCATTTTAGACTCATCTAGTCTTGCTCTTGATCCAAAACATAATTTTAAAGAAATTTTCAAAAGCAATAAACAAAAAATCATTCCAAAAAAATTTACAGAAAAAACACTCGAAGCAGAGCAGAAAAAGACTCAAGTATTAAACGAAAAAATTATTAATTCTCTTTTTACAAAAGCTATATCAGAATCGTTACCGGTTCATCTCAATGCTCCTTTTGAAGAGCCTTTGTATAACTTTAAGTCAACCCCCTCTGTAAAAATTAATACAATTGTTAAAAATTCAATTAAAAAAACTTCAAATACTTTTTTAAGTAATTCTTTAGTAAAAAAATATTCGCGAATAATGATTCTTGTGGGCTGTAGCGATGCTAATGTTTTATCGGAAAACCTAAAAAACAAAATATCTCAATTTGACAATATTGTAGTTTTAAAAGAAACAACCTCAAACCTTAGACATGATTCTTTCTATGGAAAAATTGATCAGATTATCGCTCCAATAGAATTGAGCACTCATAGAGATAAAATTTTTGAAAAACTAAAACCTGAGTTGTTGATAACTATCGGGGGGATGATAATTTCAAAAAAGATTAAAACAATGCTTAGAAATCATAGGCCCTTATCCCACATTCATTTGGGAAAATATGGTTCAAAAGACACCTTTTATACTGGAGTAAAACATTTTAAAGTCGACCCATCGTATTTTTTTGATAAAACCTTAGATATTTTTAAATGTAATTCAAACTACAAGTCTGAATGGGAAAACCTATCAAAGCTTAGAAAAGAATCTCATAAAAATTACATGCCAAAAGTTAAGTTTTGTGATTTAAAAGTTTTTTCTAAAATAAGCGAAATAATTCCTGAAAATTATTCTGTTCAGGTCTCTAATAGCTCTGCGATAAGGTATATGCAACTTTTTGATCAAAATCCATCCTCTAACTTTAATTGTAACAGGGGAACAAGCGGAATAGACGGGAGTACATCAACTGCTATAGGGGCTAGTATAGGTTCAAAATCTCCAACTCTTTTAATTTCTGGAGACTTAAGTTTTCTTTATGATTCTAATGGTCTTTGGAACAATTATACAGAGAAGAGTTTTAGAATAATAATAATCAATAATTCTGGAGGTGGAATATTTAAGATATTACCAGGATATTTAAATGACAAGACTCATGAAAAGTTTATTGAGACTAGACATAATTTTTCAGCTAAACAACTTGCAAAAATGCACGGTTTCAAATATATGCAAGCTAGTAGCTCTTTTGGTTTAAAGTTTGCATTATTAAACTTTTTTAAATCGTCGTCTAGGCCTAAAATCTTAGAAATTTTCACAGATTCAAGCCTAAGCGCAAAGGTGCTTGAAGATTATTTTTTGAATTTAAAAAAATCTTAAGTTTAATAGACCTATAAAGCATTATATTTAATAAATTTTAAATTATGAAAGTTAAATGGGAAAATATAAAGTCGTATTCTGATATCAGATTCGAACTGTTTAAAGGTGTTGCTAAAATTACTATCAATAGGCCAAAGGTGTACAATGCGTTCAGGCCAGAAACTAACATCCAAATGCTCGAGGCAATGGATATTTGTAGAGAGCGTAATGACATAGACGTGGTTGTCTTTACGGGAGAAGGAGATAAGGCTTTTTGCAGTGGAGGTGATCAAAATGTTAAAGGCTCTGGAGGTTACATAGGAGAAGATGGCGTCCCAAGGTTAAATGTTTTAGATCTGCATAAAAAAATTAGAGAAATTCCTAAACCTGTAATTGCAATGGTAAATGGATATGCAATTGGCGGTGGTCATGTGCTTCATGTGGTTTGCGATTTGACTATTGCAAGCGAAAATGCAATTTTTGGTCAAACTGGTCCAAAAGTTGGTAGTTTTGACGGAGGGTTTGGCTCATCATACTTGGCAAGGCATGTTGGGCAAAAAAAAGCTAGAGAAATTTGGTTTTTGTGTGAGCAATATTCTGCTCAAGAGGCTTTAGAAATGGGTATGGTTAACAAAGTGGTTCCTTTTATTGAGTTAGAAAATACTGTTTTAGAATGGTGCTCTATAATGCAAAAAAGAAGCCCTCTTGCCTTGAGAATGATAAAAAGAAGCTTAAATGCTGAGCTTGATGGCCAACATGGCTTGATGCAATTAGCGGGAGATGCAACACTTCTTTATTATTTAAGTGAAGAAGCTCAAGAAGGTAAAACAGCTTTCTTGGAAAAAAGAAACCCAGACTTTAAAAAATATCCCAAATTCCCATAATTAAATTTCTGTTGGCAATAAAAAACAACTCCTCAATAAGCGTTTGGTTGTCGGCTGCAAGGCTCCGAACACTTCCCCTATCTGTATCAGGAATCTTAATTGGGTCCTCTTATGCATACTATCAAGGGTTTTTTGATGTTGTTATTTTTATTATTGCCCTTTTAACAACGGTTTCTTATCAACTCTTATCAAATTTTGCAAACGATTATGGTGATGGCATTAAGGGGTCTGATTTAAATAGAATTGGACCTAAACGAGCGGTTCAAGCCGGGTCTATTTCTAAAAGTTCAATGAAAAAAGCAATATTATTATTCTCGATAATATCAATGATTCTAACTTTTGCTTTAGTTGGGTTGGCCTTTGGCCTTTTTACAAATTATTTTTTTTTATTCATCTCTATGGGTAGTTTAGCTGTATATGCTGCAATAAAGTATACTGTTGGGAAGTTTGCGTACGGATATTTTGGTTTAGGAGATTTTTTTGTCTTTATTTTTTTTGGAATGGTTAGTGTTTTGGGGTCAAACTTTTTATATGACTCCATTTTAAGCTTGGAACTGTTATTCCCATCAATTATATTAGGGTTGTTAAGTGTTGGAGTGCTCAACCTAAACAATATGCGCGATTTACTCACTGATAAAAAATGCAATAAAAAAACACTCGCTGTTTTTATGGGACCCAATAACGCAAGATTTTATCATTGTGTTATTATTTCAATTTCAGTATGTTTAATGATCTTCTTTCAAGCTGAACTAAAAATTGATTCTTTTTTTCTAAATTTTCTTTTAATATTAATTATAATTGGGCTTGTAAAACATCTTTTTCAGACTAACTCAGTTGCAAACCCAAAAGATTACGACGCTTTTTTAAAGCCACTAGCAATTAACACCTTTTTCTATTCATTATTTATAGCATCATACTATTTTAAACTTTTTTAATGATGGAGGCTTTTTATTTTAGACACGATTTAAATTTTAAAAATCCTAGCGGCACATCAAGAGGTGTTCTTTTAAAAAAAACTAGCTGGTTTATAGTGATTAAGGAAAATGAAAAAATTGGTGTTGGAGAGTGTAGCTTAATTGATGGTTTAAGTCCAGATCCCTTGGTAAGCTTTGAAAAAACTTTGAAAGAAGTCTGTCATAACATCAATCTTGGAGATGACTATTTTTATAAAAAACTCCTCTCCTGTCCCTCTATTTTATTTGGTTATGAGACAGCTCTTCTGTCATTAAAGTCTAAAACTCCTTTTATTTTGTATCCTTCACCATTTACCAATCAAAAAAAAAACATTCCAATTAACGGCTTGATTTGGATGGGAGATAAAAGCTTTATGTACAAACAAATTGTTGAAAAGATTAATGCTGGATTCGATTGTGTAAAAATAAAAATAGGGGCTCTTGACTTTGATACTGAGCTTAAATTGTTAAAAAACATAAGACAAGAGTTTACAAAAAATGACATTGAGATTAGAGTAGATGCAAATTGTGCTTTTTCATTTGATTCTGCACTTGAAAAATTAAAAGCCCTTTCTGAATATTCCTTGCATTCAATTGAGCAGCCAATTAAAACAAAGCAATGGGAAAACATGGCTTATTTATGTGAATATTCGCCACTTGATATTGCTTTAGATGAAGAATTAATCGGAATACATTTTGGAGATCGGGAAAAAATGATTTCAACAATCAACCCAAAATATATTATTTTAAAACCAAGTTTAATAGGAGGCATTAAAGAATCTGAGAAATGGGTTGCTTTAGCTCAAAAAAACAATATAAAATGGTGGGTGACTAGTGCTCTCGAAAGCAATATTGGTCTTAACGTTATATCTCAATGGGTGTTTAAAATGTCTTTGAATATGAAACAAGGCCTAGGGACTGGACAGCTGTTCACGAATAATATTTCATCTCCATTATCAATAAAAGACGGGGGCCTTTATTATGATTTAGAAAAAAAATGGGACCTTGGTTTTATCAAGCGACAATAAATCAAAATAGGTGAAAAATTCATTGTTAACTGTATCTGGAACAACTTTTTCTTCTAAAAATTTGGAAGAAAATAAAGATATTCTTTCAAAAGAACTGTATGCTTTTTACAAACTCTGGTTTAACAACAGTGATACTATTGTTCTTAAAACTTCTGGATCTACAGGGCAACCAAAAAAAATTATAGTTAGTAAAACTAAAATGTTTCTCTCTGCTTTAAAAACAGGAGCTTTCCTTGATTTAAAAACAGGAGACAAAGCGTTGTGTTGTCTTCCATTGACTTTTATTGCTGGAAAAATGATGGTTGTAAGATCAATAGCACTAAATCTTAACCTTACAATTGTTAAGCCGTCAAAAAACCCCTTCAAAGGATTAAATGAGAGTTTTAAATTTTCAGCTTGCACATCTTATCAACTAGAAAACTCAATTGATAATTTAAAAAACATTGACACTCTCTTAGTGGGTGGGAGCCCTATTAATTATAACACAAAAGAAAAGTTGGGTAATATTAAAACAACTGTTTATGAAACATTTGGAATGACAGAAACCTTGTCACACGTAGCTTTAAAAAACCTTTCTAAGGTAGAGAGTTCGTTCAAAGCTTTAGATGGATATAGCTTTGAAAAAGTTAACGGATGTCTTAAAATACATTCAAAAGACATGTTAGAAGCTCCGCTACTTACTAATGATATAGTTACTTTAATTTCCAAAAAAGAATTTATCTGGCAAGGCAGAAAAGACTTTGTTATAAATTCAGGAGGAATAAAGCTTTTTCCTGAAACAATTGAAAAGTCGCTTTCAAAATTTTTTAAAGCTTCATTTATTATTATGGGAGTACCTGACAGTTCTTTGGGAGAAAAAGTTATAATTATTTTTGAAAAATCTTTACCTTCAAATTATGACAAGGCCATAAGTACCTTAAGTACATACGAGAAACCTAAAAGCTTTTTAGTGTTAGATAAATTTAGTCGTAACAACAACAAACTTTTAAGAAAAGAAATAATCAATGAAGTTCTTTCTAAGTGGAAAACAGCTCAAAAATGAGGAATTTTGGAATACTTTAACTCACCTTACAGGTCTTGTTTTAAGTATTGTTGGAATTCCTTTTATACTAAATGCAAATCAAAATTTATCCACTTACAGTTTGTTTAGTATTTTATTTTTCCAGTTCGGACTTCTGTTTATGTATTCTTCCTCAACCCTTTATCATTATGTACAAAGTATTCGGCTTAAAAAAGCCCTTAGAGTTTTAGATCACATAAGTATTTATTATTTAATAGCAGGGTCTTACGCACCTGTGTGCCTAATAACACTGTATGAATACTCAGGAATGCAAATTTTTATTATCATACTTTTTATCACCATAACTGGAACGTTCTTTAAACTTTTTTTTACTGGGCGATTTGAAAAAATCTCCCTTTACTTATATTTAACCATGGGTTGGTTGATAATTGTTAAAATTGATGACTTAACCAGACTTATCAGCACTTCTGGACTTGTGCTAATTGTTTGTAGTGGACTTTTATATTCAATAGGAACTTTTTTTTATTCCTCTAAAACAATTAAATATTCCCATGCCATTTGGCATCTTTTCGTTATGGCAGGCAGTATCACACATTATTTTTTTGTATTGTATTTTGTAATTCAATAAAATTTCTTTTAGACATAAGATTAAAAATGCACGATGTTTGTGTATAAACTAATATAAACATCAAAAACTTTAATATGATTAGATTTGTAATATTGTTATTTTCAGTTTGTATGTTTTCTCAAGGTTATGAAACTCAAAAGTATGAAGTTGTTAAAACTCTTGGTGATATTGAACTGAGATTCTATCCCCCTGCTATGAAGGCTAAAGTAAGTGCGGGTGGAAACTTTTCAAGACTTTTTAAATACATTAGCGGCAATAACCAACAAGGGGAAAAAATCGCTATGACATCCCCAGTTCAAATGACCTCTCAAAATAACAAAAACGTTATGGAGTTTATTCTTCCGTCTAAATATAATGAGAATAATTTTGCAGTTCCTAACGATAAAAACATAACTGTTTACAGCTCAAGTCCTGGACACTATGCTGCAATAAGATTTGGCGGGTACTCTAATTCTGAAAAAATAAAAAAACACTACTCTATTTTACTTGAAAAAATTAAAGAAAATAATTTAGAGATTGTTGACAATCAGCCTATAGTTTTGTCATATAATAGTCCCTACAAGGTTTTTAACAGGAGAAATGAGGTTTTGGTTGAAGTCAAGCTTTAAGTTGCAGAATCAATAAAATCTATTTTAGGGTTCATTATTTCTTCTACAAGACTCCTTAAACAATTTTCGAAAGTATAAATTTCCTCATCACTAACATAATCAAACTTTGAGTTGTTTAAGTTAAGCTTCATAAAGCCTTTGTTTAATTTTCTTAATGAAAAAACACCTGGGGAAATTTTTTCTGCTTTATTTGTTTTAGCGTACATCCAAACGTAACACATGAGTTGCATTGCTTTGGATTTGCTTGACATCTTGCATATAGTATTGAGATCTCTTACTGATAATTGATTTGGTTCAATAGCACCTGTTTTATAGTCAACAATTCTTGTTCTTCCATTTTTTATGTCAACCCTATCAACAATCCCTTTAATAAAAACTGTTTGTTTATTTGAAAGCATAAGCTCTGCCTTAATTGGTTTTTCTAAAGAGACAAGCATAATTTCTGAATTTGTTTTAAGCTCTGATATTTCGTTGTTAATAAAGGTTTCAATTGAATTTTTTATCACTTCAAAAATTAGTTTATTCTTGCTGTATGAAGCGTCTTCATGATGCTTAAGAAAAGATTTTTTTAAAATACTTTTTAATTTTTTTAGGTTTTTGTGAAGCTCTTTATCGCACAATTTTTTTCCAATAAAAGGGCTGTAAAATTCCTCCAATACTTCATGAAAAATAAGTCCTGTTTTTTTATGACTAGCATAGTCGTATTTGTCTTCTTCATTATTGATGTTTAGTATTTTTTGTAAATAATATTCTAATGGATTTTTAATGTACATTTCTAGTGATGATGGAGAAAATCCTTTTTGAGAAATCTCTTCAATTCTTTTTAAAGTCTCTGGTGTTTTTATAAACTCTTTTTGTGTATCAGAAAAAATTATTTGGTTTAGAGTGTTTGGATAAACAAGGGTATGTAAGTCTTGATTTTCAATTTCTAGCTGATATATAAACCTGCTTTTTTCTCCCCTATCAACCCCTTCTTTGTTAGAGCTATATATCAGAAATATTTCTTCTGCTCTTTGAATTAACCTGTAAAAGTGGTAGCTAAAAATTTTATCTCTTTCTGCGTATCCAAACATTCCATGTTTTAGTTTTAACACTTGAGGGATTAGTGAGTTAAATGTTTTTCCCGCTGGCATAATCCCCTCATTAACTGATGTTATAATAACTCTTTTGAAATCAAGAGCTCTTGTTTCAAGAAGCCCTAAAATGTTTAATTTTGAAGCTTTACTAGCTTTAATTGACACGCTTGTATGACTAATAAACAACAACAGAACTTCTTTAGCTCTTTCAATATTCATGTTTGAGTTTTTATTTAACTCTTTTATATGGGTCAATTCATTTTTAATTAGTTTAATTTCATGATGTTCAAAATCAGAAAGCTTTTTAGATTTTTGCAAGTCGTTTAAAACTTGATTAACATCTTCTATAACTTCTATTCCCTTAAGCCATTTTCCAAAAACCATCTTTAATAAGGTCTTGTTGTTTTTTAATTTTAATTTAATAAAGGCAAGAGATT
>Ga0233451_10002626_pt1 | contig 16212 bp, 18 predicted proteins | sample 011ome_29_FD_183052 | JGI IMG/M metagenome (GOLD analysis project Ga0233451, IMG submission 183052) | Coastal salt marsh microbial communities from the Groves Creek Marsh, Skidaway Island, Georgia - 011504CT (spades assembly) | ecosystem: Environmental > Aquatic > Marine > Intertidal zone >...
AATCGAATCGAATATGTCGAAATTCGCGTCAAGGTTGCGATACCAGTTGATTGGTCCAGTGAACCCACTCGTTGTGAACTGCTTCGTATACAGGTCGAGGTCGGCTTGGGTCATCCAGGGTGGGCATCCTTCAATGCGTCCACCAATCATGTGCTCGAAATAGTCGGTGAGACGGGTCCCCTCAGCAGGAAGTGGCCCTCCCACCAGAGACCGCATGCCGTCACCAGATGCCATATGAGCAATTGACAGCAAGAAACGTTCTGGGTCGGCGTTGAGTTCTTCGTCGGCGATTCCTGGAGTTTGGAAATAGAGAATGTAGAAGAAGTTGTCGCCGTGAGCTGCCTTCAAACTTTCAGTTGGGTGAACTGGCCAAGGGGTGTAGGGAACGCTCGCAGCGATGAGGGCCCGACAGCGCGATGGGTGACGTTGCCCAACGTGCCATGTCACAATCGCGCCCCAGTCGTGACCGATGATGACCGCGTCGTCGGCGTTGATGTCGTCAAGAAGAGCGACGACGTCATCGGCAAGAATGTCGCCCCGGTAGGCCGAAAGTTCTGGTGGGGCGCTCGAACTCGCATATCCACGTTGGTCTGGTACCAACACTCGCCAGCCCGCATCGACGAGTGGCGACACCTGGTGACGCCATGAATGTGATGATTCCGGAAATCCGTGCAGCAGCACTGCAACGCCACGCGCACCGGAGCCTTCGTCAATGACGTTGAGTTCGATGCCGTTTGCAACTTCAACTCGTCGAACTGTCACAGTGTTACTCCAATTCGGCGAGCATCGTCAGCGAGTAAATCAATTTCAAATATGAGTCGCTGACACATCCGGTGAGTGGACGGATCAAGATCAGGGTTCGTGGCGGCGTCAAGTGCCGTCACCTCAGCACGAAGGGAAGCGACGTACTCACTGATGTCGGCATATTCACGTTGGGGTGGAGAAATTCCATCGGTCGGAATTGATGGAAGGCGTGATTCCCACAACGCCGCGATGTTGTCGAGGGCGTGGGTTCCAAGCACGGCAAAGCGTTGAGCAGCACCTGGCTCAAGCGATAGAGCGTCGGCAGCGAGTCGATCTGACCAAGACTGTGCTTCTGAGGTGCCCAGTTGGCATTGGGCATGAAGATGAATGATGTCGGTCACGGCTGACGTCGAGCAGTCGGGTCAGCTGCGAGCACTTCTGCGGGCAATTCTTCTCCGGTGACTTCATCTGTCCAATACGTGCCTTCGCTCAGGCGGCTGAGGGCGGTGGCCACGTTGTCAAGGTCAGTGGCAACCTGGTCAATGTCAAGGTCATTCGATGGTGTCACTGCTTCGTTACTCACGAACGTAGAGGTTAGCCAGCACGGCTACGTAGGGCGCGGCGACGGCGCGCAAGCACCACCCACGCAATGAACATTCCTGCGGCTGCGATCCACACAACGAGCAGCACTCCGAGCACAGTAGAGATTCGACTTGTCAACGTTGTCGGATTATCAGTCGTTTGCGAGGTGGTCATCTCTAGCGACGTCGTCGAGCCGTCGAGGGGGGCACTCCAAACTTCAATGCGTTCTCCACCATCTGCAGAGGTGTCAGGCATTGCGATCGAGATATCGAACGACATGACATCAGCCGGTGAGCGGCCTTCCAGCAGATCCCCGAACGGTGCCCCACCTAGAAGAGCATTGAGTTCAGCATCCGAGAAGTCATCGAAGCCGTTTGTGAGACCAAGTGTCGCTGAAACCGAATTGTCAGCGGCGGTTACTCGATCGGCAGTATCACGTGTGAGATCTCGGCGAACAGCGACATCGCGAAGTGGTGCACCAATCGAGTTGAGAATGTCGGTGAGCTCCTCGGCATTTGCAAAATTGTGGGAGAGCGTCACCACCACACCGCCGTCCGCGGTTGGTGATGGGCCATCGGCGAGCCATCCGGATTCGAGGAGATCATCAACGAGGACGCGAGAAGCGATTGATGGCGCTGCCGTGACGAGTTCTTCGTCTGCAACAACACGAACGCTGACCGAACCAGAACCATTCGCCGACATCGACACAGCAACGTCAACATCGAGCTGACACGAAGCGAGCACGAGCAGAAGTGGTGCGAGCAGCAGCAGTCGGGCAGATTTCAGGAGTTGCACTTCTTCCATCATGGCAGGCGAAATTCACATGTCCCACGTTGGTCGACTCTGACAACATGGGAGAGATGAATTGTGCGATTGAAGGCCGTCTCGTTCTCGAACATCACATTCGAGATGGCCGAGAGGTCTTCATACCGCTTGAGGAACTCATCGTTCGGCACCCGATGTTTGGTGAGCGTCGGTTACCCACTGGCGAAGATCATTTTGCCTCGGATCTTGCTTCGGTCCCGTGGCCGTTCGTTTGGCTGATCGGGCGAACCGGGCCGCACCTTCGGGCAGCAATCGTCCACGATTGGCTGATTCATGCTCTCGATTCAGATGATCCACCGGTTCCAGATCGCATGGCGGCGGATGATGCGTTCAGCGACTTTTTGCGCGCTGACGGCGTTTCCATGGCGCGCCGTTATCTCATGTACCTCGCCGTACGGTTTGCAACGATTTGGCGCCGAAAGTCAAAGTGGAACCGCACGTTGAACGTGCTGGTTCAAATAGCTGCAATCGGCGTAGTACTTGCCCCGGCGACGTTGCTCGTTCTGTTAACTGCCGGTCTGTTCAACCTTGTAGAACGCGTGACCGAGCAATAACTACTCAGCGGTCGGAGCCTCGGCTGGAGGTTCGTCGTTCGGCGCAGTGGCTGCAAGTTCGACTGATGACGGAGGCACGAAACCTTCGACTGCATTGAACGTGAATGTCAGTGAACCCTCGCGTTCTGGATCTTCAACAGTGTCGATGACAACGATCTGGCCTGCACTGAACTCTTTGTAGAGGATCTTTTCAGAGAGCACATCTTCGATCTGTCGTTGAATCGCCCGACGAAGCGGACGAGCGCCAAGCTGAGGGTCGTAGCCAACTTCGGCGAGCAACTCTTTTGCAGACTGTGTGAGCTCAATGCCGATGCCTTGGTCTTCCAATTGTCCGGCAAGGCGAGCCAGCATGAGATCAACCATCTGAACAACTTCGCTCTTCGCAAGTTCGTGGAACACGATGACCTCGTCGATGCGGTTGAGGAACTCCGGCCTGAAGTGCTGCTTCAGGGCATCGTGGACCTTCTCTTTCATCCGCTCATAGGACATTGCCGAGTCGTCAAGCGTGAATCCGACGTTTGCCTTGCGCAGATCTTGCGTGCCGAGGTTCGAGGTCATGATGAGCACCGTGTTGCGGAAGTCAACTGATCGGCCCTGCGAATCTGTGAGGCGACCCTCTTCGAGAATTTGCAAGAGCGTGTTGAAGACGTCTGGGTGAGCTTTTTCGATCTCGTCGAACAGCACAACAGAGAACGGCTTGCGACGCACGGCCTCGGTGAGTTGACCGCCCTCTTCGTAACCGACATATCCGGGGGGTGAGCCGACAAGGCGGCTGACGGTGTGCTTCTCCATGTATTCGGACATGTCGAGTGTGATCAGCGACGAATCGTCACCAAACAGGAACTCAGCGAGTGTCTTTGCAAGTTCGGTTTTACCAACGCCGGTTGGCCCAAGGAAGATGAATGAACCACTTGGGCGCTTCGGATCCTTCAGACCTGCGCGTGTGCGGCGAATCGATTGGCTAACCGCCGCGACAGCATTGTGCTGGCCGATGATGCGTTTGTGAAGTTCATCTTCCATGCGCAGCAATTTCTGCGTTTCTTCTTCGGTGAGCTTGTACACCGGGATACCAGTCCACATTGACAACACGTCAGCAATTGCCTCTTCATCAACCTCATCGAATAGATCGACTCCAGATGCCTTTACTTCTGACTCCTTTGCTGCCTTCTCTTCAAGAAGTGACTTCTCTTGATCACGCAGTGCACCGGCATCTTCAAACCGCTGCTCTTCAACTGCGGTTCGCTTCTCGCGAAGAACGTCTTCGAGACGACGTTCGATGTCGCGAAGGTCAGGTGGTGTTTGCATTCGCTTAATCCGAAGGCGCGAGCCGGCCTCATCGATGAGGTCAATCGCTTTATCGGGAAGGTGGCGGTCGGAAATGTAACGATCAGCAAGGTTGGCCGCAGCAACGATGGCCTGGTCGGTGATCGTTACCCGGTGATGCGTTTCGTACTGGTCGCGCACGCCCTTGAGAATCTCAATGGTGTGGGACAGCGTTGGCTCTTCAACCTTCACAGGCTGGAAGCGACGCTCGAGAGCGGCATCTTTCTCAATGTGCTTGCGGTACTCATCAAGGGTGGTGGCTCCAACCGTCTGGAGTTCACCACGAGCCAACATTGGCTTCAAGATCGACGCTGCATCGATTGCGCCCTCTGCGGCACCGGCGCCCACAAGGGTATGAATTTCATCGATAAACAAAATAATGTCGCCGCGAGTATTGATCTCCTTGAGAACTTTCTTCAAGCGCTCTTCGAAGTCGCCTCGATAACGCGAGCCGGCGACGAGTGATCCAAGGTCGAGCGTGTAGAGCTGCTTGTTGCGAAGGGTGTCGGGCACCTCATCGTTGACGATGCGTTGTGCGAGTCCTTCGACGATTGCAGTCTTACCAACGCCAGGTTCGCCGACGAGCACAGGATTGTTCTTGGTGCGCCGCGAGAGAATCTGCATGACCCGCTCAAGTTCAGTTGCCCGTCCAATCATTGGATCGAGTGCATTTTCGCGGGCCATCTGAGTGAGATTGCGCCCGAATTGATCGAGAATCTGGCTGTTCTTGTCGTCGCCCTCAGATTTTGATGAACCGCCCACGCCAGCTGACTGGCTGCCTGATTCTGGACGACTCGACTGGCCGCTACCACTTGATCCTTGGTACCCGCTCAACAGTTGGATGACCTGCTGGCGGACGCGAGAAAGGTCGGCTCCGAGTTTCACCAATACTTGGGCGGCAACTCCTTCGCCTTCCCGGATGAGTCCGAGCAGGATGTGCTCGGTGCCGATGTAGTTGTGGCCAAGTTGCAGCGCCTCACGAAGCGAGAGCTCAAGCACTTTCTTCGCGCGTGGAGTGAATGGAATGTGCCCTGACGGTGATGAACCACCTTGGCCAATGATCTCTTCAACCTGATTACGAACAGCTTCGAGAGAAATTGACATGCTCTCGAGTGCTTTCGCGGCAACTCCTTCGCCCTCGTGAATGAGTCCGAGCAGGATGTGCTCGGTGCCAATGTAGGCATGGTTGAGAAGGCGGGCCTCCTCTTGTGCGAGGACGACTACCCGCCTGGCTCGGTCAGTGAAGCGTTCGAACATGATCCGCCTTTCAGGTCGTCTTTCTTTTCTTCATCCTACCGGTGGCTGAGGGCGTCGAGCCGAACGAAGCGACGATGATCGCGCAGGTGTTAACGAAGTCATATCTAAGGGCGTAGCCTGCGGACGTGGCTGAAACTGTCTTCCCACTCATTGAGGTGCTCGGAGCTGAGCGCCAACGGGTTGAAGACGAACTTCTCGCGTCCGTTCAGACCTCAGACGATCACCTCACCGAGCTCGCACAGCACTTGATCATCGCTGGCGGTAAGCGCCTGCGTCCGGTGCTGACCATGGTTGCTGGTGCTCTCGGTGATGGATCGATTTCACGTGATGTCGTAAGAGGTGGGGTTTCCTGTGAGCTTGTTCACCTCGGATCGCTCTATCACGACGACGTTATGGATGAATCCCCCACCAGGCGTGGGGTTGAAACAGTCAACGCGAAGTGGGGAAACCTGCAAGCAATTCTTGCTGGGGACTTCCTCCTCGCCCGCGCTTCAGAAATTGCGGCATCTCTCGGTACCGAGGTGGCGGGGTTGCTCGCGAAGACCATCGCCTGGTTATGCGAAGGTCAAATAGAAGAGCTCCGCACGACGTACGACGCGTCTCGCACCAATGAGAGCTACTTCGCATCAATACGAGGCAAGACAGCATCTCTTTACGGAACTTCAGCTCGCGTTGGAGGGATTGTCGCCGGCCTCGATCGACCAGTGATTGAGGCGCTGACCGAATATGGCGATTCATTCGGAATTCTGTTCCAAATCATTGACGACGTGCTTGACATCGTGTCGACCGATGAAGACTTAGGCAAGCGTGCTGGACACGACATGCAGGTAGGTGTCTACACACTTCCTGTGCTGTGCACCTTGGCTAATGGCGGTTCAAGTGCTGAACGTCTGCAGGAACTATTCGGCGAAACCCTTGACGAGCAGCAGCGCCTTGAAGCTCTCACCATTGTTCGTAGTTCTGATGGTGTCGATGCTGCCTGTGAGATTGCGTCGTCGTTTGTTGCTTCAGCGGTTGCCGCAACCGATGGGTTCCCTGATAGTCGGGTAACCGAGGCATTACGAGCAGCCCCCCGAGCACTGCTTGACACAGTGCTATCGCCGACGGCTTGAGGTAGTAAGCGCAACGCCGATTCAAGGGGCGTGCGGCAGTGCTAACCCCTGAGTGAGGTATCAAATGTTGAGCGCAACAATGCGTCAGCGACAGCGGTTGAGTGCGCAGCGAGCGGGAGTGCCACTCGACCAACCTTGTGTCCCAGGATTGGAAGCATCACTCTTCCGATACGACGACGTTGACCCAATGCCGATGTGAGATCGGCGGAGTATTTCTGTAATGGCGCCGAGGCACCCTCGTCGATTGCATCGGAAACGACCTCGCCGGCAAGTCGACCTGAGAGGAGCGCTCCAGAAACCCCGATACCGGTCAAGGGATCTGCGGTTGATCCCGCATCTCCCGCAACAACAAATGTAGGGCCGAGAATTGGACCAACCGATCCACCGACAGGAAGCCGACGCTCCCGCCCAAGCTCCAGTGGTGCATCCGGGTCGAAACCCCATCGAGATGAATGAGTGCTCACCATTGCGTCGAGAACTTGTCGAAGATTTATCGACTCAACATCGCGCACCGTTGAAGGAACAACGACGCCAGCCGTCATTGAGTTATCGCCGTCGGGCAGTAACCATCCATACCCCGCCAACGAATTTCCGTTTGCTCGAGTGAGGTCGAGCGCAATATTGACCGTTGACGTAGCTGCGAGGTTCGATCGCCATACTCCGTTCGCAGCCACGAGGTACGGAAGATCTCTTCGCCGATATGTCCCGAGAGTTCTTCCAAATGTGCTGTTGGCGCCGTCAGCAATCACGGAGTATTCGGCGCGTATCTCCATGTCGTCACCGCATAGGGCGCCGCGGAGGAATCCTCGTTCAATAATGGGTGTTGTTGCCTGTGTGTCCTCGTGAACGGATACTCCGACATCTCGACAACGCTGGCGGAGAGCTGTGAATAGGGCATCCTGGGTGATGACGAATGCAGCGCCATCACGTAACGGACGTTCAATGCCGTTTTGATGATGCGAGAAGCGCACACTCGTTATCTCATGGCCGTGCACGTCGACCTCAAGTTGTTGGAGGTCTCGGAAGGAGCCGTGGTCGATGAGCCATGAACGATGTGACTTCTCGGCACTTGAAGACCGCTGCTCAACCATGGCAACGGAGTGGCCACGCAATGCAAGCGTGATTGCTGCAGTAGCACCTGCGGGACCGCCACCGATGACGAGCGCATCGTGGCGGAATATGGGTGACGTTGCCGTCTTACCCCTCCATCATTGCGGGTGATCCAGGAGCGGGAGCATCACCGATTTCGATAATGCCCTCGTGACTCTCATGGATCGACGCAAGAGCGGCACCCGATTCAAGTTCAAGGAAGATCTCGGACTCTTCGGAGCACCATTCCTCAAACTCTTCCGCGTAATCGCCCTCTGAATCCGCACCACCGAGCGTGTATCGCTCGTAGCAAACTGCGCCAAGAAGTTCGTAGTCAGTGATTGCACCGCTGAATCCGGGCATCACGCCACGTTCGCCGGCGAGGTGAGGGCCCCCTTCTCGATCTGGGTTGCCATAGTTGGAGACACCAGCGATGTTGTAGGCGCCGGTTCCGTACATCACATAACGGAGCTGGTCTTCAATGTTCGGGAATGTCTTGAGAACTTCACCTTCAGAGAACTGGTAGCCAACTCCACCCTGGCCGTTTCCGCCATGGCATCCGGCGCAGGTTGAGTACTGCTCTGCGCCAATCGCGAGAGGCCCAGAGGCTTCTTCGGCTTGGGCGGTCACCGAACGGACATACATGAACATCCAGATCGGAAGAAGGGCGAGTCCGGCCATCGCCCAACCTGGGATCTTCCTACGTGAGCGATACTTTGAGACGACGAATGAATCTGGTTTTGGCGGCGGCGGACTCGCTGCCTCAGGAGCGGCGGCACGCGGAGCCGGGCCAGAAGGGGCTGCTGCCTCTGGGACCGCTGGTGCAGATGATGCTGTGTTGGTCTCAGCGGGAGCGGCGGTGGATGCGTCGCCTCCACCAAGCGCAGCGCGACGCTCGCGGCTGCGCTGAAGGAGATGCTCTGGAATCTCAGTCACCCCACCACGATAGACGGCGGATGCTCGATCGCGTGAATCTTGTGTCTCGAACTCAAAGATCTCTCCAATGAACTTATGCACAACCTGACGTGAGCCGGGGTAACAGATGCCAGAATGGAAGAAATTCGCACACGACTGATCTTCGGGAATAGGAATTTTGGTCACTAGTGCGACTACAGTCTTTGCGGGTAGTGCTTCGCTGAAGCTCGATCAACGGAAAGTAACGAGGAGCGACATGATCGCCTTTAACTGGAATGTGCTTGAGTGGCCGGGAATGAATACGGCGTTCCTGACGTCATTCATCGCGTCCAACATCTTGACCTTCGCAGTGATGGCCTACGGACGTCGCCGTCCAGTTGGTAAGCCGACCACGTGGGGCGAAGCAATGGTTGGTTCGGTTTACGCATTCGGTGTGATGTTCCTCGCGTTCGGAATCGTCCCGCACCAGTGGATCGACCACGCTGACAAAGACCTCGGATGGGATCGCAGCAAGATCATTTTTGGACCTGGTGGGATCCTGAAGCCCAAAGCGTTCGATGGCTGGTTTCCATTCACAATGCAATACGAGGCAATTCGTGACGTCATCGTCGTCGTACTTCATGCCTATTACTTCGGCTTGCTGATCTTCATTTGGATCTGGTGGCAGAAGCGAGGAGATTCTGTTGCGAAGGAACTCCCGACAAGTTCGTATGGCCGCCCTCTCGTGAGGAAAGCCTGAGGTTTAGCTGTGGCACGTACTGACGCCAATCCGCCGATGATGCCGTTCACCGACGATTACGCACTCGTCGAGGTGGACGCTGATTATCTGACGCGCGCAGTCAAGCCAAAGCAATTCATTCATATCGACCAGTCTGAATGCATCATGTGCGAGGGCTGCGTTGACATTTGTCCGTGGAAGTGCATCCACATGGTGCAACCTGAGTCAATTACCGAGGCCGAAGGAACAGAGCGCCCCGGTGACGACCCCTCAGACAATGTGGTCTTCATTATTGATGACGACATTTGCACCCGATGCGCTCTCTGCGTTGACCGCTGCCCAACCGGGGTGATCATCCTCGGAAAGGCAGGACCAGCAACATCTGCTGGTGAAAGTCACACCCGTACCAATAACCATGGCTACTCCTACGGCATGAGGTTCTGATCCCACATGGCAAAGATCATTGACGAAACCCCCCGCCCGACCGCGAAAGAGCGTGTTCAGCAGACCGTTGATTCTGTTCAAGGATCACAGGTCTGGAGCAGTATTTTCCGGCCCGGCTCAATCTTCAGAAAGGGCTATACCGATAGCCCACGTAACCGTTCATACGTCATTATGAACTCGGTGCTGTACCACCTTCACCCGGTGAAGGTGAAGCGTCACGCCGTGAAGGTTAGTTACACCCTGTGTCTTGGTGGCCTGAGCTTCTTCCTCTTCATTTTGCTAACGGTAACTGGCATCTTTTTGATGTTCTTCTACCGACCTGAAGCAACAGCCGCATGGGACGACATCTCCAACCTGCAGACATCGGTGACCTTTGGTTTGCTGGTGAGAAATATGCATAGATGGGGAGCGCACCTGATGGTGCTCTCCGTCTTCTTGCACATGGCTCGAGTCTTCTATCACGGCGCCTACAAGCCGCCGCGAGAGTTCAACTGGGTGATTGGCGTGATTTTGCTCACGCTGACCCTGTTGCTGTCGTTCACCGGATACCTCTTGCCATGGGACCAGCTCGCCATGTGGGCTGTCGCGGTGGGTACCAACATGATGGGGTACACACCGGTGTTCGGCCAAGAAGTGAGATTTGTGTTGCTCGGTGGCGCCGAAATCGGTTCAGAAACCCTGCTCCGATGGTACGTGCTACACGTGCTGTTCTTCCCGTTCATCATCGTCATCTTCATGGCGATCCACTTCTGGCGTGTCCGCAAGGACGGCGGCATCAGTGGACCGCTCTGATCGGAGGCTGACCCAATGACTGAAATCCCAGAACACCTACTCAAGCGAGCACAAGCAGCTCGTGAGAAGGCGGCAGAACCCGCTGCTGAAGCGGCCGCGCCCGCTGAAGAGGCAGCAGGCGATTCGCGCATTCCGGCTCATCTGCTGGAACGTTCGAAGTCAGCAAAATCGCGTTCCGAAGGTGGCGCAGAAGCGTCAGGTGGCGGCGTTGCAGTAGCCGATCGTGCAGCGGCCGCAGTTGCTGCGGCCCCGGCCGGTGGCGGCGTTCCAGTTGGTGCAGGCCCAGGAGGACACACCCAGCGACTGCTGACAGTAGTGAAGTCGGGCTCAATCCAAGAGGTCAAGGCGACGCCTGTTGACAAGGTTCATACATGGCCCCACTTGCTCGCAGCCGAGTTTGTGGCGGCACTTGCGTGTCTTGCATTTACATTCTTGTTCTCGGTGTGGGTCAACGCTCCGTTGTTGCAGCACTCAAACCCGAATCAGACGCCAAACCCGTCAAAGGCACCTTGGTACTTCCTTGGTTTGCAAGAACTCCTCACCATGTTCCACCCGATGGTCGCTGGTGTGACGATTCCTGGTGTCGGCATCATCGTGATGATCTTTGCTCCGTACATCGACCGGAACCCGTCAAACAAGCCAGAAGATCGCAAATTTGCGACCTCTCTCATGACCGTGCACCTCATGTTCTGGGCCGTGCTGGTGATGATCGGCTCGTTCTTCCGGGGCCCGGGCTTCAACTTCACGCTGCCATGGCGTGACGGACTCTTCTTCGAGTTGTGAGGTCGACATGAGTGCAACTTCCATCATTCTCATTGCAGTTATTGCGCTTGTTGTTCTTGCCGGCGCCTCGTTCGCCACTCTTGCTCGTCGGAGCGATGTTCGTGGCGCAGGCGCTCTGAGCGACGAGACTCTTTCCAGAGATCGCGCTGCCCGCAAGGCAGCCGGAGCAGGTGCGTCGGCTTCTGACGGCGCAGCAGTTGAAGCAGAAGCGGCTGCAGTTCGAGCTGGCACTGACTTAATGCCGGCAAAAGATTTGGCACCGGAGCCCTTCGTCCCTGCCGACCCTGACGCCATCGGTGTGAGCCGTCGTCAGTTCTTTAACCGAGCAACGATTTCGTTGATGAGTGCCGGACTTGGTGCCTTCGCTGCCGCTTCATTCGTTGGGTTTTTGTGGCCGACGAAAACTGGTGGGTTTGGCGGCAAGGTTCCGATCGGTCGTTATGACGACATCGTGTCAGGCATTCGTCAGAGCCAGGGATTCTTCTACGCTCCGGAGGCTCGAGCCTGGATTACCGAGTATCCGGTTGACGCAGTCGCGAAGGCAGAGGGTGTCTACAAAGAGTCGGTCCTTGCCGGTATGCGCCAGGGCTTGATCGCCTCGTATCAGAAGTGTCCGCACCTCGGATGCCGCGTACCGCAGTGCACGTCAAGCCAGTGGTTTGAATGTGGGTGCCACGGATCTCAGTACAACCGTGTTGGTGAGAAGAAAGGTGGTCCTGCTCCTCGTGGTATGGATCACTTCCCGTTGGAGTTCACCGCTGCTGGCGACGTGATCGTTGATACCGGCACGATTGTCCAGGGTGTACCAATTGGTGTCAACACCACTGGTCAAGAAGCAGAAGGTCCTCACTGCGTGGGAGCAAGTGATCACTGATGATTGCCTTAACAACTACCTCAATCGCATGGGTACTGCTCATCATCGTCACGGCGGGCTTCATTGTCTACGCCGTTCTCAACGGTCGATCAGCTCGTGAAGAACTTGGTTCAGAAATTGAGTTGGCGCCGAACCGAAAGAAGTATCTCGAAGATGAAGAGCTTGAGGGACGTCGCCTTGAGATGGTGCAGTTCACCGGGGTCTTGCTCCTCATTGTTGTCGTGATTGCACTCCCGTTGTATTGGGTATTCGAACCAGCCCGTCAGGCTGGTGCGGTTGAAGCTCAGGAAGAGATCTTTGTTGATTGGGGTGAGCGTTTGTTTGCTCCGACTGCGGAGGGTGGCTTCAACTGCGCAGGTTGCCACGGCGGCTACGCCGGGGCGGGTGGCGAAGCAGCATGGAACGTGACCGATCCTGTGACGGGCGAGGTCGAAGCTGTCAACTGGAAGGCTCCAGCGCTTAACAACATCTTCTATCGATTTGATGAAGACGAGGTTCGCTTCATTCTCGTCTACGGTCGCCCGTTCTCGCCGATGAGTCCCTGGGGTGTTGCCGGCGGTGGCCCGATGAACGACCAGCAGATCGACACGTTGATTTCGTATCTCCACTCGATTCAGATTCCACGTGAGAATTGTGGAGTCGGAGAAGAAGATCCACAGAGTTGCCCATCAGGAAATCTTCCGAGTGATATCCAGGCAGATATTGACACCCGCGCGTGGCAACTCGTTGATGATGGCACCTACGGCTCGTACGGAGAGGCTTTGTTCAACCTTGATCTGGCCAGCGGTGCATACAGTTGCGCTCGTTGTCATACCCCTGGCTGGAGCTGGGGAGACCCTGGCGTCACTGGTCAAGGCGCTTTTGGTTGGAACCTCACCGGTGGAAAAGCAGCATCAGCTTTCCCTGACGAGGCTGACATGATCTCATTCATCAAGAACGGTTCGAATTATGGGGCCAAATACGGCATCCAGGGACAAGGCAGTGGGCGTATGCCTGGCTTTGGCTCGATGCTGACTGATGAGCAGATTGAAGCTGTTGTCGATTACGTAAGGGGCCTGTGATGTCTGCAGCATTGCTCGCAATCAACTGGGAACCAGAACTTCGTGGTGTCCTCACCGTCATCTTAGGAACCGTGGCGTTCATGGGATCGGTCTACATGATCCTCGGAACCAACATCGGGGCTCGCCTTGGCTTCCTCGTGGCGCTGTGCGGGCTCGCCGGCTGGATGGCTCTCATGGGTGGTATCTGGTGGATCTACGGCATCGGCTTAAAGGGCGCAGACCCGTCTTGGGTGCAAGTTCCAGGCAGAACTGTCATCCAAGATGCGGGCGATCTCTATCAAGCTGGAGTGCTTGAGAATCGACTGGCCCTCACCGATGTGGATGTTCCTGCTGACATCAACGACATCGTGTACGACGGTTTTGTCAACGAAGAGTGGCGAGTGCTCGGTGAATCAGAGCCAGCCTTCGGCCAGGCAGCTGCATCAGCGACCGTGTTCCTGGAAGAAGAAGATGCCCTCGAGCCAGGATCGTTCAAAGTGACGAACGTGTTTGAAATCGGTGGCGAGGCATATCCAAAGATTTTCGGACAGGACGCTCTCGACCAAGTCGCATTCTTCCACAAGCCCTACTACACGGTTGTCGAGGTGTCTCCGTATATCCCGCTTCGAACCGAACCGGGCCGAGCACCTTCAGCTCCCGAGGTTGATCCAACGCAGGAAGCGCAGTACGTGTACATGCTTCGAGACCTTGGGTCACGTCGAGAGCCTGCTGCTCTCATCACGATTGGTTCAACGATTGTGTTCCTAGCGCTCGCGTGGATGCTTCACCGTCGCGATCGTTTTGTTGCTGAAAACCTTGCTCGAAAAGCTGAACTTCCGGTCGGATAGTCGGTAGGGCGGACCCACACAATCACATGGCTCAGTATCTTCCCATCGTCATTCTCATGGTGTTGGCGCTCCTGTTCGGAGTGCTGAGCCTTGTGGCATCTCGCTTGCTCGCACCAAACCGGCCTTCGGTTGCGAAAGAAGCACCGTACGAATGTGGAATCATCCCAAGCCGGGAGCCGCCAGAGCGCTTCCCAGTGTCGTTCTTCGTGGTGGCGATGCTGTTCATCATGTTCGACATTGAGATCATCTTCTTGTACCCCTACGCAGTCGAACGAGCAACGCTCGGCATGTACGGCCTGTGGGCAATCATCGGGTTCTCTCTCGTGTTCTTCCTCACCTTCGTGTACGAAGTTGCTCGCGGTGGACTCGACTGGGGTCCGCTGCAGAAGTACCGAGACCTCACATTCGATGCATCGATGGTGTCGCCCGATCGTTCATCCACGACAACCGTGCGTCGCGTTGGACTCGAAGCACGTGAGTCCTCTCAAGATTCCACCGAAGCAGCGTAAAGCGAGTTACCAATGGCACTTGGCGATGTAGTTAACGACGGGTTGGGCGGACTCAGCCACAATGTCATCACTGGGCGTCTCGAAGATCTCGTTAACTGGTCGCGTTCTCGCTCGTCATGGCCGGCCACATTCGGGCTTGCATGTTGCGCAATCGAAATGATGGCATCAGGTGCAGCGCACTACGACATCGCTCGGTTTGGTATGGAAGTCTTCCGAGCATCACCGCGGCAAGCTGACATCATGATCGTCGCTGGGCGAGTCAGCCAGAAGATGGCACCGGTATTGCGCCAGGTTTACGACCAAATGATGGAACCAAAATGGGTGATCTCGATGGGCGTATGTGCGTCGAGTGGTGGAATGTTCAATAATTACGCGATCGTCCAAGGTGTTGATCAAATCGTCCCGGTCGACGTGTACGCGCCAGGTTGTCCTCCAACCCCAGAGACTTTGATCCACGCCATTGAGACCCTGCACACAAAGATTGAGCAGGGCGAGATCATGCGTCGCCGCGGTCAGACCGGTGCAGGTGCAAGCATTCACGTTGAGGAGATTCCAGCGGGATCAGTACCGGTGTTGCTCGGGAGGCAGGCACATGACTGACACTCCCGAAGAACAGTCCGCAGATTCGGCTGAAGTAGCAGAAGCATCGGTTCCAGAACCGGAGATGCTCGGATGCCCGATGACGGAGAGTCGCGGCCAACTTGTTCTTCATGTCGACCGAGATCGCTACGTTGACGTCGCCAAGCAACTTGCGGATGAGGGCTATGCGATGTGTGTCGACCTCACCGCGGTCGACTATCTGAACCACATGGGCCGCGAGTTACCTGCAAGCGTGACCGCGGAGCGTTTCGAGGTTGTCGTGAATCTTCTCGACATCACGCATAGCCGTCGTATTCGGTTGCGTATCCAAGTTCCAGAGGCCGACGCAACCATTGCAACCCTGTTCGACCTCCACCCGGGAACCGAAGCAATGGAACGGGAAGTGTTCGACATGTTTGGAATTTCTTTCGAAGGGCATCCAGATCCGTCTCGTATTTTGATGCCAGAAGATTGGAACGGATATCCGCTCCGCAAGGATTTCCAAGTTGGAACCATTCCGGTTCAGTTCAAAGGTGCAGCATCATGACGATGATCGCCGATGAAGGCGCGCAGGAACTTCGCCCTCGATCCGAACTCACCGCTCGTGAGCTGCTCCGCGAAGTCGGATCGGTACTGAGATTGTCAGAAGCAGAGGCTGCGAAGCTTGGCGATCTCCCCGAAGATCCTGACGAAGACCAGACGATGGTCATCAATATGGGTCCATCACACCCGTCAACGCACGGTGTGCTTCGCCTCATGCTCGAACTGCAAGGCGAAACGGTGCTGCGGTGCAAGCCGATCATCGGTTATCTGCACACCGGAATGGAAAAAACCGGCGAGCAGTTGACGTTCATGCAAGGCGGAACCAACGTCACTCGAATGGACTATGCAAGTCCATTGAATAACGAACTCGTGTTCTCGATGGCCACCGAGAAGTTGCTTGGGATTGACGGTGACATTCCAGAACGTGCCCAGTGGATGCGGATGCTCCTGTCGGAACTCAATCGAATGAGCAGCCACCTGCTCTTCATGGCGACCAATGGCATGGACCTCGGTGCTGTTTCGATGATGATTTACGGCTGGCGTGAGCGTGAAGAGGTGCTTCGCTTCTTCCAAAAAGTCACAGGTCTTCGTATGAACCACAACTTTGTGCGCCCTGGTGGACTTGCTGCTGACCTTCCTCCCGGCTGGCGCGATGACGTCTTACGGATTCTCGACCTGCTC
>Ga0233451_10002635_pt1 | contig 16188 bp, 15 predicted proteins | sample 011ome_29_FD_183052 | JGI IMG/M metagenome (GOLD analysis project Ga0233451, IMG submission 183052) | Coastal salt marsh microbial communities from the Groves Creek Marsh, Skidaway Island, Georgia - 011504CT (spades assembly) | ecosystem: Environmental > Aquatic > Marine > Intertidal zone >...
TATAAAAGATTTGTAGATGTAATTGAAACCTGTAACAAATTAATGAAAATACCAGATCTCTATGTAATTTCAGGAGATTTGATTCATGATAACGAAATTTTTTATAAAGATTTTTTTGAGCTTTGTAATAAATTGAAAAGACCAATTTATCCTATGATGGGAAATCATGATAAAAGAAAAGCTCTTAGGAGTTTTGTCAAAAGTGATTTAATTGATGAAAATGGTTATTTAAATTATACAATAAGCTCATACCCATTAGAGATTATTTGTCTTGATACAGTTATTGAAGATGCGATTGAGGGGACATTATCCGAGTCAACACTTGAGTGGCTTGAAAAAAAATTATTAAATAATATCAACAAACCAACTATTATTTTTATGCATCATCCACCAATTGAGATCGGTAGTTTGTTATTTGATCCTATAAAATGCAATAATGGTAAAGAGCTTATAAACTTAATATCTAAATATAAAAATGTAAAAGAAGTTATATTTGGGCATGTTCATTGTTCTTTTAGTGAAATTATTAATGGAGTTGAGTTCTCAAGCTGTCCAAGTGCTTCAATTCAATATCCTATAGGTGCTAAATCAGATAAAAATTTAGAACTAGATACTACAGGCTTCATTAAATTAATAAATTATAATGATGGAGCTATTTCAAAAGAAAATATTAAAATAAAAATTTAGTTTAATAATATCTGATATTTGAATATCTTCGTTTATTAACAATAAATGTTGTTTTATTTTCGTTTTTTATTGTATCTATTTTTTAAATGCTAATAATAATTTCTAATTAAATTAGGGTTAGATTGATAATTTTTTCTAACTTTTTAAATTTTTTACTAGGGAGGTAAATAATGATTAAAAATTTTACAAAAATCATATCTTTATTTGCATTTATAATTTCTCTTTCTAGCTTTTCTGCAAAGGCAGTAGAGTTGGAGTTCTATTTTCCAGTAGCAGTCGGTGGAGCCGCAGCTACAACGGTTGAGGAATTATCAAATAAATATATGGAATTAAATCCAGGTGTAACAATCAAGCCGATTTATGCTGGATCTTATACAGATGCTACTACTAAAGCAATAACTGCTGCTAAGGGAGGAAATCCTCCACCTATGGCAGTTTTAATCGCTATTGATATTTTCAAATTTTATGATGAAGATCTTGTTATGCCTTGGGATGATATTCTAACAGCTGAGGAGAAAGAAAACTGGATAGGTGGTTTCTATCCTGCATTTATGAAAAATAGTCAAATTGACGGAGTTACTTATGGAATTCCATTCCAAAGATCTACTCCCGTTTTATACTATAATAAGGATGCATTTAGAGAAGCTGGTCTTGATCCAGAAAAACCTCCCCAAAATTGGGCTGAGCAATTAGAGTATGCTAAAAAGCTTACAAAAAAAGGATCAGATGGAAACATTGAAAGATATGGAATTCGAATTCCAACAAAAGGTTTTCCATCTTGGTTAACATCTGGCTTGATCTATCAAAATGGTGGTCAAATGACTAATGGCTTAGGTACTGAAACTTTTTTAGATACTCCTGAAGTTATTGAAGCTGTTCAATACTTAGTAGATCTAAGTGAAAAGCATAAAGTAATGAGACCAGGAACACTTGAATGGGGAGCAACTCCTAAAGCATTCTTTGAAGGTCAAACTGCGATGATGTGGACAACTACTGGTAACCTCACAAATGTAAGAAAAAATGCTCCATTTGATTTTGGTGTAGCAATGTTACCAGCTGGTAAAAGTTTTGGAGCACCAACTGGTGGAGGAAATTTTTACATTTTCAAAGGAACGCCTGAAGCGGAACTTCAAGCAACTAAAGATTTTGTAAAGTGGATGACAGCACCTGATCAAGCAGGCGTATGGACAATGGCTACAGGTTATGTGGCTCCAAGACCAGATGCTTGGGAAACACAGGCTATGAAAGATTATGTAGCTGATTTTCCTCCTGCGTTAGTTGCAAAAGAGCAGTTAGCATATGCTGATGCAGAATTTTCAACTTATGAAAATCCTAAGACAGTTAAAATATTTAACACAGCTCTTGAAAATGTAATGAGTGGATCAATATCTCCTGCCGATGCTATGAAGCAGGCACAAATTGATATTGATAAAATACTTAAAGATTACAGATAAATATATTACAAAACAGCACTTGAACAATCGAGTGCTGTTTTGATTTTCAGTAGGGGATAAATGAACAAAAAAAATAATCTTATAAGCGTATTCTTTTTATTAGTGCCAGGTTTTATTCTGTTAATAAGCTTTACACATATTCCTGCTGTAAAAACTCTAATGAACAGTTTTTTTTCTACTGCGAAAGGAAGAAGACCTAGTAAATTTGTAGGTTTAGAAAATTATGATGTTCTTTGGCATGATGCTACATTTTGGAAAGTATTCACAAACAATATTATTTATGCTTGTGGTGTTATACCTACTTCAATTTTACTTTCTTTGGCTATGGCTTTATGGGTAAATAGTAAAATTGTTGGTAGACCTTTTTTACGTTTTTCTTATTTTTTGCCTACAGTACTTCCTCTAATAGCTGTAGGAAATATTTGGTTATTTTTTTATGCTCCAGGTTTTGGATTAATAGACCAAATAGCAAGTTCGCTTGGATTTCCCAGCTTTAATATACTCGGATCACAGGAATCTTCTCTGTTTGGAGTAATGGCAGTTGGTATTTGGAAAGAAGCAGGATTTTATATGATTTTTTATTTAGCGGGTTTGCAAGCTATACCCCCTGATTTACGTGAAGCAGCTATGATAGAGGGTGCTAATAAATGGTATATCTTCTGGAAAATTACTTTTCCTTTACTTACGCCAACAACTTTATTTGTATCTGTAAACGCAGTAATTAATTCTTTTAGACAGATTGATCATATAGTTGTTATGACGCAAGGCGGTCCTGATTATGCAAGTACATTATTGCTATATTATATTTACGAGGCTGCATTTATGTTTTGGGATACGGCATATGCTACAACATTAAGCGTAGTATTAATTCTAATATTATGCGTAATCGCTATAGGTCAATTTTTTGTTTTAGATAAGAAGGTTCATTATCAATGAAAATTTTATCAAACTTTTTAGGTGAGAGACTGAATGTAATTGGAGCATGGTTATTAGCTTTATTGTGGGTCACTCCATTACTTTATGCAATATGGGCAGCAGTTCATCCAATAGAATATGAAGCAAATTTTGATATTTTTGCTCCTTTAACAACCTATAATTTTACTAATGCGTGGTCACAAGCTCCTTTTGCTAGATACTTAGTTAACACTGTTTTGATGACAACTATGATTGTAATTTCACAGTTTATTCTATGTACCTTTGTTGCTTTTGCGTTTGCTCGATTTGAATTTCCTTTTAAAAACATATTATTCGCTTTAGTTCTTCTTCAATTACTTATCATGCCAGACATACTTATAGTTGAGAATTATAAGACTATTCGTTTTTTAGGTATAATGGATACGATACTAGCGATAGGATTGCCCTATATGGCTTCTGGCTTTGGAATTTTTTTATTAAGACAGACTTTTAAATCAATACCAAAAGAGCTTGATGATGCTGCTCGAATAGATGGGGCAGGTGTATTGAGAATTATTTGGAATGTATATGTACCACTTTCTATGCCAACTTTTGTTGCATATGGTCTTGTGTCTGTAAGCTTTCACTGGAATAATTTCTTATGGCCATTAATCATTACTAATTCAGTTGAAACAAGACCTCTTACTGTAGGCTTAAGTATTTTTTCTATGTCCGAGGCAGGCGTAGAGTGGGCTACTATAAGTGCCGGTACTCTTATGACAACAGCTCCATTATTTATTGCCTTTCTTATATTTCAAAGACAATTCATAGCTAGTTTTATGACTGCGGGAATAAAATAATAATGAAAAATACCGATAACATAATACTAGATTTAGATGGAACAGTTTATGTTGATAATCAAATCATTAACAAATCTGATATTGAAATTAGAAGATTAGAAAAAAAAGGAAAATCAATTTATTATTTAACTAACAATACAAGTAAAAATACTAAACACTATATTAGCAAATTAAATAATTTAAATTTACCAGTATCAAGAAATTCAGTCATCTCTCCAATTCATGTTATGATTGATTGGATTAATAAAAATAATATTAAATGTGTTTATATATTAGGTGTTCAAGAATTAATTGATGAGTTAGAAGAAAAAACTGGTGTCGTTAATTCCTCAAAAAATCCTGAGTTAATTATTGTTGCTTTTGATAGAGAGCTTACTTATCAGAAGCTTGAAACAGTTTGTGAACTAATCAATAATGGGATTCCATATTATTTAAGTCACATTGATATCTTTTGTCCTACTCTTAAAGGTAACATGCCAGACTGTGGTGCAATTGGTATGTTAATTGAAAAAACAACAGGAAAAAAATCAATAAATAATTTTGGGAAACCTAGTGATTTAATGATTAATTACATAAATACAATTATTGATAAAGATCATAATAAAATTGTTGTTGGTGATAGAATTCATACTGATATTGAGCTCGGAAAAAAGATTGGAGCAGAAACAGTACTTGTGTGTAGTGGAGAATATCAAAATTCTGAGAATGAAAATTTGAAAATTGATAACACTCAAATATTTAACACTTTAACAGACTACCTAATAACTATTTAAATTATGCAACATCAATCATTACTCCCAGTAAATAAAAGGCAACAAGACATTATTGATTATGCTAGAGAAAATGGCTTTGTAACAGTTGAAAATTTATCAGAAAAATTTCAAGTGACACATCAAACAATTAGAAGGGACCTAGCGTTCTTATCTGATAATTTGTATTTATCTAGAACTCATGGAGGCGCATTTTTTCAATCTGGGATTAGCAATGTAAATCACTTTTCCAGACAAGCAATTGCTGAAAAAGAAAAGATTGCAATTGCCGAGAGAGTTTGCGATATTATTAGTGATAATTCTTCTGTAGTTTTAAACATAGGTACCACAACTGAGCAAGTGGCTAAAACCTTAGTAAACGCTAGGAAAGGTCTAAAAATCATAACCAACAATATAAATATTGTTAATATTGTAGCTCACTCTCCAAATTGTGAAGTTTGGGTGGCTGGAGGAAAAATAAGAACTGCTGATAATGCAATAATAGGATCTGTTGCATCAGAGTTCATTAAAAATTTTAAAATTGATTATGCTATAGTTGGTGTATCAGCAATTGATAAAGAGGGGACGTTATTAGATTTTGATCATGACGAGTTAATGGTAACAAAAACAATATATCAACAGAGTAGAAAAATCATATTAATTGCAGATGCAAATAAGTTTGAGAGAAAAGCCCCCTATGTTACAGCACATCTCAAAGATATCGATATCTTCGTTACAGATAAAAAACCTAGCAAAGAGATAGTAAGTGTATGCAAAAAAAATAATGTTGAATTAATTATCTCTCCTCCAAATTCTTAAAATATGACAAATATTTATGATATTTTTATTATAGGAGGAGGTATAAATGGGGCTGGAATAGCACGGGATGCTAGTGGTCGAGGTTTAAAGGTTTATCTTGCAGAAAAAGGAAAAGTGGGTTCAGCAACATCTTCATGGTCATCTAAACTCATCCATGGTGGACTTCGTTATCTTGAAAATTATGAGTTTAAACTTGTGGCTGAGTCTTTAAGAGAGCGAGAAGTTATAACACGAATTGCACCCAAGATAACAAAACCTTTACCTTTTATTATTCCTCACTCTAAAAAACTTAGATCTAAGTTATTAATAAGATTAGGTTTATTTTTATATGATAATCTTGGGGGGAAAACAAAGATACCAAAATCATCAAAAATTAATTTTAACAAGAAATATAAAAATATTTTACAATCAAAATTTGTAGATGGTTTTCAATATTATGATGTTCAAGTTGATGATAAGAAATTAGTTGAGATGAATATAAATGACTCAAAAAAAATGGGAGCCACTATTCTGGAAGATACAAAAGTAATAGATGCTAAAAGAAATGAAAATTTTTGGGAAATAACTCTAGATAACAATGAGGTAATTAAATCAAAAATTTTAATTAATGCTGCTGGACCTTGGATCAATGAAACTGTAAATAATGTTTTAAAAATAAATACAAATAAATCTATAAGATTAGTTAGAGGAAGTCATATAATTACAAAAAAATTGTATGATGAAGATGTAGCATTTACTTTGCAAAATGATGACAATAGAATTGTATTTGTCATTCCTTATAAAGAACAGTTTTCACTTATTGGAACAACTGAGGTTGATGTTAATACGCCAGATAATCCATCTATATCTGACGATGAAAAAATATATTTAATAAATTCAATAAATAATCATTTTGTTAAGCAAATTTCACAGGTTGATATTATAGATACTTATTCAGGCATCAGGCCTTTGATTGAGGATTTTAAAGAAGCTTCAAAAGTTTCTAGAGACTATGTTTTTGATCTAAACATTCAGAATATTGGCTCACCTTTACTTAATATTTATGGAGGTAAACTTACAACCTACAGAAAACTATCTGAAAAGGTTATGGAAGAGCTGACACCATATTTGCCTGATACCAAAACCAAAAACTGGACAGCTACTAAGCAATTATAACAAGCATTCCTCGTGCACGAACTTCTCTTTTTTACATGAGCAGAGAAGTTTACAAGAGGAATACTTCTTATAGGAGGAAATAATATGAAACCCTCTGCTCATATTCAATTATAAATTATTTTTGGAAAAATAGAGTAATTTTAGAGAAACAACCTAATTAATGCCCCATTTTATGGGGCATTAAAAATAACGATTCTATTATTTAAAAGCTTGTTTAGAACTATCAAATAAGTGACAACGAGAAGCGGAAAATCCAACTTTTACCGTATCACCAACTTTAATATTTGAGTCACCTTCAGTCTCAACAACAAGCGGTTCACCTTCTTTTTCTAGGTAAAGAAAAGTGCCGGATCCTAATTTTTCAACAACAAAAACTTTACTCTCCCAGCTTCCATCACCGTCTGCATTAACAGTTAAATGCTCTGGTCTGATACCAAGTTCTACTGAGTCTCCTGCTGAAGCTGAAGCTGAAGTTTTTGGTATACTGATAGTGGAAGATCCCATTAGATCTACTTCTGTTTTATCACTACTTGTACTCGTAATTTTTGTAGAAATAAAATTCATTTTTGGAGATCCAATAAATCCACCTACAAATAAATTATTCGGATCATTATATAGATCCATCGGTGATCCTTTTTGAGATACAATACCTTCATCAAGAACAACAATATCATTTGCTAGAGTCATTGCTTCTGTTTGATCATGTGTTACATAAATCATTGTAGCATTAAGTTGATCATGTAGTTTTGCTAACTCAACACGCATTTGAACACGAAGTGCTGCATCCAAATTTGATAATGGTTCATCAAACAAGAAAACTTTAGGTTTACGCGTAATAGCTCGACCTATTGCAACTCTTTGTCTTTGACCACCAGATAGTTGTTTTGGTTTTCTGTGAAGATAATCTTCTATTTGTAAAATTCTTGCAGCTTCTTGAACGCGTTCATTGATTTCATCCTTAGATCTTTTTTCTAATTTCAAACCAAATGCCATGTTATCAAAAACTGTCATGTGTGGATATAAAGCGTAAGATTGGAACACCATTGCAATATTTCGTTGTTTTGGCGGTAAATCATTAACTACTTGCCCATCAATAGAAATAGTTCCTGAGTGAATGTCCTCTAATCCTGCAATCATTCTTAGCATTGTTGATTTACCACAACCAGATGGTCCAACTAAAACTGTAAAAGATTGACTTTTTATATCGAGAGAAACGTCCTTAATAACATGAACATCTCCGTAGTATTTGTTAACTGTATCAATTTTAATATCAGCCACTTCATCCTCCTTTGAGCGATCTTTCAAGTGTGAAACCTGACGTTTCATTTTGTAAATTAGTATAAAAAAAAAGAAAAATCTACTAAATTTATTAAAAATTAGCCTTTTACAGCACCAGCAGTTAGACCTTTAACGATTCTATTTTGAAAAAATAATACGACAATTAGGAGTGGAATTGTAATAAGCACGGATGCAGCCATAATATTTGGCCATGGTATCTCATGTTCACTTTCACCTCTAAATCTTGAAATATAAACTGGAAGAGTGGTAACTTCAGGTGAAATAGTTAATGTTAGTGCAAATAAAAATTCGTTCCATGCTCCTATGAAAGCAAGAATAGCAGTAGTCGCTATTGCTGGCCACATAAGAGGTAAAAAAACTTTAAAAAGAATGACAAAAGAAGATGCGCCATCAACCATTGCAGCTTCTTCAATTTCCATAGGTAAGTCTCTAATAAAAGATGTTAGAATCCAAACAGTGAAAGGGAGAGAGAAAACCACATATGACATGATTAGTCCTTGATAAGTATTATAGACACCAAGACTTCTAGTTAACTCAAACATACCGGATAATATAGCAACTTGAGGGAACATCGATGTCCCCAATATTGCCATAAGTAAGCCAGTTCTTCCTCTAAATTTTATTCTTCCAAGAGCATAGGCGGCTGTTAAGGCAATTACTAAGCAAAAAAGAACTGTTAATGTAGAGACAAAAACTGAATTAAAAAAAGTTGATCCAAAAGCAGGGCGACTTAATACATAAAAAAAGTTTTCAAGTGTTGGTTGTTTTGGCCAGTATTCAACAGTAAAATTTCCAGTGCCTGTTTTTTTTAATGCTGATACGACAGCCCAGTAAAATGGAAAGCAAGTATAAACAAGTATGATTATAAGAAGTGAAAAAAAAGATATTTTTTTTATACTCATCATTTAATATACTCCTTGTTTATCAAAATTAGTTCTTGTTACGATTAGATAAATAATTGTTGAAATAGTAAGGAAAGCAAATAGCAATGTTGAAGCAGCTGATCCTTGACCAACTTCCATGTAATCAACAAGCCATTGTCTTGCATAAACTGACATTGAAGCATTTTCACGAGAATTTGATGTTAAAACATATAATAAATCAAAAACTCTGAGAGCATCTAGACTCCTGAAAATGATAGCTATCACAAGAGTAGGCTTAATAAGTGGTAACGTTATTTTCCAAAAAACTCTAAGAGGACTTACTCCATCAATTCTTGTAGACTCATAAATTTCAGCAGGTATCATTTGAAGAGCTGCAAGAGTTAACAAAGTAATGAAAGGTGTTGTTTTCCAAACATCAACAAATATTGCTGATGCCATTGCACTATCTGGATATGCAAGAAATGCTATAGGTTCAGAAATTAGGTGGAGGTCTAACAATATTTCATTAAAAACACCAAACTGTTGATTGAACATCCATTGAAACATTTTAGCATTTACAATTGTAGGAATAGCCCAAGGAATTAATATTGCCGCTCTTACTATGCCCCTTGCTGGAATATTATTGTTGAGTATTAAAGCAAAAATAACACCTATTACTGTCTCAAGTGAAACTGATACTATGGAAAAGAAAAATGTATTGTAAACTGAAACCCACCACCAAGAGTCATAGAATAGTAAAGTTTCATAATTAAACCAACCTATGTAATTATAATTATAAAGATCCCCTAATCTAGCGTCAGTAAAACTATATTTTATAGTGTTAAAAAGAGGATAAATTGCAACTATTCCAAGAGCTACGAACATAGGCATCATGAATAGCCATGCTGATCTAACTCTTTCTCTAGTTAGTTTGGTTTTAAATTTTTTTCTTGTTGAATTCATTTGATATACAAACTGGCGTTGTATACGCCAGTTTGTCTTGGAGGTAAAAATAAATTTAAAATTTTCTAGCCAGAGCTTTCAGATCTTTTTCCATAGCTGATGCAGCATCTTCTGCACTTTTCGAGCCAGTTAAGACTGAGTGAACTTCATTAAAGAAAATACTACTAACTTGACCATAATATTTGTGAGATACTGTTGATGGTCGAGCTACTGCATTGTTGAAAGTATCAAACAAAGTACCAAAGAAAGGATTGGCAGCTTTTACATCTGGATCATCATAAAGTGCAGGTCGTGGTGGCAGATTTGAAGTATCTATTGCTTTTTGCTTCATTACTTCAACACTAGTCATATGCCTTATAAGATCAGCAGCAATTTCTGGATTTTTTGAACCCTTGTTAACCATTAACTGCCATCCTCCTAAAGCTCCAGTCATCTTACCTTCAGCTCCTCCACCTGGAAGTGCCATAGTACCAACTTTGTCTTTAATAGGGCTATCATCTGCCTGACTTCTGCTCCAAGCATAAGGCCAGTTTCTCATGAAAACAGCATTACCTGTTTGCCATACACCTCTAGCTTCTTCTTCTTGGTATGTAACAACATCTTCAGGAGAAATTGTTCCAACCCATGATTTTGCCGTATTTAGAGCAGCGATTGTATTTGGGTTGTTAATTGATACTGTTCCATCTGCTTCAATAATATTTCCACCACCGAATGAATTAACCCACTCAATTCCATCACAAGTTAGACCTTCGTAAGCATTACCTTGCCATACATAACCCCACATTTTAGAGTTACCAGCTTCCCTTTCTTTGTCTTGAATAAATTTAGCAGTTTCTGCTAAGTCAGACCAAGAGGTTGGTGCGCTTTTTCCATACTTATCAAGTAGGTCTTTTCTGTAGTAAAGTAAGCCGGCATCAGTGAAATAAGGTACAGCGACATATTTTCCACCAACAGTATTGTTACCAACTATTCCATCAAAGAAGTCAGCTTTATCTGCTTCACTAAAAACATTGTTTAGATCGTAAGCACAATCAGCGAAAATACCAGGCCAAATAACATCAATCATGAAAATATCAATATCACTTGATCCCGAGCTACAAATTTGCTGATAAAGATTTAAAGTATCAGTAGCACTTGCGGGTCTATAAACATAAGCAATTTCATGACCGTTTTCTTCAGCCCAATCAAGAGCGTATCTGTAATGCTCTCTCATAGCTCTTTCATCATCTCCACCCATTGTAATAGTAATTTTTGCTGCAAAAATATTTGTAGAAATTAATAAAGCAATAAGTAGGGTAGATAGTGTTTTAAAAAATGAAGACATAATCTCCTCCCTGTTAATTCGATTTCTCGAAATTTATTTATTTTCCAAAACGTTTTGGAATATATTATCTTTTTTTAAAAACCAAAACGTTTTGGTTGTCAATTTATATTTAATATCTTATTGTTGTTTTTTTATGAACATCAAACAATTGGCCAAAAAGCTTGATTTATCAATTACTACAGTTTCTAGGGGTTTAGCTAATTATCCTGATGTAAGCCCTTTGACGAAGAAAAAAATAAAAAAAATGGCTAAAAAATATAATTATGTTCCTAATCCTTTTGCATCTAATTTAGCCTCAAGAAAAAGAAATATTGTTGGATTTGTATTACCTTTGTATGGATTAAATTATGATGTTTTAAACCAAACATCTTTTTTGCAATTTATTGCTGGAATGCAAGAAAAGTTAAATGAAAATAGTATTCAATTTTCTATGCTTATTTGTAACAATTACGAAGAAGAACTACTTGCTTATGAAAAATTAATTAAGGAGCAAAAAGTAGATGATATCATTATTCATAATTTAACCACAAATGATCCAAGGATAAATCTTTTAAAAAAAAATAAAATTAATTTTGTTGCTTGGGGGAGAACGCAGAGTTTAAAAAAATATTCATGGGTCGACCTTGATAATCATTTGAGTATGGAAATGATTGTTGATTACTTAATTAAAAAAAATCATAAAAAAATTGCTTTTGTAAACATAGATGAAGAATTCAATTTTGCCTTTCAAAGGAAAGAATCTTTTTTTGAGTCTATGAAAAAAAATAAAATCAGAGCAAATCAAAAAAATTATTTTACTATTTCACAAAATAATCCTGAATTAAGTTTCCAAAAAGTGAAAAATTTTCTTAATAAAAATCCTGAAATAACATCTATAATATGTTGCACTGAATATATTGCTGCAGGTGCCATTAAAGCTTGTGACGATCTGAGTTTAAAAATTGGCAAAGATATATCGCTTATAACTTATGATAGTTTAGTCATTTCCCATTTAACTAATCCATCTTTAACTTCTGTGTCTCATCCTGTTAGAGAACTTGGTAATCAGGCAGTTAATATCTTATTAGAAATGAGATCAAAAAAAGGAAAAAATAAAAACTATATGGCAACTCCAACTATCATAGAACGAGGGTCAGTAGCCAAGTTATTAAAGAACTAGAATATTATTTTTCAAATAAAATTCACTTCAAATCTGAATGATTTAATATGGATTATAAATTTACCCAAGATTTCTTTTCTTCACTTTCAGCACATTTGTCCAAAATTTTTTGAATTTCAGCACCTCTTGCAAAATCAGGCTCATAAGGAGTTTTGTTCTTAATAGAACTTATAAATCTCTCAAAATTATTTAAAGTTGGAGAGGTTTCGATCTGTTTCCATTCTAATTTGTCTTTTCTATCAGAGAATTCCCTATTTATATCATCTGTAAACATTAGTTTATTACCTTCTGTTATTGGGTCATCAAATTCTATTTTAACAGCACCTTTGTCACCAAAAATTTTCAATTCTAATCTGTTTGAGTATCCTGTAGCAAATCTAGTAGCACTGATCGTACCAATAGCGCCATTATCAAATTCAACCATGGATATAAAAGTATCGTTTGCATCCAAAACATATTCTCCGATTTTTTCACCTTTTGATTTAAAGGTTTTTAAGTTCGCATTAATTTTTTTAATTCCTCCAACTGGAAAAGATGCAAAATCAAAAATATGAACACCAATATCTCCTAATGTGCCTTTACTTCCATGTTTGGTAGATAATCTCCACAGCCACTTTTCTTCCTCTTTCCAATCTCCCCAATATTTTGATGTTAGCCATGATTGATAATAGTTTGCATCAAGATGAACAACATTACCAATTTTACCTGATTTAACAATTTTGACTAATTCCTGATAACCTGAAGAATTACGGTAACTGAAATTGACCATATTTACTAATCCCTTCCCCTTAAGTGCAGCACACATTTCTAGAGCATCTTCATGATTTTCTGCAAGAGGTTTTTCACAAAAGATATGTTTATTATTTTCTATTGCTTTGATAGAAATATCCTTATGAAATGCGTCTGGCGTAGTATTTGTTATGGCATCAACATCTGATTTTTGAAGCAATTCCTCGACACTATTATATCTTTCTCTGATATCAAACTTATCACAAAAAAAATTTAATCTTTCTTTTGAAACATCACACGCTGATATAACTGATGAGTCAGGGTTTTTTTGAAATTCTTTTGCATGCCATTCGGCAATTCCACCAGTTCCAACAATTCCAATTTTAATCATTTTTTATAATTATGATCTACTTTGTAGCCTTTAGTTTCAATTGGCTCAATGGGGGTTTTTCTTTCTCCATAATCATTATTTTTTTCAACGGTATTAATCCATAATCCCGAACCTTTATCGGGTGAAGTCCAACCTATCGAATTTTTTATTACACGTTGTACATCTTTATTATAATAAACAGGATAAGACTCGTGACCTGGTCTAAAATAAAATATTTTGCCATTTCCTCTTTTGTAGCATAGGCCTGATCGAAATACTTCTCCACCTTCAAACCAACTAACAAATACGGTTTCATCTGGTGCGGGTACCTGAAAGGGTTCCCCATACATCTCTGTCATTTCAATTTCAAAGTATTCGTCTAAACCTTCTGCTATTGGATGGCCTGGATTACAAACCCAGACTCTTTCTTTTTCTCCTCTTTCAGCCCATCTAAGATTTGCAGTTGTACCCATCATTCTTTTAAAAATTTTAGAGTGATGACCTGAATGTAAAACAATTAAACCCATACCCTCTAAAATTCTTTGCTGTACTCTATCAACAATTTTATCTTCAACAAGATTATGAGCTTTATGACCCCACCAGATTAATACATCTGTTTTATTCAGAAGTTCTTCAGTTAAGCCATGATCTTTTTCTTCAAGTGTTGCTGTTGTAATATTAAGTTTTTTATCTTCTAATAAAAAGTCTTTGATACAGCCATGAATACCATTTGGATAAATAGATTTAACTTGCTCATCTTCTTGCTCATGAACAAATTCATTCCAAATTACTACGTTTATCATTTTATTAATTTTTTATCTTACTCTTTCGCCGTGAAGTCTATGTCCTAATAAAGCAAGAAGAATAATTAAACCATTAAAAAATTGTCGCCAAGTTCCGCTCCAGCCAATTGCGACGATTCCAATTTCCATATATGCTATTATTCCAACACCAAACACAGCTCCAACTATAGTACCAAGACCGCCCCAATAGGGAGTTCCTCCAACAAAAACTGCAGCCAATGCTAAAAGCAAATATCCAAATCCTTGTGTAGGAAAAAAAGTATAAGTAATAAGTGTAGTAAAAATACCCCCTAGAGCTGCTCCAAAACCAACAAACATAAATGCTTTAATTTTTACAGCATTTACATTTATTCCCATTTGCTCTGCACTTACTGAATTGTCTCCAACGTGATGTATGTGAACTCCAAAAACATGTTTTGTAAATAAATAATAACAAAAGATTACAAAAATCGCTGCCCAAAATATTTGCATAGGGAAGCCATAAAATTTTCCTACTAGTACTGGATAAATCCAATGACTATCAATCTCTAAAAGAGTAATTGATCTACTATTTGTTAATAATAGGATTATACCTCTCAAAAGAAATAGCACACCAAGAGATGCTACAAGAGATGATAATCGAAAAACAACTATTAATGCCCCAACTAGACCACCAATAGCAGTTCCAGTCAGTAATCCTGCTAGAATACTAAGTGCAGGATCAATCCCAGATTTAGCCATAATTGCAAAAACATATGCAGCGACTGCATAGGTTGAGGCAAATGATAGATCAATTTCGCCTGAAGCAACAAGAAAAACTAAAGGTAGAGTGAGGAATATTAAAGTTGGCATCATCACAAAAACTGACTGATGCAGATTTGGCCTCATCCATGCCTCTGGCGCTCCAATTAAGAAAACTAACATAAGTAATGCAAAGTAACCCATGCTTCCAAGCGCTCTTCCATTTTTATGAAACATGTTACCTATAAATGATTTATTGTTTTTCATGGTATCAATGGGATTTAATTGTATCTCTCATAATTTTCATTAGTTCTTCAGGTGACTGAATATCTTCTTTATTTAAATGATGAACTACTTCTCCTCGATCTAATATGACAAATCTATCTGAAATATCATAGACGTGATAAATATTATGACCAATAAATAAAACAGACCTATTAGATTTTTTTACATTTAGAACGAAATCAAATACTTTTTGAGTTTCATTTAAAGAAAGATTATTTGTTGGTTCATCAAGAATAATTAATTCAGCATTATTGTAAATTGCACGCGCAATAGCAACTCCTTGTCTTTCTCCACCTGATAAATTTCCAACAGGGGACTCTGCATTAATTAATTTAGAGGTAAATCCTATTTCTCTTATTAATCTATTAGCTTCTGTAATTTGTTCTTTATCCCTAATAAAGCCAAAAGGGTATTTAAGTTCTTTGCCCATAAATATATTCCAAACAATTGATTGTTGTGGGCAAAGAGCTCTGTCTTGAAAGACAGTTTCTATTCCTGCTTCTCTTGCTTTTAGAGCATTCCAATTATTAACTTTATCACCACGTATTTTTATATCTCCATCATCTGGGTTATGAACACCAACAAGTGTTTTAATCAAGGTGGATTTACCTGCTCCGTTGTCACCAATAAGTCCAACAACTTCACCTTTGTTTACTTTTAAGGATGCATTGTTTAAAGCAGTAATACCTCCAAAACGCTTTGTTACTTTTTCTAATTCTATAATTGGTTGCATATTAAAATTTTAAACTGACCCATTTTAAAAAAATGGGTCAGTTATAAATATTATCTTATACCTGCATCAGCAAGTGCTTTAACAGCTTTATAGTTATTAGTATCTACAAAACCAGCTCCAGTATCCTGAATGATCGCTCCAGTACCAAGAACAGCTGTTTGGCATAACGATAATACCGGAAGGTAACCTTGGAGGAAAGGTTGTTGATCAGAAGTTAAATGCACATAACCTTTTTCAAAGGCTGACATAATCTGAGGACTGGTATCAAAACCTATTTGAAGCAGGTCATTAGGTCCATAACCAGCTGCTTTTGCGATTCCCT
>Ga0233451_10002642_pt1 | contig 16136 bp, 12 predicted proteins | sample 011ome_29_FD_183052 | JGI IMG/M metagenome (GOLD analysis project Ga0233451, IMG submission 183052) | Coastal salt marsh microbial communities from the Groves Creek Marsh, Skidaway Island, Georgia - 011504CT (spades assembly) | ecosystem: Environmental > Aquatic > Marine > Intertidal zone >...
CTTTATCCAGATAATAATCTGAAAATATTCAACCGTTGGGGTGCCCAAGTGTATGAAGCAGATGGATACGGAAGCAACGGTAATTTCTTTAGAGGTTATAAAAATGGAGGCGGCACACTTCCTTCAGGAGTATACTATTACATACTCAAGTATAACGAATATGGAGTTTACAGATCAAAACAAGGATACCTTTATTTAAATAGATAAACATGAAGTTTTTTAAATATATTTTAATATTATTTGTTGTGCAAACATCATTTGCACAACAAGAGACATTGTTCTCACAATACATGTTCAATCCAGCGCTTTTTAATCCTGCATATACAGGTTCTAGAGGGGTCAGTAGTTTTTATATGCATCATCGATCGCAATGGGTTGAAATGGAAGGAGCTCCTAAGACGTCATATGTAGGGTTTCAAACACTTTTAGATAATCAAAAGGTAGGACTAGGATTTAATGCACTTACTGAGGCTGTTGGTCCGATTCGTTCCACTACATTGAATCTAGATTGGTCCTATCATTTGCAACTAGGCTTAGTAGGTAAATTAGCCTTTGGTATTAAAGGTACCCTTGATAAGCTTGATATTGATTTATATGATATCAACCAGTATCAAAATGATGGGTATTTGTATTCCAATATCGATCGTCCATTTGTAACGAATTTTGGTATGGGATTCTTCTACTATACGGATCGATTTTATGTAGGTGGTTCCATTCCCTATCTTTTTAGAAATAAACACTACGATACTGCTAATTTTACAGCAGAAGACTGGAGTCATTTATACTTATCTGCTGGATATGTATTTGACTTAAGTCCTCAACTCAAATTTAAACCCTCAGTTTTTTATCGCTCTGTTCCGGATATCATTCAACAATTGGATATTTCAGGTAGTTTGTTAATTGATGATAAAGTTCAATTAGGATTAACCTATCGACTTGACACTGCATATTCAGTGATGTCAGCATTTCAGTTGAGTCCACAAGTTTTAATTGGATATAGTTACGATAGAGAAGCTACTGCGTTACAACAGTTCAATAAGGGATCCCATGAAGTATTTCTTCGATATGAATTCTCTTCCCTAATCAATAAATTAAAAATTCAATCACCAAGATTCTTTTAGATGAAAAAGGTAATATACATACAGATGGTTGTGCTCATGATTATGAGTACCTTGGGTGTTAGTGCTCAAAACTCAACACTAAAAGAAGCCAACGAAGCTTTTGAGAATTTTTCATATATGGATGCTACAAAAATATATGAAGAATTAATTGCGAAAGGATATGAATCGAATCCCATGTATCTCAACTTAGCAGACTCCTATTTTTATAATTCAAACTATGAAAAGGCAGTTCATAATTATGAGATCTATATTTCTAAAGAGTCTAAAGTAGCTCCTATTGTTTTATATCAATATGCGAAATCATTGGATGCTTCAGGTAATTCCGAAATGGCTAAAGAATATTACGATCGATACAATAAAAGTCAATCGAATAAAAAAGAACTTGAAACGGAAATCAATCTTTTTGGAAAGTTTTTTTCAGAAAAGAAAATAATAAAGTATGAAAGTGATTTGTCATCTGAATCTAGTGAGTATCCAACCTTAATTCATGGGAATCATCTTTACTTAGTTTCAAATGGATTAAGTTCTAGGGGAATTGATCGATGGACCAATAAACCTTATAATTCGTTAACTTATTATAACGAACATAGGGAATTAAAACGTGTGCTTTCATCAGCTACTCCTTTTCACGAAGGCTCTGCTACAATTGATTCATCTGGAAAAAATATGTATGTGACATTAAATTTAAAAGGAGATAGACCTTCTAAAAAGTCAGTTTATTTAGCTACATTAAAAATTGTCCATTATGTCCTTAAAAATAACCGTTGGGTCTTTGAAAAAGTTTTAAAATTCAATTCAGATAAATTTAATTCAGCACATCCAGTCATTAACTCTGATGGTTCTATGATGTACTTTGCCTCTGATCGACCTGGAGGATTTGGAAAATCGGATCTCTATAGCGTTACAATTGATTCGAATGGTGTTTTCGGTGAGCCAGAAAATCTAGGATCAACTATTAATACCATTGGTAGAGAATCCTTCCCGGAACTCGATAAATTTGGGCAGTTGATTTTTGCTTCGGATGGACATCGTGGTTTTGGTGGATACGATTTATTTGGCGTTGATTTGAAAAGTAAAAATCCGACTGTTGTCAATCTCGGAAATGAAGTGAATTCAAATCAAGATGACTTTTCATTGGTTTTTTCTGATGAATACACAGGTTATATGGCTTCGAATCGTTTGTTGAATTCAGGAGATGATGTCTACTCATTTATTTTTGGTAAACCTTTTGATTTTACTCCTAAGCAAGTTGTTCTAGGTATCGTACAAAATAATGGGCTTCCATTAGATAATGTTTCAATTCAAATAATGGATTCTAAAATTATAATAGAAGATACAAATTCTGAAAAATCAGGTAATTTTGAATTAGAGTTAGTAGACCCTAGTAAAGAAGCTAAGATAGTTCGGCTTTTTAAAGAAGGTTATGAACCAAAAGATGTTTCTGTTCCTTTTAATTCCGTTTTTCAAGTAATTGATTTAGGAGTAATCGAACTTAAAAAGAGTATAGAAACTCTTACGGCAGGTGATGATTTAGCAAAATTCTTTGAAATTGAAATGATTCATTTTGATTTTGATAAATGGGATATTTTGCCTTCATCTGCAGAAGATTTAGCTAAGATAGCTGAAGCCCTTATTCAATATCCTAAGCTTAAAATTGAGATTCGATCTCATACCGATTCAGTAGGATCAGAAACATATAATCAGTATTTATCAGATCGAAGAGCTAAGAGCACCTATGATTTTTTAATACAGTTGGGTGCTAATGCTTCTCAAATGACTTTTAAAGGATTTGGTGAATCGCAATTAATTCAAAAATGTGATACCTGTTCCAGTGAAGATAATAGAAAGAACAGACGCTCTGAATTTATTATCGTCAAGTAGTCTTTCGCGACCAAATTTTAACTAAAAAGGCGAGTTAATTACTCGCCTTTTTTTACTTAATCATTCATCTCATGACATATTGGAATTTTTTAAACTTTTCTTCTTTGCTATAAGCGATTAATTCGAAGTTTTCATATGAATTTGAAGTTACGTACTCCTTGGGTTAAATGTTTTAAAAGAAGTTCAACGAATTAGTTCCTATCATAGAAATGTCATTGCAGAGACATTTATCAATTTAGTTTGATGTTTTCTTTTCAGCTCAAGTACTTTTTCTTATTTTTAACAGTTATGATAGCCTTTAATAAAACAATCTATTTCCTAGAAATGCTAAAAAGTCAGATAGAACTATCTGATGAGGCCATTGCGTTTATCGCTTCAAGAGTAAGTCGTCAATCGTATTCAAAGGGAACTGTTTTTATTAAAAGAGGTGAGTTATGTGATCAGTTTTATTTTTTAACTCATGGATTGGTTCGTGCTTATTTTAATCATGATGCTAAGCAAATTACTACCTGGATCTGTGATGAATATTCATTAGTAACTTCTGTTCATGGGTTCTTTTCTCAATCACCAGCCTTGGAAACTATTCAATGTTTAGAACCTTGTAACTTCGAGTGTTTTAGCCATAAGGATTTATATGACGCTGTTGAGAAATTTCCGGAAATAAACTTTGCTTATCGTAAAACAATAGAAGAATACTATAAAAATTCTGAATTACGTTCGTATATGGCACGTATTCCTACTGCTAAAGATCGGTATGATTTTTTTGTTCAAAACACCAAAAAAGAACTGTTTGATCGTATTCCTAAAAAGTATTTGGCTTCATTACTGAGTATTCGACCTGAAACATTAACCCGAATAAGTTAAACCATATACCATTGAAAAAAGTCTTCCTACTACTAACTGTTATAGTTTTTTTTGGCTGTACCAAAGATATTGATGATCAGCCCATAGAACCAGAATTTGCTGTAGATATCAGCGCAAGTGAACTCCCTTATTTTAAAATTAAAGTCGATAAAATTATTCAAAATGAGCCTAAAGTACCTGCAGTACTTCAGCTTTTTGAAAATCGATTAAAGACCTTTGAGTCAACTATTGGAATTGAGTATCGGGGGTCTACCTCCTTTCGTTTGTCCGATAAGAAATCCTATGGAATAGAAGCTTGGGATACCTCCGGAGCAGATACCGATATTCAATTATTGGATTACCCCCTTGGAGAGGACTTTATATTCACTGGTCAAGTATTAAATGTTACCGATAATTGGGTGTGGGATGCTACTATGCTTCATCATTATATCGGTTACCAATGGTATGCCCAAATGGGAAATTATGCATCCCGATCAACTTTTGCTGAACTTGAAATCAACGGCAATTACCAAGGACTTTATGTCTTTATGGAAAAACTTAAGGAAGATAATGATCGAATCGCTATTAATGATTTATTGCCTAATGAAAACGATGAACTCAATATTACAGGAGGGTATATTTTAAAGATTGATAAAACTGCTGGAGGAGATGTTGCTCCAGGGATGCCCTTAGAATATTATTTAAATAATTGGGGTGATGATGCTGTTTATACATTAGATAATTCGTTTCGTTCCAAGTATGATACTTATGGAAATCTTTTGAACTCTGATCCTTATGGTAATAAAACTTCTCAAGAAACCTACTTTTTGTATGAATACCCTAAAGCAGATCGCATTAGTGATGAGCAAAAAGCATACATTCAAAATTACATAGAGGAGTTTGAAATGGCTTTATTGACAGACGATTTTAATTCAGACCAACGAACCTACACCAATTATATTGATGTAGCTAGTTTTATAGATTATTTCATTATTAATGAACTGACTAAGAATATTGATGGCTATCGATTGAGTACCTATATGCATAAGGATAAAGGAGGTAAACTGAAGATGGGACCTATTTGGGATTTAAATATTGGATATAATATTGGCGGTCGAGTTCCCGATGATGATTGGATTATAAATTATAACGAATATCAGCCTGATGACTTATGGTTGATTCACTTTTGGTGGAAGCGCTTAATGGAAGACCCACAGTTTAAATCCCAATTAAAGGAGCGATGGACACTCTTAAGAACCAATATCTTAAGCACTGAGGCTATTTTGGGACTCATTGATAATACCTCCAATTATTTAACAGAAAATGGAGCTATTGAACGAAATTATGCGCGTTGGCCTATCACATCTATTAATTATAATGACCGTATTAATGCGTTAAAAAATTACCTATCCTCTCGTTTAAATTGGATGGATTCAGAAATTAATGCATTTTAGATTGATCAGTGTTCATTAACTCATGAAAAAAAGATATAAAAGAGGTTTTGTTGCGGGTAATTTTGATGTAGTACATCCTGGCTATATTCAAATGTTTAAAACCTGCCAGGAGCTTTGTGAGGAATTTGTAGTGTTATTACAAACAGATCCAACGATAGAACGTCCTGAAAAATTAAAACCTATCTTTTCGGTAACAGAGCGTCAAGATCTTTTAGAGGCTATCAAATACATAGACCGAGTTATAACTTATACCTATGAACATGAGCTTTATGAGCTAATTGAAAATGGCGCTTATGATCTTAGATTTTTGGGTGACGACTACAAAGGAAAGTCCTACACCGGTGATGATTTAGGTATTGAAGTCCATTATCTGGATCGTTCTCATGGTTGGAGTACTACTAAATACAAAGAATTGATCGCCAAATCACTTCAACAGCACTAAATGTCTTAACTTGAATATAAGGTGTTACTACTTAGATGCTATTAGCGTATAAGGTAGTTGGGTTGAATTCTAATTGAGATTGTGCTGTTTGAGAGGACGCCTTAGGGTATAAAATGAATAAGCGATAATATAATTCTTATTGAGGTGTAATTAAAAATATCCTATTGTTTTAAGTTAACGTAGCAGTGACGTATTTATTTTTTGGAGCTCTATTTTTAAAAGCTGTATTTTTAAGTTAAAATTAAACCGATGAAAACTTCAACTTTTGTAGTCATTTTGTGCTGTTTTACATTCTTAGGTGTAGTTGCACAGCAAAAGCAGACGGTGACCTATGCCATTAAAGACGGTCAAGAATTACAGATGGATATCTATATTCCTGAAGCTATTCCTAAGGGCAAAAAATTACCAACTTTGGTTTGGATGCATGGTGGAGGTTTTTCCTCAGGAGTTAGAGATAACAATAACGAAGTTCAACTTTGTGAAAAGGCCGTTGAAGAAGGTTTTGTGGCGGTCTCTATTTCATATCGCTTACTTCGCAAAGGCACCAAGACTGCTTTTGGTTGTGATTGTCCAGCAGCTACCAAGGAAGAAGTTTTTAAACAGGCCGCTATTGATTATATGGATGCGGTACGTTACCTTATCGATCATCACCAAGAATTTAATAGTAATCCAAATCAGCTCATTGCTGGAGGTTCTTCTGCAGGTGCAGAGGCTATATTAAGTGCTGTTTACATGCCTGAATATTATGGGTTAGAGGCGTATGAAGATATTTCTTTTGCAGGGGTTTTTTCCTTAGCGGGTGCCCTCGTTAATTTAAATGAACTAAAAAAGAATACTAGTATTCCAACGGTCCTCTTTCATGGAATTGCTGATAATTTAGTGCCTTATTCCAAGGCTGCTCATCATTATTGTCATCCGAATCAAGCTGGATATCTAGTGCTAAATGGTTCTGATAAAATAATAGATCGGTTGGACCGACTTGGAGAGTCTTATTTGTTTTACTCTTATAAGAAAGGTCGTCATGAAATAGCTGGCATCCCTTTTGAGGATTTAACCGATGTGTTTTCATTTTTTAAGTCGACTATTATTAAAAAACAACACCTTACTAAAACTATCTTACGTTAATGAACTATTTAAGTTACCCGCTGCAGCTAATTTTTATGCTTCTTTTTAGTGTTCAATTACAGGCGCAACACCGCATCATGACTTACAATATTCGTTTGGATTATACTGCTCAAAACTCAGACCCTTGGTCGGTGAGAAAAACAAAAGTCTTTGAACAGATTAAAGATGCCAAGGTTGATGTCTTTGGTATTCAAGAGGGAATGCCCAATCAAATTGTGGATTTTAAACAAGCCCTAGGGGACTTTGAGATGGTAGGAGTTGGACGTGATGATGGCGCTAATGCTGGAGAATTTTCTGCTCTATTTTTTAAAAAGGATCGTTATGAATTACTCAAGGGAGGTACCTTTTGGTTGTCTGAAACTCCCGATGTTCCCTCAAAAGGGTGGGATGCAGCTCTAAATAGAGTGTGTTCCTATGTGCGCTTAAAAGATACCTCAGGTACAGTTTTCTGGGTATTCAATACGCATTTCGATCATGTTGGAGAGCAGGCTCGAATCCATGCGATTGATTTGATACTCGATAAGGTAAAGGAGTTAAATAGTGAATCTGAACCTTTTATAGTTCAGGGTGACCTCAATTTAAATGATGATCATCCTGCTATTGTTCATCTTCAGTCAAAATTGTCTGATGCGCTTTTAGTTGCAAAGAAGCTAAAGTCATCAAACAATAAAACGTTTAATGGTTTTGATTTAAGTTCAGCTCCAAAGAGAAGAATCGATTATATCTTTGTCAGTGAGGGGGTTCAGGTAAAAACCTTTGAAACCCGAATGGAGTCCTTTGGACTTAGTTATCCATCGGATCATTTTCCACTGATTGCAAAAATTAAATTCTAGTCTTAGTAGATCATCTGATCATCATCCCAGTAGACTGCTTTTTCAGTATCCATAGCTCTGATGGCCATATCGACTGCGTAGGCAGTTTGAGCACCTGAGTGAATATTTGATAATGGGGTTTTTTGATCCCAAATATGATCTCTAAAATCGATTAACGACTGAAGTGTAGGTTCGGTATGGTCTAAATTAAGGGGAATCCCTTTGTTTTTAGTCCATCCGATGGTCGCTCCTGAATAACCATCAAGAGTTCCGGTGATTTTATCTTCTTTAGTCCCTTCTGGATAAAAGAATGCTTCGGTCATATAGGCGATTAAACTTCCTTGATCTCCTTTGATAATGATTCGATACCCCTCATGAGCATTGGCGGTTAAACAGGTGTATGATGCTTTAAAACCATTTTTATAACCATATGTGATATGGATATTGTCATAGGTTTCTCTACCATCCTTCCAATAGTCAATTCCTCCCATACCCACTACTTTTTGAGGGTGATCGTCATTTGCCCAGTTAGCAAAATCAATATGATGTGAACTCAGTTCAGCGACTAATCCATAAGAGTATTCACGATACATTCTCCAGTTGATTTGTCGCTCAAAATTCGGTGAAGGAACTGGTCTTCTCCAATTTCCATTACGATTCCATTGGGATTCTAACGAAACGAGCTTTCCTATTTTTCCCTCATCGATCATCTGTTTTAGTGTGACATACATTCTAGAAGCATGGTATTGATGACCTACTTGAAAGGTGTTTTTTGAATTCTTAGCAGCCTTAACAAGCTGTTGAATTCCTTTAATACCCTTGGCCATTGTCTTTTCACAGTAGACGTGTTTACCAGCTTCAAGGGCATCAACTGCAATTTGAGCGTGGGTGTTGAGTGGACTTGTAATGAGAACAGCGTCGACATCCTTGTTTTCGAGTAATCTTCTGTAATCAGTATAGCCTTTTGGAGTAGTTCCTTCCACGGCTTGAATCCCTTCTTTTAATCTAAAATCGAGGGTGTCACAACAAGCGATGACCTCCATCTGATCTATTTTATTGATCAGCTTGGTAAGTTCTTGACCACGAATACCTGTACCAATAACTCCTACCGTGATTTTTGAATTGAGATTGATGGATTTTGCAATTCCAAAATGAGGCAGGACTAATGCTCCAGAAGCAATTAGTCCACTTTTATTAATAAATTCTTTACGATTCATTTGACTTGATTATTAGAGTTTTGGTTTCCATCCCTGTTCATAATTTCTACCCCAAAGTTTCATCGCTTTTTTGTTCGCAATACTACCATCGGAATTGATTTTGAAGTCTTCGCCAGTTCTGTAGGCTAAATTGATATAGTGAACCATGGCCATAGAAACAGCAGCATCATCAATTGGAGCACGTAATGAAGCTGTTCCTCTGATACTTTGGTAAAAGTTATCTACATGCAGGGTTGACATATCACCTCCACCACCAAGGGCAGTTCCTGCTTCTTTATTTGCTGAATCTCCTCCTTTGAGAAGTTTTCCACTACGATCATATAGGGACCATTTTTCTCGATCCACATAGGCAGAACCATCAGTTCCATAGATAACAGTTCCACGACCTCCACCATAGGTGTCGTAATTGTTTCTACTGTTGCTATCCCATACAATGGTTTTATTGTTGTCAAATTTAAAACGAGCATCCATGGTATCGTACATTTCCCATCCATCATCTTCAAAGTGGTATTTTCCAGCGTCGATAGAAATGGAATTAGGAACGTCAACTCCTAATGCCCAACGAGCGATATCTAATTCATGTGTGCCATTATTACCTGCCTCAGCTGTTCCGTAATCCCAGCCATACCAATGCCAGTTATAGTTCCAAGTTTCTGAAGTATAGGATCTTCTTGGAGCAGGTCCTTGAAAGAGATCCCAATTTAATCCTTCAGGGATAGGTGCTGCCTGTTGGTTAGGAACTTTTCCTCTTACATTTCTATAAAAAGCAACCGCTTTATAGGGGGTTCCAATAGCTCCATCGCTAATGTCCTTCATTAGATGAATCGTATGATCAGAAGAGCGTTGTTGATTTCCCATTTGTACGAGTTTACCGTACTTCTTTTGAGCAGCAACGATAAGTTCGTTTTCTTCCATAGTATGAGAACAAGGTTTTTCCACATAGACATGTTTACCAGCTTCAAGAGCCATTAGTGTTCCTGGGGTATGCCAGTGGTCAGGTGTAGCATTGAAGATGGCATCGACTTGCTTATCATCTATGACCTTTCTGATGTCATCAGTAGATTGAGGCGTGTAATCTAATTGATCCTTCAACTCTGCTTGTCTTTTGTCGATCTGTGATTGCATCACATCACAGAGGTATGAAAGTTGAATATTGTTGGCTTTATTGAGTAGTGAAGGGATGTAGGCAGGATAGCGTCTTCCTAAACCTATAAAACCGATATGTATACGGTCATTAGCTCCTAGAATTCTATTATAACTACTTTTTGACATACTCATCAGGGAAGGTGCTACACTTAATGCTGTAGCTCCTAATGCGGTTTTTTTTATAAAATTTCTTCTACTCATCTTAAAATTCTCTTATTTTGATTGATCTAAAGGATACGCGATTACCGTGGTCTTGAAGGAGAATTCTCCCTTCTTCAAATTGTCCAAATCCTTCATATTTTTGATATTTACTATAGTTGACAAGACTTCCAAAGATTTGAGCAAAACGATTGTATTCCACTATTTTTACACCATTTAGCCAGTGCTCAACATGTCCATCAATAACTTTGATGCGAGCTCTATTCCATTGATTTACTCCTTTAAAACGTATGTAATTACTGTCTTCAGATAGGTTGTAGGAAGGAATTAAATCATAAAGAGAGCCTAGGGTTCTATTACCCTTAACTCCTTTTTTAGCATCAGGATGTAATTTGTTGTCTAAGAGTTGGTACTCCAATCCAATAGCGGATCCCTTTCCTTTATTTAAGGTAGGATCTACAAAATACTTTATCCCTGAATTAGCTCCTTCAGTGATTTTAAATTCAACAGAGAGTTCAAAATTTCTGAAGTTATCTTGGGTAACAATATCACCTCCATTTTCAGCTTCACCACCTCCTGATTCAAGTACAGTGAGTTCTCCATTTTCAATTTGCCATCCTTTTTTAGGGAATTCAGAAGCCTTTGCACTGATCCAACCATTGGAAGTTTTGCCATCCCAAAGTAAACGCCATCCTTTTCTTTTTTCTAAAGTGGTCAGTTCATTTTTTAAATAACTCACTTGAGGAACCTCTGGATCATCACTCCAGCGATATTTATTTAATTCTTTAGTCAAGATGTTGATGTCTTTCCAAGCAACGGTTAATCCATTGAGTTTTTCATCATGAATGGAATGCACCTGAAGTGCTATAAATCCTTCAGGGGTTAAATCATCGACAATATGAGAAGTTTGAACTCCGTTGATCCACACCTTGATACTTGTGCCAATCGCTTCGATATGATAGTGGTTCCACTCTCCATGTCTGAATGCTTCTGCTCCTTTAGGATTTAAAGAAAGCGGGTAGAGCCATCCTCTTCGAGCTTCATCATAGATTCCTCCAGCCCATTTGCGTTGGCTAGGATCGATTTCAACTTGATACCCATGTACTCTATAATTGTTATAATCTTTAGAGCTCAATGATCGTATTTGAATACCTGAGTTGAGTCCTTGATCAACCTTGAGGTCCAATTCTAAAATAAAATCACCATAGGTTTTTTTTGTGGCTAAGAAGGTGTTAGGGGTGTGTGTTTTAGAGATTCCTACAATGGTGTTGTCTTTTAATTCATATGTGGCATCTCCATTTAATTTTTCCCATCCATTGAGGTTTTTGCCGTTAAACAATGGAGTCCATTCTTGGGAAAATCCTACTAAATGTATGGCGAATAAAGCGATAACGCTAAGGGTTCTTAATTTCATTTTGAGGGTTAATTAGTAAAAAATTGTATTGATTAATTGTTTATATACTAAATATAAGATTTTATGAATAGCTTGCTAAATTTTTATTGAATTGTAGTGATAAAGATGTAGTTTGTTAAGTTTTATTATTCCTAGACTAAACGAGCGCTTCTAGAGGTGTTGAGGGGCTGATTTAGAAAGGTTTTGTGTGTATTTCGTTCTTTTTTTGCTACTACATAACTACTTCATTTGTTTTAATATTATGTGCAGGAATAGGAATACATTAATTTGCAATCGCTACTGAATAAGGATTTAGCATTAAACCATAAACGAAAACCTACTACGTCATTCAAATATTTTTTAAATGAAGAACTATTTATATCTGATTATAGTGATAAGCCTATCTGCTTTCTCATGTAAGAAGAAGCCCCAGCAAGAGCAAAAAGTCAATCCAGCACCACATATAATTTATATTATGGCTGATGATCACGCACAACAGGCCATTAGTGCTTATGGTCATCCTGTGAGTCAATTGGCTCCAACCCCAAATATCGATCGTATCGCTAATGAAGGAGCACGCTTTAGTAGAAATTACTGCACTAATTCCTTATGTGGCCCCAGTAGAGCGGTTGTATTGACAGGATTGCATTCACACGTCAACGGTTTTAGAATGAATGGAGAACAGTTTGATAACAATCAACGCACCTTTCCAAAAATGCTTCAAGCGGCAAATTATACTACTGCTCTTTTTGGGAAGTGGCATATTGGTGGAGCACCTCAAGGATTTGATCAGTGGGATATCTTAAACGATCAAGGGAATTATTACAATCCAGAATTTATTCACCCATCTCCATCTTTGGACCAAAAATACGATACCGTTATTGAAACGGGATATGCTACTGATTTGATTACTGATAAAGCGTTATCATTTTTAAAACAACATAAAGATAGTGCTAAGCCGATAATGATGATGGTACATCATAAAGCACCACATCGAAATTGGATGCCGCCACTACGATACCTTCATCTCTTTGATGAGGTTGAATTTCCAATTCCGGATAGTTATTATCGTTCATTTGAAAATCAAGAGGCTGCTCAGGATCAATTGCAGACCATATATAAAGATATGTATGAAGGACACGACCTTCGAATGAGTAAAGCATATGGAAGTACAGAATTGGCTCATAATCCTTGGACTAGAGATTTTACTCGAATGAACGATGAACAGCGTGCTGTTTGGGATGCTGCCTATTTACCTAAAAACAATGCATTTCATAAGGCGAACCTAAGTGGTAAAGCCTTAGCTGAATGGAAATTTCAACGCTATATGAGGGATTATTTAGCGACCATTCGTGCAGTAGATGATGGAGTTGGAGCTATCTTAGATTATTTAGATGAATCTGGAATGGCTGAAAATACCATCATTATTTATACTACAGATCAAGGGTTTTACTTAGGTGAAAATGGTTGGTTTGACAAACGATTTATGTATGAACCATCACTTGAAATGCCAATGGTGATTCGCTATCCAAAGGGGATTAAGCCAGGAACGATCGTCGAAGAGATGACTCAAAATTTAGATTTTGCTCCAACCTTTTTGGACTATGCAGGGGTAGCAATTCCTGAGGATTTTCAAGGGAAGTCATTAAAACCATTACTGGAAAAAACCTTGAAGGAACCTTTTAGGGATGCGATCTACTATCACTATTATGATTTCCCTGCCTTTCATATGGTGAAACGCCATTATGGAGTTCGTACGGATCGTTATAAACTTATGCACTTTTATGATGACAATGATCAGTGGGAACTGTATGATTTAGAATTGGATCCTACGGAGGCTCATAATCTATATGGAAATCCCTCTTATAAGGAGATTCAAGCTCAACTTCATCAGCGATTAGAAGATTTACAGGTTCAATATGGAGTAACAAATCGTGAATTTGAAAAGACTCCAAAAGAACGCGTACAAAGAGTTTATAAGCAATTTGAGAAGTTAAGAGGTGATACGGGCACCTCATACGATCCACGTACTGATGAAGACACAAAACTATAAACCTATGAAAGGGTTACTGTTAATAGGGGCAACCCTAATTCTAATACTATCGTGTAACGGTAATAAAAAATTTGATACTGAAAATAAGGATATTGAGGATGTGTATCAAGATCTCGTTAAAAATAACTCACAAACCTATTGCAATCCGCTAGACATCGATTATACGTACATGGTTTATAATTCAAGCCAAAACCTATCGTATCGATCGGGCGCCGATCCAGCAGTGATTGAGTTTAAAGGATCGTATTATATGTTTGTTACCCGATCATTTGGGTATTGGCATTCCAAGGATTTGGTCAATTGGAATTTTATTAAACCACAACAATGGTTCTTTGAAGGGAGTAATGCTCCAACGGCTTTCAACTATAATGATTCATTGGTTTACTTTGCTGGTGATCCAGCTGGTTACGGAAGTATTCTTTATACCGATGACCCCAAAAGTGGTACATGGACTCCAACACCATCCATTTCAACTAACATACAGGATTCTGAATTGTTTATTGATGACGATGGAAAAACCTATTTGTATTGGGGTTCTTCCAATGTGCATCCACTCCGTGTGAAAATGCTGAATAAAGATGACCGTTTTTTGGAAACAGGTGTAAGAAAAGAGTTGATTAATCTTGATGAACAAGCACATGGTTGGGAGCGTTTTGGAGAGAACAATTTTCATCCTACTTTAAAAGAAGGTTATATGGAAGGGGCTTCTATGACTAAACACAATGGAAAATATTACTTACAATATGCAGCACCAGGCACTCAATTTAATGTATATGCCGATGGAGTTTATATTGGTAATACGCCACTTGGTCCTTTTACCTATATGAAAAGCAACCCGATGAGTTTTAAGCCAGGAGGGTTTACTAATGGGGCTGGGCATGGCATTACTGTAAAGCAAACCAATGGTCAATACTGGCACTTTGCAACTATGGCTTTAGCTTCTAACGCACAATGGGAACGTCGGTTGTGTATGTTCCCAACTTACTTTGATGAAGATGGGTTAATGTATACTAACACAGCCTATGGTGATTATCCTCGGTTTGCACCAAGTCATCCTACCAAGGCAGGTGAACATAATGGATGGATGTTACTCTCTTACAAAGGAACTGTTACGGTGTCCTCGTCTTTAAAACAAATTATGAAATTCACTTCTAATAATGATGAAGTGGAAGTTTCTGAAATCCCTTCAGAAATAAACAATGATGGTACTATTAGATCTAGGGTATTAACCGATGAAAATCCAAAAACCTATTGGGTAGCTGAAGCTAATGATGATAAACAATGGATTACTATTGAAATGCTAAATCCAGGATATATTCATGCTTTTCAAATTAATTTTCATGATCACGAATCCGGAATTTATACACGAACAGAAGGGTTAAAGCATCGCTTTACTATCGAGGTTTCAGAGGATGGCAACCATTGGCGAACTGTAGTCGATCGAAGCAACAGCAATCTCGATGCTCCTAATGCTTATATGGTATTAGATGCTCCTATAAAAGCTAGGTATGTGCGTTATAATAATGTACAAGTTCCAGGCGCCAACTTTGCTATGTCAGAACTAAGGGTGTTTGGTAAAGGTGTAGGTAAAAAACCCTCCAATGTAACAGGGTTTGTTATTAATCGCCAAACTGATAGAAGAGATGCTGCATTGAACTGGAATCCTGTAAAAGACGCTCAAGGGTATAACATTCGTTGGGGTATTTCACCTGATAAGTTATACCAATCTTGGTTGGTCTACGATACTAATGACCATTTTATGCGTTGTTTAGACCGTGATACGCCTTACTATTTTACTATCGAAGCATTTAATGAAAATGGTATTTCAGAATCAAGTGAAGTTTTTTTTGTAAACTAGAAGAGTCATTCATAGTTGAAGATATGATGATTTGATCAGTTATTTTTCGAACGCATATATTCCTTGAATTCCATCTATTAAGTATTTAAATTAGCAGTAATGCTAGCATATAAATCGATAGAATTATTAGAAATTCGTATATTGATTAGGTCATAAATTTATAAGAATTATCGTATGTTTTCAATTGGAAAACGTTTTTTATACAGTTTGTTTCTTACACTGTTTGTAGTGAGTCTTTCTGCAGCTCAATTTCAACTTCCAGTTAAAAATTTTGATCTAAATTCCATCGGTGCATCTAATCAAAATTGGGGAGTCACAAAGGCTGATGATGGTATGGTATATGTCGCTAATTCTATGGGACTTTTACGGTATGATGGATTGGTTTGGAATTTATTTGAGTTGCCAAATAAGACCGTTATTCGATCTGTTTTAGCAGTAGGGGATAAAATTTATAGTGGATCATATGAGGAATTTGGATATTGGCAAAGCGATGAATTTGGGAACTTAAATTACCACTCCTTGGTAGCTTATATAGATTTGAATTTCATCAAAAATCAAGAAATTTGGAATATAAAAGCACTTGGAGATACCATTTATTTTCAATCTTTTGGTCATCTTTTTAGCTATAATGA
>Ga0233451_10002655_pt1 | contig 16093 bp, 12 predicted proteins | sample 011ome_29_FD_183052 | JGI IMG/M metagenome (GOLD analysis project Ga0233451, IMG submission 183052) | Coastal salt marsh microbial communities from the Groves Creek Marsh, Skidaway Island, Georgia - 011504CT (spades assembly) | ecosystem: Environmental > Aquatic > Marine > Intertidal zone >...
TTCCAGTGGCATAAGCCAACCGTGCCATTTCAGATACTTCTTCGCTATTTCTTAAAGTTTCTAAAAACAAAATAATAGTATGCGTATCATTATCATCTATAAGCATTTTTCCAATTTCACCTACGGTCAAATCAGATTCATTTCCAACAGAAAAAAGTTTAGAGAAGCCTATTCCCCGAGAATGTCCATGAGCAATAAGAGCTCCTATGAGACTTCCACTTTGTGAGATAACACTTAGCCCGCCTTTCTTCAAGTTAGGTAGGTCAAGCATTGCGTTAGCGCTTAAAACAACTGAGTCAGAAATATTAATTATACCTATGCTATTTGGTCCTAATATTCTTAAGTTTCCTTCTCTTGCAATATGTAAAATTTGTTTTTCTAAATTCAAACCTTCTGAACCAGACTCAGAAAATCCACCTGATAAAATGGTAGCACATTTAATATTCATTGAGACTGCGTCTCTAACAGCGTCAATAATTTTATTTCCATCAACTGCTATAAAAACATGATCAATTTTTTGGGGGATATTGGTTAATTTTGAATAACATTTAAAACCAAAAATTTCTTCTCTATTTGGATTAACTGGATATATTTTTCCCTTATATCCATGTGAAACTAAAAATCTTTGGACTCTTGCACCTGTTTTTTGAGCATTAGAAGAAGCACCAACTATTGCAACAGAATGTGGATTAAAGAATGACTGATTGAAATTATTATCTATCATGATTTAAAATTATTTATTAGGTCTCTGAGAAAATCTTCGTTCAAAAATATCTTCAGCAATGCGATTTTTCATCATTTCTGTTGATCCGCCAGCAATCTGCCAGCCTCTAGATTTTCTAAAACAATATTCTACAAGCGACTCTTGTGAATAACCTGTTCCACCCATTATTTGCATTGCTTCATTGCAAATATCAAATCCTGCTTTGTTACAGAATGCTTTTGCAATAGATGTTTCTTTAGAAGATGGAAAACCTTTGTCTGCATTTATAGCAGCTCTGTATAATAATAATCTTCCAGCTTCTATTTGAATTTTCATATCAGAAAACTTCCATTGAATTCCCTGAAATTCACAAATTTTTCGTCCAAATTGCTCTCGCGTAATTGCATGTTCTTTAGCAACGTTAAAAGCAAACTCACCTACTGCCAGCGATCTTGCTGTGTTACCTATTCTTTCTGCATTAAATCCCGCTATTTGTTTTTTAAAACCACCTGGACCTAGTAATACATTTTCATTTGGAATAAAAACATTATCAAAATACAAAGCACACCATTCTTCACCGTTTGTATACTTCGAAGGCTTTCCAAGAGTGAAACCTTTCATTGAACGATCCATTAAGACAGAACCTATACCATTTATACCTTCATGATATCTTACATAAACTAAAAAAATATCTGCATCAGGAGAATTACTTGTAAATACTTTACTTCCAGAAACTCTAAAACCGTCTCCATCCTGAACAGCTTTTGTTGTAAGATCAGTTACAGCCGAGCCAGCATTTGGTTCAGTCATTCCAAGAGCTATTACAATATCTCCAGTTAATAATTTGCTTAAATATTTTTCTTTTTGGAAATCTGATGCATATTCAGCAAAAGTCCTAAGAGGACCAAAACTTCCAGATTGAATAACATCAGCACTTCTTGGACAAACTAATGCAACTTGTTCAATTGCTAAAACAGCATCCATTAGTTTACCACCTTGACCGCCATCTTTTTCTGGCAAAGTTATTCCCATCAAGCCATTATCAGCAAATAATTTGGCTACATCTTTAGGAAAATTTGGGTCGTGTGCTCTTTTAAGATTATTTTTGCTTAGGTGATTTTCAGCAAGATTTCTTACAGTATTTTGAAAAATTATTTGTTCTTCTGTTAAATTAAAATCCATTTTTTTCCCTTTTAAATTAACCTCTAAGTGACTTTAATTGTTCTTGATATCCTTGTGGATCAACCCATACGTCAATTACTCTTGTACCTTTTAAATTAGATGCCTCAGACAAAGCTATCTTATATGAATCAATATCATCTACCTTCCAAGCTCTACATCCAAATCCTTCAGCAACTTTAGCAAAATCAGATCTAGGCCAAGTTGTACCGGATCTTTTTAAATTTCTTGATTTTTGTTTTATGTCAATCAAGGATAATGCCCCATCATTAAAAATAATGACTATAATGTTTGCTTTATATTGAACTGCAGTAGCCAATTCGGAACAACACATCATAAACCCGCCGTCACCCGTAAATGCTACTGTACCTCTTTCAGAATTTTCAAGTGCGGCAGATATTGCTGCCGGTAACGCAAAACCCATAGTCGCTAATCCATTAGAAATGAGGACATCAAAAGGCTTCGAAGCATTCCAAAATGCCGTAGCAGAAAACATGTGTGCTCCAGCGTCAATTGATATTCTTGGGTTTGTTTTTATATATTTTTGAGCAAGTTCGACTATTGATTGAGGATTTAAAGATTTTTCACTTGGAAAAATTAATTTTGATTTTATTTTTTCCTTGAAATTTATAATTTCACTATCTTTCCAGACAGATTTACTAAAAAAAGTTTTTATCTTTTCTAGATTTAAGCTTAGGTTACCAATTAAGTTAGCATTTGGTTTAACATAGTGAATTTCATGATTTGTTAGAGAAATATTTAAAACAGGAATATTATATGGCCAAGGTTGTAATATAAGTTCTACAGGATCTAAACCAATAAGAATTATCAAATCAGAATCTAATACAGATATTTGTTCTGCCTTACCTCCAGTAAAAATTCCTACTAAATTTTTATGTTCATCTGGTAAAACACCTTTTGCTTTATAAGTTACGAGAGTAGGGCAATTAATTATATCTATAATTTCTCGAACAGTTTTAGATGTATTATCAATTAGATTTTCTAAACCCAATACAATCACTGGTTTTGTGGTTTTTTCAATTAAATTAAGAACTGCGCCATCAAGAGAAAAACTTTTATCTATATAATCATTATTAGGTCCAGTATTTTTATTTTCAATTAATGTCTGGGCTACCGAAGATATTAATTCAACATAAACTGGTCCATAAGGAGGTAGCAAAGCTTTGGAAACTACTTTTTTAAATTCTGTTTCTGGATCATCATTCTGTAAATTTGTGTAATTTTTACTGAATGGTGACATTAGTTTTTTTTGATCAAACACTTGATGTGTAACAAATGAACTTAATTGATCTGAAAACCCGTCACTAAATAGAATTAAAGGTGCTCTATCAAGTGATGAATATGCTATTCCATTCATAGAGTTTGATAATCCTGGACCTTTTGTAACAAGTGCAACTCCAATTGACCTCGTTAACTCTCCGAAAACGCTTGCCATAATGACAGCTGCATCTTCTCTTTTTACCAAATAAAATTCTATATCAACCTTATCAAAGGCATCAATCAAATCTAAACTACTACCACCTCCTGGTACTCCAAAAACTTTTTGGACACCTATATTTTTTAGGTGAAGGGCAATCATTTCAGAAATTTTAATTTTATTTTCCATTTTGATTGGCTTTTCTAATTAAGAGATTACCTGTAAAATCCATCTTTAAATTAAAGTAAGGCGGTATAATTAAGGTTGATTCTCTTTCTTCTATTATTAAAGGACCATTTTTTTTAAAGTTTTTGGGTAAATTATTTCTTTGAAAAACTGGAGTATCCAAATAAGTCTTACCACCAAAATATGCTTTTCTGATTTTGGGCTTTTTATTGTCCATAGATAAATCTACCATCTTCTTTTTTATAATAGGCTGTGACGATATGCTTGTTGCAATGGTTCTTAGAGAAATAATTTCTAGAGGCATCTTTTCAATTCTTCCGAATAGTTTTTTATAGACCCTCTCAAATTCAATTCTAATATTTGTAATATTATTACTATTTAAACATTTATCGTTTATTGGAACTTCTATCTCATATCCTTGACCGATATATCTCATTAACAAACTATTAGAGATATTAGTTTTATTTAATTTAGTACCAGTTTTAAGTAATGACTTTTCACCCTCTTTTTTTAATGAATTAAATTTTCTTTTGATTTTTGTAAAATTTAAATCCTCTAAGTTTTGCATATCTGCTTGAACTAATTCAAATGCATTTGGTGAAGCTATCATTCCTATTGCTGAAGCAACCCCAGCATTTGACGGACTAATCATATTATTAATATTCATTTTAGCCATCATACTACATGCGTGCACAGGACCTGCACCACCTATTGGAATCATACAAAACTTTTCTATTTTTCTTCCTTTTTCTAAAGCATGTATGGTTGCAGCTTGGGACATATTCTCTGTGACCACTTCATGTATAGCCCAAGCTGCATCTAATAAAGATATTCCCATTGGTTTTGCAATGTGTTCCCTTATGGCGTTTTCTGCATTTTCTTGCATGAGTTTCATATCACCACCAAGAAAATTATCAGGATCAATATACCCTAAAATTAAATCAGAATCTGTTACAGTAGGTAATTTTCCACCTAGGTCATAGCAAGCAGGCCCAGGATAAGAACTTGAACTTTCTGGTCCAACTTGAATTAAACCCATTTCGTCTACACGTGCTATGCTACCACCGCCAGCACCAATTTCAATCATGTCAACAACAGGAACTTGAAGTGGTAAACCACTTCCCTTCGAGAAACGGAAAACTCTTGCAACTTCAAAAATTGTTGTTCTATTTGGCTTACCATTTTCTATTAAACAAGCTTTGGCAGTTGTCCCTCCCATATCAAAACAAAGTATATCGCTGGTTTTTTGAATTTTTCCATAAAGCGTAGCTGCTTGAGCCCCTCCAGCAGGACCAGACTGAACTAGTCTAATTGGGTACTCAACCGCAACTTTTTCGTGAACTATGCCACCGTCTGATAACATTAAAAATAAATCATTCTTAATTCCAATTTTCTTTATACCTTTAGCTAGTAAATTTACATATTTTTTAAAAATAGGTTGTACATATGCATTAGCAACACACGTTGATGTTCTTTCATATTCTCCAATCTCAGGACTTACAGTACTTGATAAACATATGTTTAAACCGGGCACGTGTTTTTGTATTATTTTTTTAGCAAATTTTTCATGAGTAGAGTTTTTAAATGAATGTAAAAAAACAATCCCTAAAGTTTGAACACCTGATTTTTTAATTTCTTTAGCTACTTTAATAAGTTCTTTCTCATCTAATTTTTTGATAATTTTACCTTCAAAGTTTAATCTTTCGGATACCTCAAATCTTAAATTTCTTGGAACAATTGGTAATGGCATATCTAAATCTAACGCAAATAAATCGTATCTCCACTCTCTTCCTATTTCTAAAACATCTCTAAAACCCTTTGTAGTAAGAAGAGCAGTTTTTGCTCCTTTTCTTTCAATTAAAGCATTAGCTACAAGGGTTGTTCCATGTATTACTCTACACTTTTTGGGGTCAATTTTATGTTTTGATAGTATTTCTTTAACGCCATTCAAAACAGCTTCTGATGGATTTTGTGGAGTTGTTAATACTTTACCATTAAATTGTTTTCCATTTTTTTGATCTACTGCAACAATATCTGTAAATGTACCACCAATATCTACTCCAATTAAAAACTCACTTGTTTGACTAGACATTTTTTTTACCTTTAATCTGATTTTTATAGATTAATTTGGCCTTTTGAGAGCTTAATAATTGACACTCTATGTCATTTACAACTTTCTTAGTTTCTCTTTTTGTAGGAGAAAACATCCCCCCTCCACCAGGTGTTTGGAATGTTGCTATATCGCCAAAATTTAATGGATAAGAAATTTTTGCAGGTATCTTTTTGTTATTTACAAGATCGATACCTTTAGAGCCATCTCCTCCACCTTTAATACCTCTTGGTGGATATTTGACTCTCTCATGCCTGATAGTCATAGTGATAGTCTTTGAAGAGGTAGATTCAAAAGATATTCTCTGAGCAGGACCTCCAACGTATTGTCCAACTCCTTGAGTATCTTTTACAAAAGATTTTTCATGAACTAACAATGGGGCTTGGTTTTCAAATTGCTCTATTGACTGATTTGATACATTACTTGGAAAACTTAGACATCCTGGACCATCACTTTTACTTCTTGCACCATGCCCTCCATTCATAAAAAACATTTTTACGAAAGGTTTATCACTAATTTCTTGTCTTCCTTTGAAATAGATATTCCAAAGAGGCGAACCTGATTCAGCAATTATATTATGTGGAATAACCTTTGCTAAAGCTCCATAAATCGCAGGAGGAACATAATGGCCTGTTAAATGTCTACCCCAAACTGGTGCTGGTCTTCTTGGATTAACAATAGTTCCTTCAGGAGCGATAATTTTTATAGGCCTAAATGACCCATCATTATTAGGTGCATTCGGATCTATAGCACATTTTAAAGCATAACAAGCATAAGCATATGTATAATTAAATACACTATTAATGGGTCTATTGATTTGCTCTGATGTTCCATTAAAGTCAATTGTGACTTTATCTTTTTTTACTTCAACCATACATTTAATTTTCAGAGGGTTATCAAACCCATCTATAAGCATCTCATCAATATATTTCCCATCAGGAATGTCATAAATTTTTTTTCTCATGCTTTGTTCTGATTTTTTTAGAATGCTGGAAATTATTAGATCTAAGTCATCTAATTTTTCTTCCTTTAATAATATTAATAATTTTTTTGTTGCTACATCATATGCTGAAAATTGAGCTCTAATATCTCCGAGTGTTTCTTCTGGTTCCCTCAAATTTTGTTCTAAAAAATCAACTACAGTTTTGTTTTCAACTCCCTTTTCTAAAATTTTACAAATAGGTATACATAAACCTTCCTCGTAACTATCTTGTGCATTCGGGGATGGTGCCCCCCCTATATCAACCGTATGAGCAGTACTACCTGCAAAAGCAATTAATTTTTTGTTTTTAAAAATTGGAGCTACCATTGTTATATCATTTAGGTGACCAGTACCTAGCCAAGAATCATTCGAAATAACAACATCACCCTCAGAAAAATCATTTACAGGTATCTTTTTTAATATTTCCTGGAGTGTGTGGGGTAAAGTCCCAATAAACGAAGGAATACTTTTCTTTGTTTGTATGAATTGCCTTCCAGTTGTATCAAGAAGACTAAAGGCCATATCATAATTTTCTCTAACCACTGCTGAAAAAGAGGAACGAATAAAACTCTCGGCCACCTCGTCCACCATTCCGTTAAGCCTCTTCCAAATAATTCCAAGTTTAATTGGATCAATTTTTTTCATACTATTCTTCCAATCTATTTATATATAGGGCAAACCCATTCTTTAAATTCATCATTGTTACCTCTAACAATTTCAGTGAATTTATCTTGTAAAAATCTTGTAACTTCTCCAGGTTTACCATCCCCAGCAAGCATTTTGTCAACACTCAAAATTGGCATTATTTCTTGTCCTGTTCCGCAATAAAATATTTCTTCTGCTATATATAATTCAGTTCTATCGACTTCTCTGGTTTCAATTTTTAACTTATATTTTTTGGATATTTCTATGATACTATCTCTAGTTATGCTCTCTAGTATTCCACTAGTAATGCTTGAGGTTATTAAAGTTCCGTTTCTTATTATGAAAATACAACCACCAGGTCCTTCACTTACCTTTCCATTTGCAGTTAACATTATTCCGCCATCGTAACCACTTTCTTTAGCTTGAATACTTGCTAATCTACTATTCAGGTAATTTGCAGAGGCTTTGATACGAGGAGGACTCGCATTATCGTCTAACCTTTGCCATGAGCTCACTGTAAAATTTTTACCATCTTTAAATGCAACTGCTCTCGGTCTAGGGTAACTAACTATTGAAGTGCTTACTGGAGTTCGAACAGCCATTTCACCCCAATCATCTAAATAACCCTGAAGACGGATATAAATATCCTCCTGATAATTGTTAGCTTTTAGATTTTTAAATATATCATTTCTAATAGTATCGGTGTCAGGAAACTCAGAAAACTTTAAAAGTTTCATAGAATTTGTAAATCTAGTTAAATGTTCGTTTAACCTGAAAATAAACAGCTCATTTAATTTATCATTCCAATATGCTCTAATACCTTCAAAAACTAGAGCAGCATATGAAAGACCAGGAGCTGTAATAGATACTTTAGCTTTATCTAATGGCATTAGGTTACCATTGATAGTTACGGCTTTTATTTTATCTTTTGGATTTTTTAATTCAGTTTTCATATAATTTCCAATTTCAATTAATTATTTATTTTTTCTAAATTTTTTAGTTTTTTTCTTTTAAATACAAACAGAGAAGTAATAGTCATAATTAAAAGTAAAATAACGAAAGCAGGCCTAGTAAATATGAATGCAATATTTAAATCATGAGATGAACTAAGAAGTAAAGTTACCCTCAAGTTTTCTTCAAATATTGGTATTAAAATGAAACCTATTAACATAGGAACAGTAGGAATATCACATTTCATCATTAAATAACCTAGTACTCCAAAACAAAAGACTAATTGAATATCAAACAACGAACCTCTGAGAGCATAAGCTCCAGCAGAAGCAATTACTAAAACAGCTGGAAATAGTAGCCTCTTAGGAACAGTAACGACGTGCTTACACATCTTTATTAACCCATGACCTAAAAATAAATTAAGTAAATTAGCTACTATTAATGCTGCAAAAATAGCATAAATTTCAATAGGATTATCTTGAAAAACGACAGGTCCAAGGGTAATACCTTGTATTAAAAAAGCACCCATAATTAGAGCAGCAGCAATGTCTCCTGGGATACCAAAAGCTAATAATGGTATCATATTTGATCCGGAAACGGCGTTATTTGCAGATTCTGACGCAGCTATTCCTTCCAATGACCCTTTTCCAAAATTCTCAGGTTTTTTCGAACTTCTCTTTGCTTCTCCATATGCTAGAAAAGCAGCAATTGTTGATCCAAGTCCAGGCATAGCACCTATTAAAGTGCCTAAGCTTGAGGATTTTACTATTGTTGGAAAAGTAGATTTTAATTCTGTAAAAGTTACTACATTGTCAATTTTTTTCTTTGAAAAAACTAAGGTACTTGAAGCAAGTTTTTTTACGGGTTGTTCCATTTGTCTAAGAGCCTCAGAAACTGCCAAGGTTCCAATTAACATTGGAATTAAACCTATACCCTCTTCTAACTCTAAATAATCAAAAGTTAACCTTGGTGTAGCTGTAATAGGATCAAGGCCAATCATTCCAATTATCATCCCTAAAAATACTGAAAAAAGACCTTTCCAAATAGAATTTCCAGTAAGAGAGCTTATACACAAAAGAGAAAATCCTGTTAAAAGTGTATATTCAGGTGGCCCAAAGTTTAAAGCTATGCTTGCAAGAAATCCAGCAGCAAAAATTAACATTACATCGCTAAAAGTATCTCCAAAAACAGATGAATATAAAGCCATTTTCATAGCCTTAACCCCTTTTCCTTTTTGTGCTAAAGGATAACCATCAAGAACAGTTGCTGCTGCTGCAGGGGTACCAGGAGTTTTAATTAAAATTGCTGTTATTGAACTTCCAAAAAGAGATCCTTTGAACATTCCTAAAAGCATCGGAATTCCAATCCAAGGGTCTAAATAAAACGTATATGGTACTAATAAAGCTACAGCCATTGAAGCTGTTAATCCAGGGATTGCACCTAATATTTGCCCAGCTATCAAACCTATCAAAATCGCAACCAAAGCTTCTGGGGTGGTTGCTAATTGAATGCCTGCTAAAATATTTTCCATTAAATCAACTTAAATAAATTAGATAGATTAGGTAATAAAATCCCTTCAGGAAGAAAAATATTAAAGCCTATTTCAAAACCAACAAAAACGACTGAAACTAAAATAGTTGGAAAAAAAATTAGAATTAATAATCTTTTTTCTCCAAGAAAGAAACTTAATATAAATGCAAAGATCAAACTGGCTAAATAAAAACCTAATACATCAATTAGAAATAAAGAATATAATAAACAAACAAAAATTATCTTAATAACTCTATCAAAGATATCTTTTGAAAAAGATAGATCTTCATTTTCAAAATCGGCTTTTCGATTAAATAAATAGCTATTTATATATTCAAATACCAATATGAAAAGCGCTAAGAAACCAATAAGATATGGAGAAAAACTAGGCTTTAATCCATCTTGTAATCCAAAGTCGTCTGGATCTTCAATGCTTTCAGGTATAATCCAAAATATGAAAAATAGAGTAATACTTAATAAAATTAAAATTAAAGATTTTTCATGAAAATTTTTTTTAATTATCATAACTACCTAGAATACTAAAAATTTACAGAGTTAAAATTTAACTCTGTAAATTATATTTTTTTTAGAATTTTACTCCCGCAAGAACTTTTCCTGCGGCTGAATAATCTGCAGTTACAGATTTAGTAAAGTCTGCAGAATTTGCATATTTTGGAGTTGCTTTTAGTTTTTTTAATAAATCAATAAATTTATTAGATTTCATTATTTGACCAAGTGTACTATCCCATTTTTTTATAACATCGTTGGACAAACCACTAGGCCCTGCTAAACCAAAGAAAATTGCTGGAGAAAGTGGGTAACCCAATTCTGCAAGAGTTTTTTGATCTGGTGCTGAAGGATTTCTCTTAGGAGTTGATTCAGCAATTATTTTAATAGTGCCAGCGGATAATGGTGCAGCAAAATCTGATATTACCGCCATGTCAATAGTTTTACCTAAAAGTGCTGCTAGAGCTTTCGCTCCTCCCTTAAAAGGTACATATGTTGTTGACGCTCCTTCTTGTTTGAAAGCAGCTAACATAGCCATATGAGGGCCACCTTTCTGTCCAGCAGTTGACCATCTTAATTTTCCAGGATTTGATTTTGCAAAAGCCATCATATCTTCAAAAGACTTCCACTTACTGCCACTTCTTAAAATAACAGGCATTGGACTTGAAACAAATTGACCAAGATAAGTTAAATCATCCATTGGTTTATAAGGCATTTTCATGAAATGTGGTCGAATGGTTATAGGACTTGTAGATATAAATCCAATGGTGTAACCATCTGGTTTTGATTTAGCAACTGCTCCAATACCAATAGTTCCACCACCTCCGGTTTTGTTTTCAACTATTACTTTAACACCTAATATATCAGTGGCTAAGTCAGCAATGAACCTTGATGTGGTATCTCCGCCACCTCCTGCTCCATAAGGAACAATTAATTTAATTGGTTTAGATGGATAAGAATCTGCAAAACCATTTGATATTAATAAAAAGGTGATTGAAAATATCATCAAAACACCTTTTATGATCGAGTTAAAAAACATCTATTTCCTCCCTAGTGAAATTTTCTTAAAATAAAATAGCTTTTGATTAACTATAAAAAATAATATTATGATTACAAATGCTAAATTATTATGAAAGCATGATAAAAAATCATAGGCTTGGATTTTATGAATTTAAAAAAATTAATAGCATTTAGAGCTGTACTAGAATCTAACTCAATTACTGGAGCAGCTGATAAAATAGGGTTAACACAATCTGGTGTAAGCAGATTAATAACTAGCTTAGAACAAGAACTCGACTTTCCTTTATTTAATAGGATCAAAGGAAGAATTCAGGTTACTAGTCGAGGTGAAAGTTTTTTTCAAGAAATAGAACCTTTATTATCAGGAATAGATCAAATACCAAATTTAGCAAGACAGGTTAAACAACATCAATACTCGCGTTTAAGAATTATTACACTTAATTCCTTGGCTCATAGCTTAGTACCAATGGCATTAAATAAGTTTTGTCAAAAACACCCTCACGCAAACGTTTCTATTACAATTAAAAGCAGAACAGAACTCCTTCACTGGGAAAGAGGAGAACACTTTGACGTAGCTCTTGCTTCATTACCATTCGAACAAAGAGTTTTTAGAAAAAAATCTTTTATTACTTTTCCAGCTGTGGTTGCTTTATCAGCCACTCATCGTTTTAATAAAAAAGAAAAAATACATATTAAAGATCTACATAATGAAAATTTGATAAGTTTAGAACCTACTGGAATTTTTCAAACATCTATAAGAAAAAAGTTACAAGATAATAATATTGAACCAATTTTTAAAATACAAACCACTTCAATGTTACAATCTGCACAGATGGTAGAAAATAATATTGGAATAGCAATAATTGATCCTTTTATTGGTCATATTATAAAGAGTAAAAAGGTAGTTATCAAACCTCTAAACCCGTACATTAACTTTGATTATGCCTATATTTGGCCTGAAGGAAGAGATTTATCAGCACTTTCGGAAGAGTTTCTTTTAGTTTTAAAAAAAATAGCAAAAAAAATTTCTCATAAGTATGTATGTTAATTTTTTAAAAAATTAGATACTTCTTTTTTAAAAATATCCCAACCTTCTTCATTTTCAAGTAAAATATGATTTTTACTTTTTATTGGTACAAATTTACTATTTTTTATGTTTGCTGCTAGAAATTTACCTTCAGAGATTGGTACCCTTGCGTCTTCTGTGCAATGAAAAATAATTGTAGGAATTTCTAATTTAGACAGCATTTCAGTAATATTAATTTGATCATTTACCATAGAAATTCTTGCTGCGTTTTTAGCCGAAGTAGTAATTTTCATAATTTTATTGAATGAATCCATTTGTTCCTTGTTACCCTCTGGTATCATTGATGTGGCAAAAAATTGTCTAAAAGCGGGGTTCTCATCTTCCCATCCACTTAAAATCATGGTTTGTTCCATCTTACTTTTAGATTCATAACTAGGGTCGTTTCTCTGACCTTTTCCTCTAGCAAAACCACCAAAAAGAATTAAATGCGAGACCTTGTTTGGGTTTTTAATCGCATAAGCTATTGATACGGCACATCCTTGTGAAACGCCTAATATTGGAAATTTATTAATCTTTGCATCATTAACTACTGCGTCCACATCCTCAACAAAACTATCGAAAGTAATATCTAAAGGGTCTAAATCTGACGAACCATTGCCTCTTTGATCAAATCTAACCAAAGTGTTTTTTTCTGCTAAAAACCTATACATATGAGTCCAAATTGGACTTCTCCAATCATGTTCAAGACTACTCATAAAATTAGGTGCTTTTAGTATAGCAGGACCATTTCCTACCTTTGCATAAGCTATAATCGTGTTATCTTTGGAGCTACAATATCTAATTTCCTGATCAATTTCAGTAAAACTTTCTGGTATTGAACTGACATCATCCTTATTGTCAGAAACAATTATTTTATAAACTTCAATCTTTTGGCTTATATTTTTTAAATGCTGATTTCCAATATATTCAACATTTGTAATATTTAAACTTTTTATATTTTGAAAAATATCATGAGTTATAGATATCCCTCCAGGATCAGCAATGGATTCTAATCTGCTTGCAATATTTACTGTGTTCCCAAAAACATCTCCATTATCAATAACAACATCGCCTACATTAATACCAAAACGATACCATATCCTATCGTTCTTATTATATATTCTCTCCATGTTATTAATTTCTGATTGTATCTGAATGCTACACTCAACAGCATTAACAGAGCTCTCAAAAGTTGCAATAAAACCGTCTCCAGTGGTTTTAATAATGTTGCCTTTATATTTATTGATTGAGGGTTCAATTACTTTTATTAAATGTTGTTTTTGACGTTGTAGAATTTCAATCTCATTACTTTCTATTAGTCTAGAAAAACCAACCATATCTGCAGCAACTAACGCCAATAATTTTCTATCCAAATTGATCCCCATGCAGAATTTAAAATGTTTTTAATCTTTTATTAAACTATATAAATTTATTAGAATTAATATAAAAATAAAAAAGCATAAAATAATTAAGTAATTTGCATTATTATGTTAGGATAAAGATGCCAGGGGTGCAAAATTTTTTGCTGAGATAGACCCTTTAAACCTGATCTGGTTAAAACCAGCGGAGGGAGTTGCTAGTTTATTTTTAATTTTCACTATATTTCAAATAGTCTAATTTAAGTTAAAAATTTAAACGTATTCCCTATGAGGAATAAAAAAGTATTTTTTAAAATGAGGAAATAAATATGTCTAATGAATTATCCAAAAGTGCATCAGAACTTTTAACGAATATAAGAAAAAAAGGTCCACTAGTTTGGAATTTTTCAAATTTTGTATCTATGGATATTGCTGCTAACGCCTTGCTTTCAATCGGAGCATCTCCTGCAATGGCACACGCAAAAGAAGAAGCAAAAGATTTTAGTAAAATTTGTAAAGCAATTAATGGAGCCCTAACTGTCAATATAGGAACCTTTGACCCATACTGGCAAGAATGCGCATTGGAAGCTGCTAAACATGCAAATGAAAATAATGTACCTTGGGTTTTAGATCCTGTTGGTGCTGGAGCTAGTGAATTTAGAAATCAAAATGTTGAAGAATTATTGGCATTAAATCCAACTATACTTAGAGGAAATGGATCAGAGATCATGGCCGTTGCAGGTATTGCGGGTGGTGGAAAAGGTGTGGATTCCACCTCAACATCAAACGATGCATTAGATGCTGCAAAATCAATAGCCAATCAAAATAAGATCATAGTTGCTGTAACAGGTGAGATTGATTATGTTACCGATGGTACAAAAACATATGCAATATCAGGTGGACATGAAATGATGACAAAAGTCACTGCCACTGGTTGTGCACTATCATGTCTAATAGGAGCTGCAATAGCAGTAGGGGAAGATAAATTGTTATCGACATCAGCAATCATTGGCATCTATGGACTTGCTGGAAAAATGGCAAGTGAGGAAGCGAAAGGTCCAGGTAGTTTGCGTGTTCATTTATTAGACAATCTAGCTAATTTAACACCTGCTGATGTTTCAGAAAATGTTAAAATAGAAAATGCCTAATTACAGTACCTATTTAGTTGCTGGCCCAGAAAACATTCTTCCTAACCATCAATTAGGCAATGAAAGTAAAGAACAAGCATTAATAAGAATAGTTCAGGAACTTTCAAATAATGGACTTAATGTATTTCAACTACGAGCAAAAAATATTTCAGATAGTGAACAAATTGATATCCTTCGGAACCTGAAGAAAGCTTTGCTAAATACTCAAACTAAAATTTGTATTAATGATAGCGTCAATGTTGCCTCAAAAGCTGGAGATTTTGTTGATATTTTGCATCTAGGACAATCTGACATGCACCCAGAAAAAGCCAAGAGCTTTATAAATGATAGAATTAAAATAGGACTATCAATAACAAAAGAAAGTCAAACTCGTAATATTCCAGATTGCGTAAGTTATATAGGTGTTGGGCCAATTTATAAAACCAACTCAAAAAATGATGCTGAAAAACCTATTGGAGAAACGATTCTTAAACAGATTTTAGAAAAAGTTAATATTCCTGTTGTCGCAATTGGAGGAATTGATTTGAATAATGTAAGTAATCTTTTTAGTTTAGGTGTTTCTGGAGTAGCAGTCATTTCAAATATATTAAATAATGAAAATCCATTGAAAAACTTTCTCTTATTAAAAGAAAAAATAAAAAAGGACTAAATTTTTGTATATCTTAATAACAGGTGGAACTAGTGGACTTGGATTCTATACTGCTATGACATTAGCAGAAGACCAAAATAATAAAATTTTACTTATAGGTAGCAACAAAGTTAAAGGCGTTAGAGCCGTCGAAGAAATTATTAAAAAAACTAAAAATAAAAAAATTAAATACTTAGAAGGAGATCTTTCATCAATTAAACAAATTTCAATGATTGCAAAGGACTTAATTAAAGAAAAGTTTGATATATTGATTAATAATGCCGGCGCTCTTTATTTTTCAAGAATGGAGAGTATTGACAAAATTGAAAAAACATTTGCCCTTAATCATTTGTCATATTTTGCACTTACCAATTTATTATTACAAAATAAAAATATTAAACGTGGTGGAAGAATAATAAATGTAGCAAGCGGGGCACACAAAGGTATAGACATAGACTTTGAGGATTTAGAAACAAAGAAAAATTATAATGGCTGGTTTGTTTATAAAAAATCTAAACTTTGTAACATCTTATTTACTAGAAAGTTGAGTAAGTTTACATCTGATAAAAATATTACAGTAAATTGTCTTCATCCAGGATTTGTCAAAACAGAATTTGGCAAAAATAATAGTGGAATATTAGG
>Ga0233451_10002662_pt1 | contig 16053 bp, 18 predicted proteins | sample 011ome_29_FD_183052 | JGI IMG/M metagenome (GOLD analysis project Ga0233451, IMG submission 183052) | Coastal salt marsh microbial communities from the Groves Creek Marsh, Skidaway Island, Georgia - 011504CT (spades assembly) | ecosystem: Environmental > Aquatic > Marine > Intertidal zone >...
ATGCTATACCTGTCTTTATATCCAAGTCATTGGTGGTTTGATGAGCGGCATAAATAGAGTCTGCCGGTCCATTCCACTTTGAGATACCGAAGATCTTTCTCAAAAATAAAATTGATAATGCTGCCAATATTATAAAAACGCATATCTTGATATCTAAAACGATTGCGCCCAGTTGAATAAAACGCGCATCCCCAAACAAATCTAAATTTTGTGCGAATTGTACAAGGTCTACAAACCCGCCCACTATTACCGATACTATCACACCAATTGCGGCGCCAATTCCTGAGCTTGCGTATATGCTTAGGATGGATTTGGATGACGATTTAAGCTCAAAATGTTGGATTTCATACCCCTTTGCTAAATTATTGAACGGACCAATCTGAAATTTCAACTTATTTTTCACGTGTTGGCATGATTGCTGCACAGCAGGCTGTGAGTAACTGTTCAAAAGGGGTTAATAATGTACGGAATTATCAGATCTGGCATGTCCACAGCTATGCATGAAATTGCAGTCGTCTCCAACAATATCGCGAACTCGGGATCCACTGGCTTTAAGAAAAGTGATGTTTCGTTCAACGATATTTACGGCTCTGCGACGCCCGACACCGTGGCGCGCACGCAAGCCGGGTTCGGCAGTGCAATCGCTGGAACCCGCCGAAATGACGGGCAAGGCGCGATTGTTGACCGTGCCGGTGCGCTTAATCTCGCTATCATTGGCCCCGGAATGCTGACCGTTTCGCCCCCCGGCGCAGACGGCGCGGCGTCCGGCAACCTATTTTACACGCGCAGCGGCGAGCTCACAATCGACAAGGATGGCTATCTGAAAACCGGTGATGGCGCCTTCGTGCAGGGGACCGCGGCGGGCGCAGAAGTGGGTGGAACTCTGTCCGCGCTGCAAATCCCATTCAACGAAGGCGAAGAGGCATTAACCGGTCTCGAAATTACAACGAGTGGCCTTATCTCGGCAACTTATGGCAGCTCAATCATCGACCGCGGCACGCTCGCCCTCGCGACTTTCGCCAATCAAGGTGCCCTCAAAAACGTAGGATCGGCACGATTTGCCGAAACGACTTACTCTGGCCAACCGACCTTCGGAATTGCCGGACAATCGGGCTATGGCACGTTGCAAGCTGGTGCGTTGGAAGGATCTAATGTGGACATTACGCAGGAAATGACCGTCATGATCCGCGCACAGCAACAGTTCAGCGGCTCCGCACGCGTCCTCCAGGCCAATTCCGATATGGTCGAAAAATTGACACGATAGTCGTTGCCTTAGGCTCGAATGATGATTCGGGTCTAAGATTTCCTATCTTTGTCTGAATACCGCGGCATCTCAAAAATATACTTAAAAATTAGTCCAGCAATCCCGATTGCAAAAATAATGGCTACAAAATGCCAAGCTGTCAGGTGTTTTAATGGTTCAAACTTGCTACCTGCGATTGGGATGCAAACAATGAAAAGTGAAGCCGAAACAAGAAAATAGCGAATAATCAAACAGCGGCGGCAAGGCGGAATAGGCTTTTCTTTCTCAGACATTTCGCTGCTCTCTATCTCGTAATTTCCTTCCCCTAGTTATGACCATTTTCAGTAAATTTGTCAAAGTTTGACGCAATTCATAAAATATTTGCTAGCCTAATTAATTTTCCCAGATAAGGTGACGTCCATTAGCTAGATAAATGGAGCCCCTGTTGGTACCGTTACGCCCAATAGCAAGCGAACCTTACTTTCAACCGCAACCTGCGCCAGTTACTGCGCTTGCGGGTGCGATCGGAGTCACCGAAAAAGCCCAAACGAGCTTAAGGCAAACCCATTTCGGAGTTGGTCCAACAGAGTCTCTAAACACCACTCCAAGCTACAACGCGGATCATCCGAAGGTTCAAATATTCCATCCAAGCCAAGCCCCTTCCGCACAGATCACCGAGAATTTGATAATGGCTCGGGCTCTTATGGCGCCTGCATATGCGCATTCCGGTGCGGCAACGAAAATGGCACGGTTATCAAATATGTTTCAGGATTTGCCTAGATTTGGATCCGCGGTAAACTTGCTGTCGTAATCTATAGACCGTCGAAAACTGAGACTTCTAACTCTGGAAATTCAGTCAGCCATTCGCCATCTTCAATTTTGCTCCAATCCCAGCCAGCGGGCACCGCCAGCTCTGGCTTAGATCTATACATAAAGATAAAGGGTTTGAATGACTTGGCATCCGCTTCTGCATTTACTTCAGGTGTTTTAACCCCCGCTAAAGCAGAAGAAAAATAGCCCTTTATCTTGCGAGGGGACCCACTCTTTTCCACTGTAATACGATGATAAGCATAGCTATTTAAAATTTCTGCGGCATCTTCAACTTCCGCTTCCATCAAATGCCTCAAGTAGCCCTCAGCCGTGGCCAACACCATCTGTTCATTCACGTCAGAATAATGTTTCTGCAATTCTTCCGCGTATTTTCCACAGAATGCTTCTAATCCCATCTCTTCAGACAGGTACCGTTGCGCAATTAGGGCACAAACGGAGGAATAGATCCATGAGGGACAAAATGCAGCCAAACTCGTCTCCACAACTTACTTGTTGAGTTACAGTAGATCCCGTTTATTTAATATTACTCCAGGCGTCAATTATCTCATCCAGAATACCACTGCATACAGCCAAATTAGTTGTTGCGTCTCTTTTGAGGGTCTTTTGCAATTGCTCGCGGACGAATTCGTAAATTTTGAATAGGTTACTGGCAATTTCAAAACCTTTTTCGAAATCGAGGCTTGTTTGCAGGATGTAGACCGCAGTAAACCCTTTCGATAAATGCAGATTTCGTTGTTCTTCGGTCAAGTTATCATTTTGCAGAGCGTTCAAACTGCGCGATAACTCCTTAAGCGTTAGCCCTATCATTTCGTGAGGGTCGCTCAATGAACTTAACGCAGCATTCTTGGACTTCCGATATTGATCTCTTGCAAATGCATAATTCACGCTGCTCTCCCGATGGTTTTTTGATCTCTAAGAATATCAACGGTGATGATTCGCTATTGTTTAGCTCGAGTTCAAAAACAAATTAGAGAAATTTATAATTCACCCGATCCCCGGGTTGCCTGAGGGGTCCACATACTCCGTAAATGGCACTTTGAGTGTCATTTGCTTTTTGTCATCTTCACCAAAGTAGCAGATTTCGACTTCTAAATTCCGCAAACTTGAGTCATCCTGATCTGATGTTTCATCATTTATCCATTGCCTGAATAGATTCATAACAGTCTCCCTAACTGGTGTATTAGTAGGGTTCATCTGCAAACTTCATGCCATGCAAACAGATTTAGGTGACCACGAATGACGTAATCTCAACTGCATGAACAAATGGGCTATGTCCCCATTTCTCCAAAGTTTCATTTAACATATCTTTGATCTGAACCTTCAAGGTTTCTCGGCCGTTTTTTGATAAAAGAACATCTGCGTTCATACCGAGTGCTTGATCCAAGATCAGCGGGGTCAGTTGTAGTTCAAGCTCCGCCAAGACGTCCATGGATGAATTAGCGTATATTTTTTTGTCATAGACGGCCACTGCTATTTCGAAGCTAAAAAGTTGGTTGGTGCCTTCAATGTTGCCCACTAAAGTCGTTCGATATGGAAAATACTGGTATTGTGGCAGTCCCAACATTGCAGCGGCCGCCCCTGCTGCCGCATCGCTGCTCTCGGCTTCGACGTCTTCCACCGGCTCAATGACTGCGGTCGCATCACTCGGATCTGCAAGTCGATCGGCTTCAGGCGAGATTGACATATGACCCGCAAAGAACGCGCTTAAGACAATTGTTCCTGGCAGCCCATAAAGCAGACCAATTTTTAATTTTCTCGCCATATCACCCTCCCCTTACTCTTAAACGGCATACTGTTAAAATTCATTAATCGTAAGTCTTGTAGAATTTGTAGTTAGCCATACCCAACTTTAAAAAATTTTGCTGTTTCAAGCTGTCACTTTTTTGACTCGTGCGATCCTATAGACTTATGCAGTAATTAATATTAATTTTTAATCAACAAATAATGCATCCTAAATTTATAAGAAAATCTCTATTTTAGCTTTTATTATTTTCTTTTGAAATTCACTTGGCCCGGTTTTTGCTTCCTTCATTTTACAACATGGAGAGTGATCATGAGTGATATATTTATTGACGCATCGCATTTCGCGCAAGCCGATCATCTATGCGAAATTATATCATCACGGAAATTGGTCGTAAGAGCTGCGAAAAATATTGCTGCGGATGCATTGGGCGGCACTTTGGTCTTTTCTGCGGCACAGGAAAAAGCCATGGGCGGAAATCAGGCTTTAATCGCTTTTGCGCGTTCCTTGAAACCAAAGTTGGTTACTATCATTGATCCCAAAGCAAATCGCTTTGCGATCGAACCGTCTTTGGGCGGTAAAGTTATTCATATTTCCCTGCCGAGCGATGATTTTTTTGCCCTCACTGTTGCCGCCGACTTAATTTGCGCCGATCTGTCCAATATGATTGCGGCGGACCCTATGACCTCTAATTTGTTATCATTGGCAAGCCGGGTGGCGAAGTCTGACGTTACTGTATTCATAAATGGTCCTACGGGCACGGGTAAGGAAGTATTGGCCCGTTTCATTCACGACAAATCTGCTCGCCATGCTTCTCCATTTGTAGCCATTAATTGCGCAGCTATTCCAGAAAATATGTTGGAAGCTGTTTTATTTGGTCACGAAAAGGGTGCTTTTACCGGGGCGTCGGTGGCCAATAAGGGCATATTCCGCGCGGCCAATCTGGGCACATTATTGCTGGATGAAATTTCCGAAATGCCCATTGGATTGCAGTCAAAAATTTTACGCGTTTTGCAAGAGCGCAAGGTAACCCCCCTCGGGGCGCAGACCGAAATTGATGTCGATGTCCGAGTTCTGGCGACAACAAATCGAGATATGCGCTCTGAAATTCAGAAGAATAATTTCCGCGAGGATCTATTTTATCGACTAAATGTGTTTCCCATGGCAACCCAATCGCTTTGCGATCGCGCTCTGGACATATTACCCATCGCGGTCGCCCTACTGCGAAAGCATGCGCCGTCGCTCGAAATGATCCCTTGGTTATCCGAATGTGCGCGGGATGCGCTGTTGGACCACTCATGGCCCGGTAATGTCCGTGAACTGGAGAATGTCATGCAACGTGCGCTGGTGCTGCAATCCGGCGGTGTCATTGAAGCCGAGGATATCATCATTGATGTCGCGCCAATGACACAAATAATGACCAGCCCACCTGCACAACATGCCGCTTTAAGCCGGCTAAGTAGCTAAAGAGGGAGAGCGAGATGACCCAGATCAGTGGATTGAAATTTCAAGTTGAGCAGACACATCTGCAAAACCTCAAAAAAGCGGAACAAGCGCTGGGGACTGAGGTCACCGGACCCAGCTTCTCCGAGCGAATTGCCACCGGGCTAAAAGATGTCGCTGGTGCGCAAAACGATGCCTCTAAATTGGCACAAGATTATGAGCTAGGGCTCGAACAGGACTTATCTAAGGTCATGGTAAGTCAGCAGGTCTCCTCACTTGGCTTCCAGCTAACCTTAAACCTGCGCAACAAGGCGCTCAGCGCTTACAAAGACATAATGAACATGCCGGTCTAATTGGGCCACCAACTTAGACGGGCAACAAGGATAACCTGACTCATGGCTACGAACTCACAAATGCTGGACACTTCCTCTGCCGTCAACGTACGGGGCGGTAACTTGGCGACTATGCCCGGAAATTATCTCTCAAATATCCGCACCATCACCGCGCAACCAAGTTTTCAACGTGCCTTTCCCGCGATAATTGCGGTCACAGCGATTGTGATTTGTGTTGTGGTCTTCGCCCTGATGCAGAAACCCTCGAGAACAACGCTTTATGCCTCACTGCCCGAGGCGGAAAAGTCGCGGATTTATGACGCGCTGATCAATAGTGGTGTCGATGTTACGTTAGATCCTACGACTGGCGAAGTTATGGTCCCAGCTGAAGACTATCACAGCTCACGGATCAAATTAGCCGCTTTGGGCCTGCCAGAATCGGCGCCAGATGGCTATGATTCACTTGCAGATATTCCAATTGGCACCTCTCGCTCTGTTGAAACAGTCCGCTTGAAACAAGCTCAAGAAATTGAGCTCGCCCGCTCAATCATGGCGATTTCTGCCGTGAAGTCTGCACGAGTTCATTTGGCTCTACCCGAAAGATCCGTCTTCATCCGTGAACAAATTCCGCCAACGGCCTCGGTGTTTTTGCAACTTGATCGCGGTCGCTCCCTTGACGAAAATCAAGTGCTCGCGATTATCAACCTAGTCTCGGCATCCATCCCAAGTATGTCCAAGGATAATGTAACCGTGGTGGATCAAGTTGGCCGGCTCTTGTCAAAATCACCTGATGATGCATCCTCAATTTTGACCGACAACCAATTGCAGTACCGCATGCGCCTTGAAAATATTTACCGCTCACGCATCGAAAGCTTGGTTGGCCCCATCGTGGGTGGTGGCAATGCGACGGCCCGGGTGAATATTGAGTTCGATTTCACCCGTCGCGAAATCACTGAAGAAAGCGTTGATCCAAACGGAAACGCCCTGCGAAGCGAACAAAGCTCAGTGGATATGACCTCCAACCGTCCGGCGGTTGGCATTCCAGGTGCCACCTCCAACACGGCTCCCAATGAGGCTGAATTGGTTACCGATGGCAGCCAAGCCACCAACAGCTATTACTCCGAAAGCAATGACGTTCAGAATAAATCCTCAAGCGAAGTACGCAATTATGAGGTCAGTCGTAAGATTGAAACCACATCCCAACCGATGAACCAAATTGTCCGGATTGACGCGGCTCTATTGGTTCGGGACCGCACTGTTATTGACCCAGAAACCGGCGAAAGCGTGGTGCAACCTTTTGACGACAAAGTTCTACAGGACATTAGAAGTTTGGTCTCAAGCGCCATTGGCTTGAAACCAGAGCGGGGCGATACGCTGATTGTGAACTCGCAACCCTTTATGCAAGAGCTGCCGGATGCAGTAACAATCAAATGGTTTGAAGCTAGCTGGGTGAAAGATCTCGGGAAAAGCATCGCGATGATCCTGATGCTGGCCGTTGTGTCCCTTGGCGTGATCCGGCCATTGCTCTCACGACTTCTGGTTCCGGCTGGCGGTGACGTCGTGGCGCGCGGTGGCGTGTCGGATGATGAGATCGAGGGGATGGAGTCCATCGAAGTCAGCGCCGGTGAAACGCTGGAGGATATCAAAGCGAAATTGAAGCCTAAAAAGGCAAATATCTCAATGGAAATGCTCGATACAGCCAATACCTATGATGATAAAGTCGCTCTCATCCGTATGATCGTAGGCGATGAAGCTGGGCGGGTTTCGAACGTGTTCAAGCAACTGATGCAAAAAGACATGGACCTGTTAGGGTAAAACCTGAGGTATATTGAAGGGAAACGATATGGCAGATCCGGCAGTAGAACCAGAAGGCGAAGAAGACGCCATCGTAGAGCTCACGGGCACTCAAAAGTCAGCTATTCTGATGATGCTCCTAGGCGAGGATGAGGCCGCAGAGATTCTCAAAAATCTCTCTCCACGAGAGGTGCAACACTTAGGCGGGGCCATGTATTCTGTGCAAGGGGTGGATCAAAACACAGTGAACTCTGTGCTTGATGAATTCCTAGCCATCATCAAACAACAGACCAGCCTAGGCCTCGGCGCCGGAAACTATATTCGCAACGTCCTGACCAAAGCCTTGGGCGGTGACAAGGCGCAATCCGTGCTCAGTCGCATCACCCCCGCTTCCTCCGAGCGACCCATTGAAATTCTGGACTGGATGGATGCCCGCGCAATTTCCGAATTGATCATAGATGAGCACCCGCAAATTGTAGCGCTCATCATCTCCTATCTCGACTATGGATTAGCGGCCGATGTTCTTGGGCTTCTGCCCATCGAGCTGCAACCTGAGGTCGTGCGTCGAATTGCAACTTTAGAAACCGTACAACCCGATGCCGTGCGCGAGCTTGAGCGCGTGATGCAGCAAAAGTTTCAGGCCAACACCACGCTACGCGCGTCTCAAATTGGCGGCGTAAAAGCAGCAGCCAAGATTATGAACTTCACAAAAACCGCGATGGAACAGCGGATCATGAAAGATATCAAAAAGGAGAACAAGGACCTCATGCAGTCGATCCAAGACAATATGTTCGTCTTCGACAGCTTAGTCATCTCCGACGAGCGTTCCTTGCAAACATTGTTGCGGGCTATTGATGCCGAGCTCTTGGTGCTTGCGCTTAAAGGTGCTGACGAGGTTCTGCGAGAGAAATTATTTAGCTGCATGTCAACCCGCGCCGCCGCCAATGTCAAAGACGAGATGGAAGCGCTCGGCCCTGTCCGCCTGACGGAAGTGCAAGAGGCGCAAAAACAAATCATCGCCGTCGCACGCAAGATGTCCGATGATGGCACAATTGTATTGGCCGGCCGCGGTGGAGATGAAATGGTATGAGCGCGGAATTCATCCCCCATGGCGGCTTGATCCGCGCCGATGATCTCCAACAAGGCGTACCGTTGAAACCGTCGGAAATCACCCAATTCATTCGAACAATTGACGCAGAAGTCTTTGAGAGGAAGCACGCAGCAGCTGAAAATACATTCCAGCCCAAAAGCCTGTTTGATCTGGCCAAAGCTGCCTCGGAACGTGAAGTCGCTCACGTTTTGGACGCCGAGAGCCCACCTCAAACCGAGGCAGAAAACCCGCGCGAACCGCTGGAGACCTTAGAAACGTCAGAAATCGACAACACGCCCCCCTTTGAGGCCACGTCCGAACCTCAAGATAGCGCAGAACCAGAGCCGACAGAAGATCTGGCTGACGATCTGCCAACACCCGCATCAGCCAACCTGCTTACACCAGAACCAGAGGCCCCGGAAGAAATGGCCACCACCGCGGCCACTGAGGAAGCCTATGAACGCGGGTTTCTGGACGGGCAAAAATCTGCGGAAACCGAAGTTGAACACATGATGTCCCACGCGCTTGGTCTCTTGGACCAAGTCACGCAATCTTTTGCGGTGCAAGTTGACGGAGCGATAGAGGAGCTTGCAACATCCATTGAAGCAAGTGTTCTGAGCCTCGCCTCGTCACGTGCGGGCATGGCGATTGATGCGGTCCCAGAGGCTTTCCTCCAGAGAATCAAGACCCTGGCCAATCGCATTCATAGCTCCGCGACCCACCCCATTGTGCGGTTGAACCCCCTCGACCTACTTGTGCTAAAACCCATTCTGGAGCAGTCTCAAGACCTGCTCAATCTTCGCCTCGTGAGTGATGTAAATTTACAGCGTGGAGATATCGATCTTTCCCTTGAGGGAATCCGTCTCACCGATCTGTTACCACGCGTCGACCAGCCGGCGCAAAATATTACTTACACGCCATTGGTTCTGGCGGCCGACGCCGTCTTGCCACAAAGGCCACCCGAGATCGGAGAAACTGCAAACGAGGAACAGCCCGTGGAGGATCCGATGTTATGAGCCAAAGTGCCGTTGCCATACTGTCCCGCCGCATTGAAAAAATGGCGACTGCCCCCACCCTCGTAGCCTCTGGGCGCGTGACGCAATTTGATGGTCAAATCATTGAGTGCGATGGATTTCCAGTATCCGTCGGCTCAATCTGTCACGTCACCGGCCCAAGTGGCACTATCATTGACGCCGAAATCATTGGCTTCAAGAACGGTCAGAATGTTGCTTTTCTCTATGATCAAAACGCCGATATCGAAGTTGGCGCCTTGGTTTCTGTCGCCAATAATGGACGCGAGGTTCAAGTGGGCGAGTCTTTGCTTGGCCGGGTTATTGACGCACATGGCCACCCCTTTGATGGTCTCGGGCCTCTGCATCTGGCTGAAACTTGGCCCCTTTATGGAAAATCTGTCAATCCACTGGACCGCGCGCCCATCACCCAACCTTTGGACGTTGGTGTTCGATCGGTGAATGCGCTGCTGACTATCGGCAAAGGCCAGCGGGTAGGAATCGTCGCCGGATCGGGCGTTGGCAAATCCGTCTTGCTGTCAATGATGACCCGGTTTTCTAAAGCAGATGTCATCGTCGTGGGCTTGATCGGTGAGCGGGGCCGTGAAGTGGGCGCCTTCGTCGAGCAAGCCATGACAGCAGCATCCCGCGAAAAAATTTGCGTTGTCGCAGTACCTGCGGACCGGGCGGCTCTGCTCCGCATCCGCGGCGCAAACCGCGCCACTGCCATTGCCGAATATTTTCGTGCCAAGGGCAAAGATGTGCTCTTGATCATGGATTCCTTGACCCGCGTCGCCCATGCCAAACGTGAAGCCGGATTGGCCATGGGTGAGCAACCTACAGCCAAAGGCTATCCCCCATCGGTCGTATCCATGATTCCCAATCTCATCGAACGCACAGGAACAGGCGGGTTGGGTGAAGGGGCCATAACCTCAATTTACACCGTTCTTGCCGATGGAGACGATACCACCAATGATCCAGTGGTGGATACAGCTCGGGCAATACTAGACGGGCACATCGTTCTATCGCGCAAACAAACCCAGTTAGGCATTTACCCCGCGATTGATCTCACCACCTCGGTGAGCCGCGTCATGAATGAGATTACCGATACCCAACACCAAAAGGCGGCACAGAAATTCAAACGCCTAGTGTACCTTTACCTGGAAAATCGGGATTTGATGTTGATGGGCGGATATGCGGCTGGGCAGGATCCAGAACTGGATCTCGCCATTGCTTTGTGGCCACAAATTACAGCCTATGTTGCACAGCAAGCAAATGAATCTGCCGATTACACCACCTGTAAACAGAACCTTATTGACCTAATGGCTGAATAAGATGTCACGCAAAGCCCGCCTGTATGAATTGATGGTCAAGCGCGAAAACATCGAACTTCGCCGCAAGGCCGAGGTGCTTAACGAATTAATCAGTGATCAGGACGTCTTGCGCGATCTCGATCAAAAACTCGCACGAATGGTGGAAGAAAACCAGCTCGAGCCAGGACCTCAAACCGTCCAAACATTGAGATCTAAAGCCTGGTACGGTCGCGAAATGGCTCGCCAACAAGAATTTACGGCCAATAGGTTGGAGTTTCTTGGTCAAGAAATTGTTACCAATCGAAATTTATTGTCACAAAACAAGAATAAAGAACGCATTATCGCCCAAAAGGCGCTTGAAAATCGCAAGGCCGAGGCCCTTGACAAGGACCAACGTGCCGAAACTTTAATGCCTTCCAAACCCATTAGCAGGCGTTTTTAGATAAGTTGGCATCAAATTTGCTAAGTTGCTATGACGCTTTAACTGGAAAGTTGCGAAATGAATGACCTTGGTCTAAATCTGGACGGTCCAAAACCGCTGAAGGGTGTGTTAAACATCCCAGCAAGCGGCGCGGTTGCACCCCAAGGTGGGCAAAAATTCGCAACTGTTCTAGAAAATCGTGTGCAATCTGATCTGTCTCAGGTTGAGGTGGCACTTGAGACCTATGAACCGGCCATTACGCAACCCGCAACGAAGTTGACCTGGACACCGCCTACAGATGAGATTGAAGTTCCAGGGATCATCGCGCACCACCCCGTCGATCCAATCATAGATGCGGAACGCTTGCCTCATTCTTCGGTGGCAAGCATGGGGAAATCAGCCGCGAGCGACGCCGCACAGCCTGTTTTGCAGAAGCAACCGGGAAAGCTTTTAGATCTGGTGGACCAGTCTGAAGTCGAGCCGACTATTATTCTGCAACCCACAACAAATGTAAATCTAAATGCCACCCCCCCTGCTGATGATAATTCTGAACTTACGACTGAACCTGATGCTGACGTTCATATCGTCGCCCCGGTCTCTCAACTGCGGAATAACTTGGCACAAAATCCAACCAAACAACTCTCCGAGGTGCATCGTGAGCCTACGGAGGACACGGTCGCGGCGGAGACATCTCCAACGTTAGACGCGCCGATCGCCACTCCACACATTCTGGGCACCCCCGAACCAAACCAAGGCCACAAGCAGCCGTTAACTCTACCGAATGATGTTACGCAAACTGACTCGAAAGTCATGCCTAACGCCACTACCCCACCGATCTCAGAGGACATTGATCAGGATCAAAAAAATCCAGAGGCAGTCAAACCACCTCAAAAGCAAATGATGGACGTAGCGGAAGCGGCGGCGTCACGCGTCACCCCAAAACCGAGACCTGGTATCTCCAACAAACCCCTGACGCTTGAGGCAGGCCGGCAAGAAACGGTTATTGCGCCCGTTAAATACCTCACCAACACCAACACGCTTAAGCGGAAAAATCACCATTCTACACAATCCGTTAAGTCCGAGCAGCCACTACAAACAGCCCCTAATCGCGGAGATGCAATTCCTCACACGAGGTCAGAGAATGAGGCCACAGAGGCGGCGGCGGCGTTAGCAAACTTGCCATCAAAAGAAACCAAAAATGGTGAACGGCAAGTCTTTAGTTTGAAAATCCAGTCCGAGCCAAAAGACACGCGCAGCTCAGTTCGCAGTGAAGCCCACATTCAGACAGATTCAGCGCTAAAACTAGAGCAAAATCCAAACTCTACCACCCCGACACGCGTCGACTCGCAGCCACCGGGGGCTACTCCAACACCAATAACATTCGAGTCCCTCGGTGACCGAAATATGTCACAAAATATCAAAGAACTTGCCACTCAAACCGGTGGAGAGCGTCTTCAAACCTTCGCATCTGCATTGGTGTTAAACACGCGTGACGTGCAATGGGGTCAGCGCTTGGTTGCGCAAATAGAGAAACTGTCCAGCAATGGAGAGGGCAAACTTGAGCTTTCCTTAAGACCAAAAAACTTAGGGGATATGCACATAAGTCTTGAGTTTAAAGGTGATGAAGCACAAGTTCGTATCGTCACAGAAACAAGCGCGGCATCTCGCGTCCTAATTGGCGCTGAAGACAGATTGGCGCAGATGTTAGACGCGGCGGGATTCAAATTATCCAGCTTGTCAGCCTCCTCTGAAGGCGGCTTAGGACAGGGACTCGGCCAACATACCCGGCAAAAACAGCAGTCAACGCCAGGCGGTACCAAAAACCGAGATACAGAGACCGGAGCCGATTCCAAACGCACTGGTGAAAGCCACAATGGCACCGTAAACGTTATTGCGTAAGTATCAGGAGATATACGATGGCAGATCAAGAGACAGATGAACCAAAGAAAAAAGGTGGCCTGGTAAAAATTATCGGGTTGGTTCTTGGCGGCCTCTTGCTGGTAGGCGTCGGTTTAGGCGCTGGCTTTTTTATGTTTGGCGGGAATGGTGCTACTCCAAGTGCTGAAATTGAGCAGATCATAGAGAGAAAATTAAAGGAAAGCGGTCAACTGCCCGAAGATGAAGCAGCAGAAGGCGAAGCGGAAGGCGAAGAACCTGCTCTCAACAAAAAAGAAACCCCGAAAGCTGACACATTTGTGACATCATATTTTGAATTTGAAGGTAACTTTACATCGAACCTTAAAGACTCGCGCAAGTTTCTACAGTTGGGCGTTGGAATTTCGACACAATATGACGAAACAGTCATAGAGAATGTTGAATTGCATCAGCTTGCGCTTCGCTCGGAAGTATTAGGAACGGTCAGTGACTTTACCGAAGAGGACGTTAAAGGAAAGATTGGACGTGACGCATTGGCAGCTCGTATAGTTGAAGCAATCAACGCTAAGCTTGAACAGCTTGAGGGTTTTGGTGGCATTGACAGTGTGCATTTCACATCATTCGTCTTACAATAAGGTACGCGTAAATTATGGCCTCATCAAAAAAATTAACTTCTGAAGAAGTAAACGCGCTTATCGATGGCCTTGACGGTAATGGCGAGGGCTCCGGCATTGTTTCAATGGGTGAGGAGGTTGACGTTAAGCCATTTTCCTTCGGCTCTGATGATTTATCGTTGCTCGGAGATTACTATGCATTGCGAATGATTAACGAGCGGTTCTGTCGATTTGCAAGAAGTGTCTTTCTACCCATGCTTCGCATCCAACCGCGCATTTCTTCCTTTCCGCCGGAAGTTAAAACCTTCGATGAATATTCTGCTGATGCAGATAGTTTCATGAGCTTAACAACAAGCCGAATTGATGAATTACGCGGAAATAGTCTTCTAGTCGTCGCTCCAAACTTCATCTCATTGCTGACAAACTCCTATTATGGTGGAACAGCAGTGCGTCCCATACGACGTGTACCGGGAGAATTTACGGCAACGGAGCAGCGCGTCATTGAAATTATAACAAGTGGGTTGATGGATTCTTTGCAAGTTGCGTGGAAGGATTTAATGCCGGTCACATTTGCAGTGCAGGGTCACGAAGAAAATATGCAATTCGCCTCATTTGTGGATAATAGCGATACAGTAATTGTCTGCACATTTCTGGTCCAGCTGCCAGGTAGCGAACCAGCAACCTTCGACATCGTTTATCCATTGCAAACTTTAAAACCAATCGCATCTCTTCTAAGGTCTCGTGTTCAATCGGAGCATGTGGCAGAAGATATGTCGTGGCGTCAAAAGTTAGAACGCGCAATCTTGAACATTCCATTGGTTGTTACCGCGGAGTTAGCAAAGCCAAAAGTGTCTATGAAAAATTTGCTAAATCTCCAAGATGGTGACACCTTTCCCATGCAAGTGCACAATGGGATTAAAGTCCTTGTCGAGGGAAAAAATCTGTTTACCGCAGAACTTGGCCAGGTCGGTCCACAAGCTGCACTGCACTTGCGCGATCGTGTTACCACAAACAACAACCCCGAATAGAAAGTTTTGAGAATGTCAGAAAATTCTTCTTCCGAAACACCGCTCGACCAGAAACTTGCCCGCGATGGTAGCGAGAACCTTCGTGTGTTAGAAAATATCGACGTTCAAATGACCGTTGAAGTCGGGCGCTCTGAGATCACAATTCGCGACCTATTGCGTTTAAGCGAGGGCTCAGTACTTGAGTTGGACCGCTTAGCAGGGGATCCGTTGGACATTCTAATTAATGGAACAATGATTGCTAAAGGCGAAGTTGTTATGGTTGGAGAACGGTTTGGGATCCGTTTTGGAGAGATCATAGAGCCTGAGAAACGTGTTGAGGTATTGTAAGGCTCCGAATGTCATAATTTTGACATTTAGTGACAGTACAGCCCAACACTCTGATATTTTTATATCTTATTGAGGATACGTTAGTTTGGCACGATAATTGCTTCCTTTACTTCAGGTAAGTAGGAGCGATCATGTCAGACGTACAACCGTATCAAATCGTAATCATACTGATATTTCTGGGTGCCCTATTTGTAGCGCAGATCGTCATTAAGAGATTGGTTGCGAGCGGCAGGGTCACGCCAATTCAAAGTGACATGCAGATCGTCGAAACACTCCGCCTAAGCCCAAGGGAAAACCTTCATTTACTCTCGGTGAAGGGAGAGAATTTTCTACTTTGTGTTGGAAAGACCGGCACGAGCAACATCCTACCGGTCTCCAATTCAGTCGAGGAGAAACTTGATGCGTAAGCTCAGACTTGCTCCTTACCTTCTTGTTTTGCTTACTGTGGCCACACCGGCTTTTTCGCAGTCTTTTGACCTTGGAGGCCTGCCGGCTCTCACGACCGAGCAAAATCTCGACGGGGAGGTAACATACTCGCTATCTTTGCAAGTACTGGCGCTCATGACTGCCGTTACGTTGCTGCCATCCCTGGTTTTAGGTATGACATCCTTTACGCGCATCATTATTGTTCTGTCGATCCTACGTCAGGCATTAGGGACTCAGCAAACTCCACCAAATCAGGTGCTCATTGCCATCGCATTGTTTTTATCATTGTTCATTATGCAGCCAACTTTGACTGAGATATACAACGTAGCCCTCTCTCCCTTCTTGTCAGAGAGCATGTCGGCAGAAGTGGCGATTTCAGAAGCTTCCGCAGTGATGAAAGATTTTATGGTGGCGAATACGCGCAGCGACACACTGCTAATGTTTAGCGATATGGCTGGAGCGGACGGATACGAAAGTAACGCCGACATTCCGTTTTCGACATTGCTACCATCATTCATAACATCCGAATTAAAGACGGCATTTCAGATTGGGTTCTTATTATTCC
>Ga0233451_10002665_pt1 | contig 16037 bp, 17 predicted proteins | sample 011ome_29_FD_183052 | JGI IMG/M metagenome (GOLD analysis project Ga0233451, IMG submission 183052) | Coastal salt marsh microbial communities from the Groves Creek Marsh, Skidaway Island, Georgia - 011504CT (spades assembly) | ecosystem: Environmental > Aquatic > Marine > Intertidal zone >...
CGAGCGCAGAAGAAGAAAAAGCGCTAGCTACAGAATGGTGAAGGATGTGGCCCGCCAACGATGGTCATATCCTTCGAGGCGAAGTGCCTTTTCTCGCTCCTTCGGTGGGGGAACTACTGGGGGTTTCGCACGACTCTCCGGGGTTGTTAGGTGCATTGCGAGTAGCCCGAAACGACAATCCTCCATGGGAATCGATGCGTGCTTGCGCAGCGCCTGCTGCCCACAATGCCTCAATTCAGGTCCTGTCAGGAATTCGCCCGGGTTCTCTCGGGCGGCTAGAGGCTGCAGGAGTGTCGACCCTGATTGAAAGTGCACTTTCCTCAGGAGTGGCCGTTGTGGTGGACCTGAAGTGTGCTCTGGGTGACTCGGAACCGACACCGGAGATGGGTGCCACGGAGTCCACTCTGCGCAAAGCACAGCAACTTTTGTGGGTGGGGATGGGATCAGACCTGGGTGTTTCGAGGTTGGTTCGAGACTGGACTCTCCTCAAGGAGATAACCGAGGATGTCGACCAGAGGGTCCTAATCCGAATGTCCGAGGGCTCCTCTGAGTTGTCTTTCATGGAATCTTCGACTGCGGTGTTGGGATTAACGGGGTGTTCTGACATCAGTGCGCTCCCGATGCGGAAGGACCTGGCAGATACTTCTGAGCTCATTGACTTACTGGATGTGGCAGGTGGGATCATTTCAAGCTCCCTGCGCGTGGCGAAAGCGCCCCGGAAAGGGTTGCGAGCATCCCTTAGTGCGCTCCTGACACCGCAACAGCGTGAGCCATTACCCTGAGGGTGTGGCAACGCAACCGGCATCCGTCTTCACGAGGACGACACTGTTTGATCGACAGGTCGCTTGGTTGTATCAATTGGTCAGCGAAGGTCAGCTACTCGCTGACCTCGCTTTTGCCGACATCGTCATCTGGGCTCCCACTGACCAGGGTTCCTTCGTGGCGGTGTCTCACCTGAGGCCCTCCTCTGCGGCCACGTTGTTTTATCGAGATGTCGTCGAGAGTGAAATTCGTCCCGAATGGGCTGATCTAGTCTCTAAAGCTTTCACCACCGGTGACATTGTTGACTCGAAGCTTCCCGATGGATACGAGGAAGCTCCTACGAAAGTGCGCGCTGTTCCCATCCGCATGGGGCGACGGTCAGATGGTGTTCCCTCTGATGACACGGTCATCGCGGTCCTCACTCGTCACGCAAATCTCAGCGAGTCGCGTGTTCCTAGCCGTCAGGAACTTACCTTCAACGAGTGTGCGAATGATCTCTTCCGCATGATTTCTGAGGGCTATTTCCCCGACCCCGACACACCGAGTGCGCCGGCGCAAGGTGCTCCTCGAGCATCTGATGGTCTCATTCGCCTCGATGAGCAGGGCCGCGTGACCTTTGCGTCGCCCAATGCCCTCTCGGCCTTTCGTCGCATGGGCTTCCAGGAAGAACTGGAAGAGACAATGCTGGCTGAAGTGACCGCGGGGATGCTTCAGGGGACTCTGATTGTTGATGAGTCGTTGCCTCTCGTGGTCACGGGCCGAGCACCATGGCGAACCGACATCGAGGCCGGGGGAGTGACTGTCACGCTGCGCGCCATTCCCCTGCGTTTGGGGGGCACGCGTTTCGGAGCGATCGTCTTGACTCGCGATGTGACGCAGGTGCGACTCCGTGAGCGGGAAATGATCACCAAAGACGCCACGATCCGTGAGATTCATCACCGCGTCAAGAACAATCTCCAGACTGTGGCGTCGCTGTTGCGAATTCAAGCACGACGCACCCACAACGAAGGTGCAAAGGATGCTCTGGGTCAAGCAATGCGGCGAGTGGCTGCTATTGCTGTTGTGCACGACACTTTGTCTGAGGGCCTCAGTCAGAATGTTGATTTTGACGTCGTCTTTGACCGGGTCTTGATGTTGGTCGCTGAGGTTGCCTCAGGGTCCCAGCAAGTGGTGAAGCCACGACTCGAAGGCTCTTTTGGCATTTTGCCAAGCGAATACGCGACCCCTCTGGCCCTTGTGTTGACCGAGCTCGTGACGAATGCCGTGGAGCACGGGTTGAAAGAAAAAGACAATGGCGAAGTTGTTATCTCCTCCCAGCGAACCGAGGAGACCCTAAGCGTCACTGTTCGAGACAACGGTGGCGGTCTCCCCGAGGGCAAAGTGGGAGACGGTTTAGGAACTCAGATTGTGCGGACACTTGTCCAAGGTGAGCTGGGGGGTTCAATCGACTGGCACACCCTGAATGGGGAAGGCACTGAGGTCACTATCTCCGTCCCGATGCAGTTTCTCCACGAGAAGGACGTCACCGCGGCCGTGCCGAGCGTTTAGTAGTAAGGATCGGCTTTCAACCGAGTACGCACAGTCTCGACCGGAGTTCCCCAGGCGACAATGTTGTTGCCCAAATCGCTATTCACGAGGCAGTGAGCTCCCACAACACAGTCACTGCCGACAGTTACGCGGTTGAGAATTCCCTCCCGAATTCCGATCATGGTTCGCTCGCCGACAGAGACATTACCTCCGGTGCGACCCCAAGTTACGAGCAGCCTACGTTTTGGCCGCGGATGACCCATCAGGATCGTAGGAAGGCCATCGATAGGGTTCGAGTCTGCTACTCAGATGGGACTCTGATGAGCCGGCCCAAATTTGTCCCAAGCCCAGGTCTGTAATGGCGAGGTTTAGCATGGTGAGGAAATCAAGGGTGTCAGTCGGTCGATTGATTGCCAGTGTTGTGCCATGGGGTTGGTTATCCGGCTTCGGAAAAAGGCGAACATAATCTCCATATTTTTCAACATAAGACGGCGCAAACCAGAAATGCGGCTTTGCATCGAGATCCACACCGACCAGCACAATGTCACGAAAACCTTGGGCCAAAGCAAGAAAAACGAGACGAGCCACACTTGATCCGTTATCAGGCAACACCGTGGGTGGCAACTTCTCGTCAATGAGGCGAGACAACACGTCGCGAATGTCTGCTTCGAGCGAGCGTGCCGTTCGGGATATGAAGTTTGCGCGACCATGGACCCATGCCTGCGCAGAGAGCGATTTGGGAATCGGGATGAGAAGGGATGTATCCCCTTGAAAAGGCCGTAGATACAGGACCTTTGGGTTCTTCTCTACGATTGCAGGCCGCGAGAATAGCTTCCCTAATTGAGTGAGGGATTCTCTGAGGTGTGGCTTTTCCGAGTCGTCAACCTTCCCTGCATCGAAACTAAACAGTGATGGCACGAAATCATGAAAGAACCAGAAATTGATACCGACGGATTCGTGACTTCCCATGTGGCTAATGTTTTCGTCGCTCAGAGAATTGATGGACCACCCACTTCCCAGAATAAACAGTGTCTTGCTTTGGGTGCTGTCGAGAATCGGTGAGGTGAATATGTTTGCTAGGGCCATGTTCGCTTGACGTGCAAAAACTGTTGCGGCGCGAGAGTCACGACTGGCATCTCGTTTCCAAATTTCATACCTGACGGAAGAAAATTGAGGGTGGTTGAACAGCCTCTGAAAAGTGTCTTCGAACTCTTTGGTCATGCGACTCAGTCTCTAAGCCCGCTCAACCTCTGTGAACACGAGGGCTGCGCTCATGTGACAACAAACTTTGGAGTGACGACCCGATTTGCCACGTCAAAAAGTTCTTTGTTGGTCCATTTCTCAAGGATCTTATGGAAGTCATCTGGTGAGAGCTCAAAGTAATTTAGGTATAGCTCTTCATATTCGTGCGGATACTGTCCGTCGTAAATTCGGACCAGCTCCACCGCTTGGTCTCTATCCATCGCGCCACGACGAATTTCAATTGAGGCATCTTGGTTGGCCCGCCCGAAGCCGAATTTCAAGTACATAAGGTACGTGTGAAGTGCGTAGAGAAACTGATCGTTCTGGGAGAAATTGGTGAAAGTCCCAGCGTTCGTCTCCTCAGCTTCTTCTAAACCACAAAACTCTTTCGCAACCAGATAGTTTCGATATGGATCCCAGTTTTCGAAGTATGACCAGTTGTATCTCTTTAGGGATCCTTTAGCAGTTATCTCATCCGGCGGAAACGAGAAGAATTGCATTTGTTGAGGCGACAGATCGGAGGCTAAAATCACAGCGTCGTATCCGGCTTCTAGATAGACCCTCTTCATATATTCGATTCGAATCTCAGGGTCCTTGTCGGTTTCAGTCGACCCTCCGTATTCGACTTCACCGTCTTCGCCATAAAAAAGGAGATCTATGCCGAACCGCGCGGCGATTTCTACCGGGGCAGCAGTTATGGACACAAGCCAACCGTAATAAGGAAAGCCCATCTCGATGAAACCACGCTTGTTGAGCGCGCGCATGGCCTTCGAATCTGGACTTATCGAGATGTTGGGGAATCCACTGGAGATGAAAGCCTGCAAGTTTTCCTCACCGAGAACGGTCGGCAAGGGGGGTTTGATGGTCACTGAGAGCGGATTCATCCCCCACTTGCTCTTTAAGGTATGTGCAACGTATGAGCCGTCTTTGCCTCCGCTCACTGGGACAACGCAGTCGAAAGTGCCATCGGTACGTCGGTGTGCATCGAGAATTGCTTCAAGGTGGGAGCTTCTGGCCGCCCAGTCCAGCGTTCGTTTTTTCTCAGCCCACACGCAGGCGTTGCAAAAGCCTCGCTCATCGAAACTGATTCGCGGCCTGGTCGACATCGCCAAGCACTGAGAGCACCACCGTAAACCAGCTACGTTTCCGTTCACTTCCCCAGAATACTCAAGTTTCTCGTCGACTTGGTCAACCGTCAAATCCAGTGAGCTAGATCAACTCCTGCCATCCTCATTTCCGCCCGAGCTTTTTGTAACCCGTCGCCAACGAAGTTGAGCAGGTTGGCGGTAGCGACAGCGTTTACCCTGGGGGTCGCAATGGCCTCAGCAAGGTGTGCTGGTTTGCCAGCTCCGCCCGCCAAAATGATGGGGACCGACGACATAGAAGGAACGACATCGACGATGCTTGGGTCCATACCTTGGCCCGTGCCGTCCTTGTTTACTGAGTTCACGTAAAGTTCCCCAATGTACCCATCGAGTAGGAGCTTTTGAAGACTCTCGGTAGATCCGGGTGTGCTTGCTTTGTTCGTCATTACGAGGTGTGTTCCTTGGTCAGTTCTAATGTCGAGCGACCCTACAACGGCCTGTTGCCCGTACTTAGATGCAAGCTCCTCAATTAGAGTTGGATCCTCGTGGATCGCTTTGTTGAGCAAGATCTTGTCCGCGCCTGCGTCAAATAGCGTCTCGGCGTCCATGAGGGTCTGTATCCCGCCTCCCACAGTAACGGGGGCAAACACTCCCTCTAGCAACTGGAATAGAGTTCTACGGAAGTGCTCATCGAACTCGCGATCCTGAGACACATTTATTAGCACTAATTCGTCCACATAACGGGCGACTCGTGCGAAATTATAATTTGTGTTTAGCCATTCGATGTTCCCAATTTTTTGGGTTCGAAAGTTTCTGCTGAGGACAAAGTTTCCCCTCTCATAGAGGAGAGTGAAGATGAGGCGCTTCTTCATTTCACCTCGGCAGCCAGGAAGTTCGAGAGAAGGCGTAATCCGTTACCCTGGCTTTTTTCCGGATGAAACTGAACGCCGTACACATTTCCCGCTTCGAAAGCTGAGATGAAAGACTCTCCATGCACAGTTGTGGCCCCTCTTACTTCTGGCGGTAAGGTCTTCACTCGGTATGAATGAACAAAATAGAGATCTGACTCGGAGGGAAGTCCGGCGAACAACTCTGACTGAGTCGGAGCCCGTACTGCGTTGAATCCGATGTGGGGAATCGGAAGATTCGCGGATTCTTCAAACCTCTCCGAGACGCCCTCGACAAGGTTAAGTCCTTGTGCACCGCCACCCTCGTCGCTGCGGGTTAGGAGCAGCTGCATTCCTAGGCAGATGCCAAGAATCTTGCACCTGCCTGCTTCAGCAACGCTTCGTATTGCGTCTCCGTAACCTTTCTGGCCGAGGGCTTCCATCGCAATGGGAAAGGAACCAACACCCGGGAGTATCAGCACTCTCGCTGCTTCAATTTCCCAGCGCGACTGGGCAAAACGAGGCTCGTGACCAAGGTAGGTCAACGCGGAGACTAAAGATCTCAGATTACTCAACCCGTGGTCGACAATTGTCACAATCACATGCACATTCCCATGACGTTCAGCATAAAGCGCGCCCTTACCAAATAGCTCATGGACGGTGCGCCTAAATAGGACAGGGCGCAATTTTTCATGCTAAAGCTCCTACCTTAATTTCTCGAACCGGTTGTCTCCGCTGACCGAATCGGGGGATTTGAATTCTTCTGACTCGCCTCATTTCCGGAGCTGAACAGCCTGAGATTTCGAAGTCTTCTCCGGTGTCGACTCCTGAGAATAGAGAATTTGCATAACTTTCGGTCTCCATGCAACAACGGTGATTCGGCATCGATATGGTGAAACGTGACGAGAGAGGTGCCGGTGGTGCCGCGGATTCGGCTCTATATTTGGAACCCAGGGAATATGAGAAAAGGCGTTGGGGTTTGATTCACTTTTTGTCTAGTTCAGATGGGCGAGTAGTCAATTCGGTTCTGTCTGCTTTCACTTGGGTTTGGCTTTTTTTTTCTGATAGGTGGGAATTGTGGTGGGGCTCTCGGAAAGAGAGTGGCCAAGTTGCAATTTTTGGCTCGAAAGTTTCCGTTGTGATTCCGACCTATAACAGGGAGGAACTCCTGTTTTCGCGTGCCCTCCCCAGTGTTCTAGCGCAGAGTTACGAGAACATTGAAGTGCTAGTCGTTTCTCACGGCAGTGACGATGGAACGGATGAACGCGTTGCGGCACTGTCGCGCGAAGACAATCGAGTTCGACTTGTGCGGATTGATCGAACTTCTCTGGGCTATCCGAATAAGGCGGAATATCACTGGTTGGCCGGCCCCGTGAGGCCCATTAACGCCGGCCTCAAGCGGGCTTGCGGGAGGTGGATTGCTCGCATTGATGATGATGATGAATGGTACTCGGACCATTTGGCGAAATTAGTAAAGCTGGCAGATGAGGAGCAACTTGATTTCGTTTCGAGTTCGTATGAAGTCATTGACGGGAAGAACAACCGGGTGGTGAGTCCGGTTGGAAGCCCTGCCATCGGAGGGGTACAAACCTGGGTCTACCGAGCAAAATTGAAGGGAATTCGAGCGAACATCAATTGTTGGCGAAAGAAATGGAACCGGGTGAATGACATTGACCTTCAGACTCGGTTTGTCGGGCTCAAACTTCGTTTTGGCTCACTTCGGGATGTGACGGTCAGAATCCGACCTCGTGATGGAGAGTCCCACACGGGTTCGGCAGCTTACCTAGAAAAATCGTCCGAGATTGAAGCGAAATATGGAATCTCTGGGTTGTAACACTGCCCGCGGAGAAATCAAACCAAGAGACTCGGGAACTGCGTCATGTTTACCCACTTGTCTCAGTGATTCTCTTGGATATAGCGAAGCGTTACCATCCCGGCTGGCTAAAAGTACGGCTCATTTGTCGCCCGCTGACGGACGACGGCTGCGGGCACACCCATTGAGACGGAATATGCTTCGATATTTTCTTTAAGCATGGAATGAGCTCCTACTACGCTGTCGTTACCGACGACAACTCTCGGGAAAACACCGGCGTTAAGGCCTACCATCGCCCTCTCGCCGATTCGAACATCGCCCCCGGTGTGCGCACCCGGTCCGAGAGAAGCAAATTCGAGGAGCTCGGAGCTATGGTCCAGTGAGGAACTCGCATTCAAAACTGCGCCAACCCCGACAGTGCAGTATGCCCCTACGCTGGCCATGCTTAAAACCACCGCTCCCGCAGCGATTGAAGCTGACGGAGCAACCCATGCAGACCGATGAATTATGGGCGGAAAGCTGTAATGTGAACCGTCCTTAATCACGCGGGCGTAGGCTGTCGCGCGCAAGAAATTAGTACCAATTCCAAGAGCAATTTCGTCGATTTCCTGATCCAGGTCAGTCAACGAGGCGACCACCGGGAGAGCGCAACTAATTCCCACTTTGAGGGGGTCGACAAATGCAACGGGATTGAATCCAGCGCTGACAGCAGCGTCGAGAACCGACAACGCGTGTCCTCCCGCCCCGAGGATTGCTAAGGAGCGATTGTTTGACATATCCGAACACTAATCGACGTCCAGGCCACAATGGCTTGCAAAATCGACTACGAGGCTCGACGTGCTCGAGCTGCGCGTCGTTTGAGAGCCCGGCGCTCGTCTTCGCTTAGGCCACCCCAGACTCCAGAATCTTGGTTTGTATCCAAGGCATACTGCAGACAATACTCAGTCACGGGGCAGTGCGAGCAGACCGCCTTGGCGCGGTCAATCTGTTCCACCGCTGGACCAGTATTTCCAACTGGGAAAAAAAGCTCAGGATCTACCTTCAGGCATGCTGCTTTGTCTCGCCAATCCATGAAATCTCCAAGTTAGGGGGTGAGCAATGTCACAAGTGTGAAGCGGGCGTCAACAACCTCGCAAGGCGATGCTTTCACATATCTCGCGGACAATCAAGGATGTGGGAGAAGAAACTGGCGCAACTCTGATAGCAAATTGTTTCAGTTTCCGGGATCAAAGACTTCCGAATCCAACCTCGAGAAAGCCTTTGGAAACATCGCACTCGCCGGTTGATGTGAGTTGCAGACTGGTAGGGGAGCCAAGTTCGTGTTGGGATACAAGCCGTACACTAAGCAAAGAGAGTGATTGAAAGCTTTTGGAAGGGCGCCAAATGAGGGTATTTATCACAGGAGCAGACGGGTACATCGGCTCGCATGTTACGGAACTACTCCTCGGCAAGGGCCACTCCGTCCTCGCGCTGGCGCAGTACAACTCTTTTGGTACAGCCGGCTGGCTTGATTCGCTTGGTTCAAATGAGGCCTTGGACGTTGAACTAGGAGACATTCGGGACGCGGAGCTCGTTGCTCGTTTGGCCGCCGATGTTGATGTTGTAATTCATTTGGCTGCTCTCATAACCATCCCTTATTCGTACGTTGCTCCTCGGTCCTACTTAGAGACGAATGTCTTAGGAACTCACAATATTTTGGAGGCGGTTCGCTCACATCGCATTGGGCGGATGGTTCACATTTCCACCAGTGAGGTTTACGGCAGTGCTCAGACCGTGCCCATTGCGGAATCCCACCCTCTCGTCGGGCAATCTCCTTACTCAGCGTCAAAAATCGCTGCCGACCAGCTCGCTTACTCCTACTGGTCCTCCTTCGAGACCCCTGTTGTAACCGTCAGGCCCTTCAACACCTACGGACCTCGCCAATCAAACAGGGCGGTCATCCCTGCGATTGTGAGCCAACTGTTAGATCATCCTGACTATTTGCAGCTCGGAGCGTTGGACACAACGCGGGATCTCACTTATGTCGAGGATACAGCTGCGGGGATTACGGCGGTAGCACTGGGCGCAGGCGGTGAGGGAGAGGTATTCAATCTGGGCACGGGAGATGAGTGGTCAGTGCGCGACTTACTCTCGAAGATTTCAGCAATTCTGGGTGTCCTTCCGGAAATCCGTGAAGATTCCTCCCGCATGAGACCTGCAAAATCGGAGGTTTTGCGACTTGTTTCAGACAACTCCCGAGTTCGCGAGAGTTTCGGATGGGCTCCACGCTTCACAGGACACGAGGGTTTGGAACAAGGGCTCGGGCTGACTGTTGAGTGGTTCAGACAGAATCTGGAGAGCTATGCGAACAGGTCAAGGCTCCTATTGTGACATCGGAGAAGACAATGACCATTCCCTCTGATCTCAGGAATTCCCTCGAGAATTTTCCCTTCCGGGAGATGGAAGGTCTACACACTCCCGAATTAGGCGGGCTCGAGAAATCCTATCTGGCGGATTGCATCGATAGTGGTTACGTGTCGTCTGTTGGAGCCTATGTCGACAGGTTTGAGTCTGAGCTCGCGGGGTTCTCGGGCGCCCGGAATGTGGTGGCAACATCCTCAGGCACCACCGCGTTACACCTGGCTCTTCTTGCGACGGGAGTGCAGCCAGGGGACATCGTTATTGTCCCGGCCATCACTTTTGTCGCAACGGCTAACGCCGTTGCCCATTGCGGCGCAACGGTCGTGGCCTTGGATGTCGAGGCGCAATCGATGGGTCTAGATCCGACGATTCTCTCCCAGTTCCTCGAATTGGAGACAACACGCCGCGCGGATGGAACTCGGGTGCACACCGAGACAGGTGCCGTTGTCAGGGCGGTCATGGCGGTACACGTGTTGGGGCATCCGTGTGACGTCGAGGCAATCGCTGGAGTATGCAAGGAGTTCGGTGTGACGTTGCTGGAAGACGCCGCTGAATCTATGGGGAGTTATGTGGGGAATCTTCACACCGGCCTTTTTGGATCAGCTGGAATCTTCAGCTTCAATGGCAACAAGACCATCACCACCGGCGGCGGGGGCTGTGTCGTGACGAATGACAATGAGCTCGCCCAGAGGGTTCGCCACCTCGGAACCACTGCACGAATTCCCGACCCCTTCGAATTTGACCACGACGTAGTCGGCTATAACTATCGAATGCCCAATATCAACGCGGCTCTCGGATGTGCCCAAATGGAGCGCCTTCCCGACTTACTGTCAGGGCAGAAAGAGCTTCGGAGGGTTTATTTCGAACATTTCGGTGATGTTGAGTCTGTTGACCTCGTTACGGAGCCCCCAGGTCGAAGGAGTAATTATTGGTTGCAGGCCATCAGGCTGAAGCAAGGAGGAAGAAATGCCCGGGATGCTCTTCTCGCCTACGGCGCGGAGCTCGGAATCCCTTTGAGGCCCCTGTGGAAGCCAATTCCTTTCGTCAAGGCTTATCAGGGGGCCGAGCATGGTGACGTGCCGGTAGCGAGAAAGCTTTACGAATCCGTCGTGTGTTTGCCAAGTTCACCCTCTTTGCTCCGCTCGCTTTCAAAGAGTTTGCGACAGACCTGGAGTCGTCGATGAAGTTTGCGAACGACAGATGCGTCGTGATTGCGGAGGCAGGAGTCAATCACAATGGGTCACTCGAGCTGGCTCGTCAACTGGCAACAGCTGCGAGGGAGTCTGGTGCGGACTATGTGAAGTATCAGACTTTCATTCCTTCGCTCGTGGCTTCAGATGCGGCTCCTGTGACGCTGTATCAATCGAAGGCTGGGTTTAGCGGTCAACAGGCGATGTTGTCGCGATTTGTCCTGGGTGATGATGAGCACCAATCGCTGAAGAAACACTGCGACGACATTGGAATCGGATTTTCGTCCACCGGACACGATTTAGAGTCAGCAGAGTATTTGGAGAATCTTGGTCAGGATTTTGTCAAGGTTGGATCGGGGGATCTGACGAATTGGCAACTACTCGAAACGGTCGCGGCGTATGAGAAGACTCTGCTCGTGTCCACCGGGGCTTCATCGTGGGAGGACGTCCTAGCCACGGTCAAATTCCTGGAGGGTCTGGATTTCTCCATTTACGATGACCTCATCCTGCTGCAGTGCACGAGTGCGTACCCGGCTCCGTCGGATGAAGCGAATGTGAGGGTTTTGTCCCGCTTTCACGAGCAGTTTGGGTGCAAGGTCGGTTACTCGGATCACACCCCCACAAGGGAAGCCGCTCTTGCGGCGGTCGCATTGGGGGCTGTTGTCATCGAGAAGCACCTGACTCTTGACACCGCTATGGAAGGTCCTGACCACAGCTCCAGCTTGGAACCCGAAGGTTTCGCCGAGTACGTGAGCTCTATTCGGCATGTGCAGAAAGCACTGGGTAGCGATGAGAAGCGAGTGACCCCTAGTGAAGCAGACAACCAGCCCCTCATCCGGAAGGGATTATACGCGCGAACAGCAATTGCAGCTGGGGCAGAGTTCACCTCGGAGAACGTCATAGCAAAGCGCCCGGCCTCGAGTGTGCCCGCATCGAGGTGGCCTCAAGTCAAAGGTCAGCTCGCGACGCGTTCCTACGAGCCGGATGATCCCCTTGAGGTCACTCCATGAAACACATTGCTGTGTTCACGAGCTCGCGCTCGGACTGGGGAATCCTCGGGACGTTGGTGTCAAAGCTGTGTGCCACGGAAGGCATCAGGACGACCGTTCTAGCGTCAGGTTCTCACTTTGATTCCCGTTTTGGAAGCACCATCGATGCCATTGTCGCGGCGTATTCGGACATAACTGTCGAGTTGGATGCGGGACCAGTAGGGCAAAGCCCCCATGAGGCTTCCAGATTGAACAGCCGAGTCTCCGAACTCGTGAGTGCGTGGTGTGAGGAGGGTTCGCCCGACGCAGTTGTGATTCTGGGCGATCGCTTCGAAACCTTAGCGTGTGCTTCTGCTGTCGTGCTCCACGGAATTCCTATCATTCATGTGCACGGCGGTGAGATCACCACGGGGGCGATTGATGATTCCATTCGCCATGCACTCACGAAGTTGGCCAGGCTTCATTTCCCGGTACACGAGGATTATCGTCGTCGCCTCGTTCAAATGGGTGAAGATCCTGAATCGATAGTGGTGGCAGGGTCTCTTGCTGTAGAAGGCTTGAAGGAGCAAACCCTTCTGAGCCGGTCTGAGTTGGAATCCCGGCTTCAGATGCATATTCCTGATTCCTTTCTTGTTTGCGCAGTTCATCCGGTGACGACGTCGGATTCCGAGGTTGGGGACATTTTGGACGCAATGGAACACGCCTTCCATAACTATCCCGAGGTCCACATAATCCTGACTGCTCCTGCTCCTGATCCTGGGTTCGAAGAGATCGAGAGACGGTTTGCCCAATGGTGTAGCGACCAACCCCGGTCCTTTTCCTATCGAGCATCGCTTGGTTCCAGCAACTTTCTTTCTCTTGTTGCCATGTCGTTCGGTTTGGTGGGGAATTCGTCCTCGGGGTTGCTCGAAATTCCTGGCCTCGGTGTGCCAACATTGAACATCGGCACCCGACAGCAAGGTCGCGTGCGCGCGAATTCGGTAGTCGATGCGCAGCCCACAGTGTCTGGGGTGGGAACAGCGTTGCGCCGGATTCTGAGCCCTGAGTTTCAAGAAATAGCGAGGCAGACGGTGAACCCCCTTGCGGGGGAGCACCCCAGCCGTGCCATTATCGACGTCATCGAAGCAACCGATTTCACAGCAATGGGTCCCAAACTATTTCGCGACTTGGAGATGACATCATGACCATGAGGAAGCATTTAGAGTGGCGACAACTCTGTGTCTCCCCTTCGTCATCCATTCTTGAGGTTGCGCGGATTCTGCAAGAGGCAAGCACTCGCATCGTTCTTGTTGTTGACAGTGACGACAAACTCCTTGGGATTGTGACTGATGGAGATATACGGCGTGGACTCCTTGCTGGCGTTTCCTCGGATCAAACATGCGAGAAAGTGCTCAACTCCTCTCCGAGGGAGATAGGACCCGAAGGTCAGCTCGATGAAGCACTTCACTTGACAAGTGGTGGTGAGGCTGGAGCTATTCCTATCGTGTCGAAGGATAGGGTTTTGCGCGGTGTATGGGTTTCTCATCTGGCCCAGGAAAGACGCAACAACAGAGTCATCATCATGGCCGGCGGCAAGGGAGTCAGGCTTCGCCCCATGACTTCATCGGTTCCGAAACCTCTGGTGTCCTTGGGCGACAAACCGATGCTCCATCGGCTTCTCGAGAGCCTTTACACAGAAGGTTTCCGCGAAGTTGCAATCTCCATCAACTACCTGGGTGAACAAATCGAGGAGTCGGTTGGTGATGGATCCCCTTGGGGGCTTTCTGTGACCTACCTGCGTGAGAAAGTGGCATTGGGCACTGCTGGAGCGCTAGGTCTGCTCGAGCCTCGCCCCACGGTTCCTGTGCTTGTTATTAACGCAGATGTGTTGACGGGGGCGCGATTAGGTGACCTGCTTGAGCAGCACACCCGGCACGGTGCTGCCATCAGCGTGGGCATGAGAGTTCATGACATCGAACATCCTTTTGGTGTGCTGGATTTGGATGGCGGCACAGTGACGGGCATCAGGGAGAAGCCGATCTGGCGAGAGTTTGTGAGTGCCGGTGTTTATGCGCTCTCTCCTGAGGTTTTCACACTGATCTCGGGTGACGAGTACTTAGATATGCCAGACCTCGTCTCACTGGCTCTCTCTCAGGATCTTCAGGTTGAGGGTTTCCCACTTCACGAGCCATGGCTCGACGTTGGAACCCCAGAAGACTTCCGCACAGCTCAAGACTGGGTGAAAGCTAGTAAGAAGTGAGTTGCCCATGACTCGTGTGGCTGTTGTTGGACGAGGAAGTGCCGCGTCTCGAACCCTTCGGATTCTTCGCGACATGGGCATATCGAATCTTGTCCACGTAGGTTCCAGCCCTCTGGAGGGTCTTGAGGGGAAACACCTCTTCTCCCTTGAAAGGGTGAGCGGGGGTGAGGTGGACTGGGTTTTCGACTGCTCTCCTGCGTCGACCCGTGTGGAGCACGCAGAAATGCTTGCCGAAAGAGGTCTGCCGACAATTTTCGAGAAACCGCTCGCAGTGAATTCCGCTGAAGGGAAAAGAGTGCTGGATCTTTTTACCGCGCAGAGTGTCCCGGTTCGAGTGGGTTATAACCTCCGGCGAAGGCATGCTTTCGATTTTGTAAGGGAACTACTGGCGAGTTCATCGCTCGGTGTACTTAAGAATGCAGAGATAAGTGTGGGTCAGTATCTTCCGGACTGGAGGCCTCACAGGGATTATCGTTTGACCGTCTCCGCGCAGAGCCGTCTTGGTGGGGGCGCATTGTTGGAGCTCAGTCACGACCTCAATTACCTGATCGGACTGTGGGGACGCGTGTTAGAGCTAAATGGAGAAACGAGGCATTCAGGCGAGCTCGAAATTGATGTCGAGGACTGGGCAGAGGCACGGCTGCGGTTCGAGTCCGAGGCAGCACCGCCCAACGTCGCCATAACCCTAGATTTTCTGCGCCGCACACCTGAGAGGTGGTGTCGAATTTCTGGGCGAAAAGGTAATGTTCACTGGGATCTACTCGAAAATCACGTCGTGACTTCATCAGCGACAGGAGATTCAGTCCATCAGTTTGATGATTCGCTCGATGACACCTATTCCGCAGATATTTTGGGCGTGCTAATGGGGGACACCCATCAGGCTGGGTACTCCCAGGACAATGCGGATGCCCTTCACACACTAGAAGTGATTGATGCTTGGAGGGCTTCGTCAGGTTCTGGGTGCGAGGTTAAGGTGAGAGGGGTGTCCACTCATGGATAAGTCAATTGCTCCGGTAATTTTTGCCAGAGGTGGCTCAAAGGGTCTGCACCGCAAGAATCTTGCCAACTTGGGTGGCAAGACACTTTTGCGGTGGAGTGTGGAACAGGGTTTGTTCGCCGGTTTCTCCGAAGTCTTTGTTTCGACAGACTCCGAGGAAATCACCGAGGAGGCTCGGAGTGCTGGCGCGTGTGTCCCTTTCCTGCGCCCTTCGGAATTGGCTACCGATGATTCGCCTGAGTGGCATTCCTGGCAACACTTCTGTTCCTTTCTTCGAGACCAGCACCCGGGGCGTTTCACCCATCTCCTTGTCCTCCCTACTACCGCGCCGTTAAGGAGCCAAGTGGACCTAGAGAACGTCATCTCACGCCTTTCCGCAGGCGAATGGGATGTCGTTGTGACGATGAGTCCCTCTCATCGACATCCTCAGTTCAACATGGTTCGTGAGGATTCCCAGGGCGTAGTTGTTCTGTATGACGAAGCGTCGATGTTTCCATCGCGAAGGCAGGATGTGGAGACTGTATACGATCTCACGACTGTCGCATATGGCGCTTCCATGGATTTTGTGCTGAGAGCAGCGAATATGTGGGAAGGTCGAACGTCTGGTGTCGTCGTACCGCGCGAGCGGGCGATTGATATCGACACGACATTTGACTTGGAGTTTGCAGAGTTTCTGCTGGCAAGGAGGCGGGCTGATGGCAGTTGAGCCCTCGACGTTCCCTGAACTTGTTTTAGTGACCGGTGCCGCTGGGGTAGTGGGAACCGAGCTCTGCAATGCGTTGCTAGCTCGGGGTGTCTCGGTGGTCGCAACAGACAAACATGAGCCCGCCCCGCTCCCTGATGCGGGGAGCGGGCGGTTCACATGGCTCCAGGCCGATTTGGAGCAAGCGGAGTCTCGAGCACGAA
>Ga0233451_10002689_pt1 | contig 15961 bp, 15 predicted proteins | sample 011ome_29_FD_183052 | JGI IMG/M metagenome (GOLD analysis project Ga0233451, IMG submission 183052) | Coastal salt marsh microbial communities from the Groves Creek Marsh, Skidaway Island, Georgia - 011504CT (spades assembly) | ecosystem: Environmental > Aquatic > Marine > Intertidal zone >...
TCACCCCAAGACCTACTGATAAAAATCTTAAGAGAATTGTTTGTATTTTAGAAGGCAACATAAAATATTTCTGGGATAAAATTTGCAAGCTATAAATAACAAGAAATGCGAGGGTATATTGTCCTAAGATAGATCCAATCAAAATATCTACTAAAATACCAATGATGAAAATTTTAGAAGTACTTACTTCAATCATATTTGATGAAATAGTAAGCACCATTAGTGCAATAAAGTATTCTGGATAAAAGCTAAAGTTTAAAAATCCAAATAAGTTAAAAAAACTAAAAATAATGCAAAATAGAAATAAAATAAAAAATAATTTCCTTTGTCTTAACTTAATATCATAATTTTTTTTAATCATAATTTATTTAATAATCAATTACCGTTACCAAAGAAAATTGATTTGAAAAAGTTGAAGGCTTTAATTTAATTTTATTAAATTGTTTATCTTCAGGTGAAATTTCAATAACTTCTCCAATCTGAATACCACTTGGATAAACATTATCTAGTCCAGAGGTAACAAACATATCACCCAAATAAATTGGAATAGATGCTGGAAAATATGGGATCACTAAAGATTCATTGTCGCCATATATAATGACATGATTTTTACCATTACTTTGGAGTGCATTTACAGCAAATTTTTCAGAAATTAATGGAATAACTTCACTAGTTGAATCATTAGATATGTATATTTGGCCTACTAAGCCTCTACTATTCATTACGGGCATACCTTCCCTTAGCCCATTCTTAGATCCCTTATTTATAATAATAATTTTTTTATTTCCTCTAATTGAAGGAGCGATAATTTCGGCTGAAAAAGTTTTTCTTTGAGAAATTTTTTTTGTTAAAAGATTTGCTTCCCTTAAGTTCTCGTTTTCAATGACGAGAAAATTTCTAATTTGGTTTTGAATGGATAAAGTATTAATTTTCACATTAAGTTGTTTTATCTCATCTTTTAGATTGGCATTAGTTTTAGTTAGGCTCTTAATATTTTCAAAAAAATTTATAACAGCATTGGAGGAGTTTACAAAAGGGGTTGTGACCATTGAAAAGTCTTTTCTAATTTTTTTTAGATAATCATCACGATTATCCATATACATAATGAAAAAAGTAAAAGCGACAAAAAATATGAAATAAGTTAAGGAAAAATTACTGGTGAATAAACTTAATTCTTTTTTAGATACTTTGATTGCCATTAAATTTATTCATAAACAAAAGTGTTTTTAAAATAATCTAATTGGTCTAATGTTTTACCACATCCTCTTGCAACACAAGTAAGAGGGTCTTCAGCAATAATAACTGGTATTCCAGTCTCCTCTTGAAGCAAGCGATCAAGGTTTTTTAATAATGCTCCTCCTCCTGTGAGTACCATTCCATTTTCAGCAATATCTGAACCAAGTTCCGGCGGAGTTTGTTCAAGCGCCGTCTTGACGGCACCTACAATTGTATGGAGAGGTTCAGCAATGGCCTCTAATATTTCGTTACTAGAAATACTTAATTTTCTTGGTAGACCCTCTGCTAAATTCCTACCGGTGATATCCATTGAAAGAAGTTCCTCTAATGGAAATGCACTGCCAATAGTCTGCTTTATTTTTTCAGCAGTGGGTTCTGAAATTAAAGTACCGTAGTTTCTCCGCATATAGTCGACGATAGATTGATCAATTTTGTCACCACCTACTCTGGCAGAGCTTGCATAAACAATACCACCCAATGAAATAACACCAACTTCAGTGGTACCTCCACCAACATCAATTACCATAGAACCCGTTGCATCTTGTATAGGCAAGTCAGCCCCAATAGCTGCCGCCATCGGTTCTTCAATTAAGAAAACTTGCTTTGCACCTGCTCTTTCAGCTGACTCTCTAATTGCTCTTTTCTCAACTTGTGTAGCTCCATAGGGTACACATATGACAATTCTTGGGCTTGGAGAAAACATGTTTGTTGATATCGTTTTTTTGATAAAGTGTTTTATCATTTCTTCGGTGATGTTAAAGTCTGCAATCACGCCATCTTTCATTGGGCGAATTGCATCAATACTTTGTGGCGATCTGCCAAGCATTGATTTTGCTTCAGATCCAACAGCAAGCACCGTTTTTCGTGATTGTGGACCATTTGGCCCTTGAACATTTTGAATGGCTACAACAGATGGTTCATCAAGAACAATTCCCCTGCCTTTGGCAAAAATTAGAGTATTTGCTGTACCAAGGTCAATAGCTAAATCATTATCAACTAGTTTTCTAAACATATCTGTGATCATAGTTTTTTAATCGTCCAAAAAGTATATCATATTGATATATATAAGATGAATTTTAAAGTGTCCTCGTATGCTTGTATAATAACCGATTAATCGGCAGATATTAAACAAAAATTGGTGTTTTTATATAATGAAATTTAGTAAAGAAGAAATAAGAAAAATTGCATACTTAGCTCGAATTAATATAGATGAAATAGAGGCTAACAAAGTAAGTGAAAAGCTTGAGGGTATTCTGGGCTTAATTGAGCAAATGACGCAAGTGAACACTGACGGTATTGAACCTATGTCTCATGCTTTAGACATCACTCAACCATTGAGAGAGGATAAAGTGACAGCAGATGACATTAGAGAGAAATCATTAAATTTATCACAAGAAACGGATCAGTCATTATTTATCGTTCCAAAGGTAATTGAATAAACAATGGAAAAATTTTCCCTTAAAGAGCTTTCAGATGGTTTAAAAGCTAAAAAATTTTCAAGTGTTGAGATTACACAATTTTTTCTAGATAGATTAGATCGCTATAACGCTTCAATTAATGCTTTTATCACTATTGATAATGAAAAAAGCTTAAAAATGGCTAAGCAATCTGATGAAATCATTAAGGAAGGTAGGCAAGACTATCTAACAGGTATTCCAATTGCTCAAAAAGATATTTTTTGTGCAGAAGGTTGGAAAACAACCTGCGGATCTAAAATGCTGGATAATTTTATTTCTCCTTATGATGCAACTGTCATAAGTAAATTTAATAATGTTGGTGCGGTCAATCTTGGAAAAACTAATATGGATGAATTTGCAATGGGTTCATCAAATGAAACTTCTTATTATGGAAACGTAAAAAACCCTTGGAATATCAAAAATGTGCCTGGAGGGAGTTCGGGAGGAAGTGCAGCCGCAGTTGCGGCAATGCTAGCACCTGCTGCAACTGCAACAGATACAGGCGGTTCAATCAGGCAACCGGCATCACTTTGCGGATTAACAGGATTGAAGCCTACTTATGGCCTGGTATCTAGATATGGAATGATTGCATTTGCCTCAAGCCTTGATCAAGCAGGTCCGATGTGTCATTCAGCCGAAGATTGCGCTGCAATGCTAAATGTAATGAGTGGCCATGATTCTAAAGATTCAACTAGTATCAAAAGAGATAAGGAAAATTATCTAAATGGCATTCATAATCCCATAAAGGGCTTAAAAATTGGCATACCAAAAGAATTTTTTAGTGAGGGGATAGATGCAGATGTTGAAAAAATTATTGAACAAGGTATCACTGAATATAAAAAATTAGGTGCTGAAATTGTTGATATTAGCCTTCCCAATAATCATTTATCAATCCCTGTTTATTATGTAATTGCGCCTGCTGAAGCTTCAAGTAATTTATCTAGATATGATGGTGTTCGATACGGCTATCGAACAAAAGAATATGATGATTTAATGGATATGTATTGCAAGACAAGAAAAGAAGGGTTTGGAGAAGAAGTTAAGAGGAGGATAATGATTGGCACATATGTCTTAAGTGCAGGATATTATGATGCTTATTATTTGAAAGCTCAGAAAATACGAAGGCTAATTTCAGAAGATTTTAGTAAAGCTTTTAAAAAATGTGATGTTATATTAGGCCCCTCAGCACCTTCTGTTTCCTTTCCGATAGGAGATAAAAAGGAAGACCCACTCAAAATGTACATGCAAGATGTTTATACAATTTCAACAAACCTTGCCGGGCTACCGGGACTATCAATGCCCGCTGGTTTAATTAATAATCTGCCAGTGGGAATTCAACTTATTGGTAATTATTTTAGTGAAGCAAAGTTATTAAATGTTGCCAACATTTTTCAGATGAATAGCGATTGGCATCATTTATCTCCGAAAGGGTTTGAATAAATGGATTGGGATATTGTCATTGGGATTGAAACCCATGTTCAGCTTAAAACTGAATCAAAAATATTTTCGGGTGCTTCAGCAAGTTTTGGTGGTGAGCCAAATGCTCATGCCTGTTTAGTAAGCCTCGCTTATCCTGGAGTTCTGCCTGTTTTAAATGAAGAGGCCGTAAATTGTGCGATTAGGTTTGGTTTGGCTGTGGATGCAAAGATTGCTAAGCAATCAATTTTTGCAAGAAAGAATTATTTTTACCCAGATTTGCCAAAGGGTTATCAAATTAGTCAATTTGAGTTACCTGTTGTAGGTGAAGGAAATTTATCTATTTCACTTGGAGATGAGAACAAGAATATCAGAATTCTACGTGCACATCTAGAAGAAGACGCAGGCAAATCTGTGCATGGAGTGGATGTGGATAAATCAGGAATCGATCTTAATAGAGCAGGGACACCACTTCTTGAAATAGTAACTGAGCCTGATATGAGTTCAGCGGAAGAAGCGGTATCTTATGCTAAAAAACTTCATGAATTAGTTCAGTGGATAGGTATATGCGATGGAAATATGCAAGAAGGAAATTTTCGTTGTGATGTAAACGTTTCTGTTAAGAAAAAAGGGGCAAAGAAACTTGGTACTCGACGAGAAATAAAGAATTTAAACTCCTTCAAATTTATCAAGCAAGCAGTTGATTATGAGGTCAACTGGCAAATCGAAACATTAGAGGACGGTGGAAAAATAAAACAATCTACGATTCTCTTTGATCCAGAATCTGGAGAAACAAGAGAGATGAGATCAAAAGAAGAGGCAAATGATTATAGGTACTTCCCAGATCCAGATTTACTTCCTTTGATGATCAGTGAAGATAAAATAAATACGATTAAATCAGAAATGTATGAATTACCAAGTCAGATGAAAGCTAGCTTAATTGAGGAATATGGTCTTTCAAACTATGATGCTGATGGCATTACTTCAAATATAGCTGTTGCTAATTATTTTAAAGAGTTACTTTCTTGTAACGTGAGTGCAAAGTTAGCATCAAATTGGATTTTAACTAACGTTTTTTCAAGACTTAATGAGTTAAATATGGATATTGATTCTTGCCCCTTAAAAGCAAGTAAGCTTGCTAAACTCATATCAAGAATTGAAGATAAAACAATATCAAATAATGCTGCTAAAAAAGTTTTTGATGAAATTTGGGATCAAGATAAAAGTGTTGATGATGTCATAGAGCAATTAGGGCTTAAACAGATTTCCAATGTAGATGAAATTGAAAATATCTTAAATCAAGTTTTAAAAGATAACGATATAATGGTTCAAGAATATAAATCAGGAAAAGATAAGGCATTTAATGCATTAATTGGGCAGGTAATGAAGGCTTCGAAAGGTAAAGCGAACCCTGGTCAAGTTAGCCAGTTACTCAAAGAAAAATTAGCTGATTAAACCCCGTATTTTTTTTGGTATTCACGCATATCTTCTAAGATTTCTTTATTATTTATATCTTCTTTCAAAAAATTAACAATGCTATCTATATCAATAATCGATTTTACTGGGATATGATATTTTTCATAGATTTCTTCAATTGCAGATAGCTTAGTATTACCCCTCTCTTTCCTATCAATTGAAACAATGATTCCAACTATTTCTGCATTGAAAGAATTAATAAGGTTAAAGCTTTCTTTAATTGAGGTTCCTGCAGAAACTACATCATCTATTATTAAAACTTTCCCTGAAATTGGTGCACCAATAATTAAACCACCTTCACCGTGATCTTTAATTTCTTTTCTATTAGATGAGAATTTTTTATTAATACCTTTATTTGAAAGTGCTATGGCAATTGCACCTACAAGCGATATTCCTTTGTAGGCAGGTCCAAACAATAAGTCAAATTCAATCTTTTCTTCAATAATTTTATCAGCATAGTATTCACCCAATTTTTTTAGGCTTTCTCCATCATTAAATGAAGCAAGATTAAAAAAATAAGGACTCTTTCTACCTGCTTTAGTAGTAAAATCTCCAAATTGTAGAACTTTTTTTTCAAGCGCAAATTTTATAAAGGAATGTTGCATAGACTTTTTCTTATTTAACTTATGAAGATTATAACCCTAAATTTAAATGGCATAAGATCGGCAGAAAGAAAAGATTTTTTCCCTTGGTTAAAAAAACAAAACGCAGACTTTATTTGTTTGCAAGAGCTAAAAGCCCATGAAGCGGATTTATCCACGTTAATGACATCTCCATTTTCATATAGCGGTTATTTTAATTACGCAATTAAAAAAGGCTATAGTGGAGTTGGTATTTATACAAAAAAAAATCCTATAAAGATTATAAAACACCTTGATATTCCTGAAATTGATGATGAAGGAAGATATATTGAGCTTGAATTTGAAAATATAATTATTATTTCAGTTTACTTGCCATCGGGTTCATCTGGTGAAGAAAGACAGACCTTTAAATATCGTGTGCTTGATAAAATATATAAAATTTTTGATAGTAAATTAAATCAAGGAAAAAATGTGGTGGTATGTGGAGATTTTAATATTGCACATCATGAAATTGATTTAAAAAACTTTAAGGGCAATAAAAAAAATTCTGGATTTTTGCCTGATGAAAGAGCTTGGCTTTCCAAATTATTTAAAAAAGGTAAATGGGTAGATGTTTATCGTTTGCTTCATCCAGATGAAGGAGAAAATTCCTATACTTGGTGGAGCAACAGAGGGCAGGCTTATTTAAAAAACGTTGGTTGGCGGATAGATTATCAAATCTCAAACTATGAAAATGCAATTAAAGCCACTAAAGCTAATGTATACAAAAATCAGCGGTTTAGTGATCATGCACCATTAATAATTAATTATAAATAAGTTATTTTTTCCAAGGTGCAACTTTTAGCAGTAAAAACATGCCAGGTATTGCGAGTAAAAAACAAAATATAAAGAAATAATACCAACCTAAAAAATCAACAAAGTAACCAGTTGAAGCGTTTGTAAATGTTCGTGGTACAGAGGCAAGGCTACTGAATAATGCAAATTGAGTGGCAGTATATTTTGGATTAGTCGCTCTTGCGATAAATGCGACAAAAGCTGTTGTTCCTAGGCCTGCTGCAAAAAATTCTAATCCAACTGTTATCGCTAAAACAGTATTATCGTGTCCAATACTTGCTAACCAAGCAAAACTTAAAGTTGCAAACATTTGCAAAAAACCAAAAATCCATAAAGCTTTATTAATTCCTAATTTAACCATCCATATGCCACCAATTAAGCCTCCAGCAATACTTGTCCAAAGACCTGCATTTTTTGCAATAATCCCAATCTCTGTCATTGAAAAGCCTAGATCTAGGTAAAAAGGAGTGGATAGTGCAGTTGCCATACTGTCACCAATTTTGTATAAAAAAATGAATAGTAAAATTAACAATGCATTTCGAATACCTTTCCTGCCTATGAATTCTTTAAATGGATCTATAACTGCTTCTTTTATTGTTTTTGGTGGTGCTGATTTTAACTTTGGTTCAGAAATTAAAATAGTGAGGATGATTCCAGGAATCATAAACAAAGCTGTAATGCTAAATACAAATTCCCAGGAAAAAAAATCGGCTAAAATGAGCGAAAGTGAGCCGGGTACCAAACTTGCAAATTTATAAGCATTTACATGGACGGCATTTCCTAGTCCTAATTCTGGATCAAGCAGTAATTCTCTTCTGTAAGCATCAATCACAATGTCTTGACTCGCACTAAAAAAAGCAATACCTAGAGAAATAACTGCAATAGTAATAATTTGAGATTTGGGATCTATGAAGCCACATATAGAAATTAAAAAAAGTAAGATAAACTGAAAAATAATTAACCATCCTCTTCTTCTTCCCATCGCGAGGGTAAATCGATCAAATAAGGGGGCCCAAATAAACTTCCATGCATAAGGAAGTTGTATCAAAGCGAAAAGACCGATTGCTTTCAAATTTAGCCCACTTTCTGCAAGCCAGGCAGGGAGTAAGCTAATGAGAATAAATAATGGTAAGCCCGAGGTGAAGCCTGTAAAAAAACAAATAATAATTTTTTTGGTAAGTAAGTCTTTCCATTGAGTATTTGTTTTAGTCATTTTAAATTTATTTTGAAACTAGTTTGTATAAGGCTAAAGCTCCAAAAAAATTAGGATAAAAGTTAACAGATTTTTTATCAGTTAATATTAGACGTTCATTTATTTTGATTTTATTTTTTTTACAAAAATTATCAAAATCATGAATTGTGCAAAGATGGACATTGGGCGTATCAAACCATTTAAAAGGGAGTTCTTTCGACACGGGCATGAAACCTTGAAGAATTTGTAAGCGATTTTTCCAATATCCAAAATTTGGAAATGTAATCACTACTTCTTTTCCTACTCTTAACATTTCATGAATAATATCTTCAACATTTCTCATTGATTGAATTGTTCTTGATAAAACTACCAAGTCAAAAGAATTTGTTTCGAATCCAGCTAATCCTGATTCTAAATCCATTTGGATTACATCAATATTGTTTTTTAATGATAACAACCAGTTATCAGGGTTTTTCTCAATACCAAAACCTTTTATATTTTTTTTAAATTTTAGGTAATTAAGTAAGCTTCCATCGCCACAACCTAGGTCTAAAACTTTTGAATTTGCATGAGTCCAATTTTCTATAATTGAAAAATCATATCTTATTTTTTGATTAAATTTTTTCATTTAGATATCGACATATTTTTAAAATATGATTTTATAATTTCATGATAATGGTCATCAGACATTAAAAAAGCATCATGACCACTTGCTGCGGTAATTTCAGCATAACTTACTTGAACATCATTAGCTAAAAGACCTTTTACCATTTCCTTTGATCGATTTGGAGAAAATCGCCAATCACTCGTAAAGGAAATTACTAAAAATTTAGATTTAATTTTTTTAAAAACCTCACTAAGTTTTTTTCTATTTTTTTTAGTTGGATCATAATAGTCAAGGGCTTTTGTCATACGAATATATGTATTTGCATCGAATTCACTCGCAAATTTATCACCTTGATAATTTAAGTAAGATTCGATTTCGAATTCTGTACTAAAATTATAAAGATATTTCTTATTTTTTATTTTTCTTCCAAATTTACTTCCCATAACATCGTCAGATAAATAAGTAATATGTCCTAACATGCGAGCAATTCTTAAACCACGTTTTGGTTTATTTTTATTAAGATAGAAATTACCTTTTTTGAAATCTGGATCGGTAATAATTGATTGTCTTGCAACCTCATTAAAAGCGATATTTTGTGCAGTTAAATTTGGAGCTGCTGCAATAACTATTGTATTACTTACTTCATTAGGAAATTGTAAGTTCCATTCTAACGCTTGCATTCCTCCCAAACTTCCACCTATTACGGCAGATAACTTTTTAATGCCTAGAGAATTTACTAATTTTTTTTGTGTTTTGACCCAATCCTCAACCGTTATAATTGGAAAGTTAGCCCCCCAAATTTTTTTTGTTTTCGGATTGATTGATTTTGGACCCGTACTTCCTTCATTACCACCTAAATTATTAATACCAATAACAAAGAATTTATTAGTATCTAAAGGTTTATTTGGACCGACAAGATTATCCCACCATCCAGGATATTTATCTGTTTTCTTATATTTTCCTGCAACATGTTGATTTCCTGACAACGCATGACAAACTAAAACAGCATTATCTTTTGCAGCATTTAATTTTCCATATGTTTCATAAACAAGGTTGTAATTATCAAGTTTTTCCCCACAAGATAATTCTATTGAATCTGTGCATTTAAAAGTTTCTGGTTTTACAATGCCGACTGAATTAATTTCTTTCATTCTGGAATTATACTATTTGAATGCATATTAAAATTTTATTTTTGTTGCTGACGTAACTCTAACCTTATGATTGATATCCTTGAATTGTTTAATTAATCTGTATGATTTTTTTTGAATATATTTTTTTATTCTAACTGACTGATCATTTCCATGCTCTATAAATAGCATCCCTTTTGGTTTTAAAAAATTAGGTGATTTATCAATAATTTTGAAAATGTCATAATATCCCTCGTCCAATGCAACAAGAGCACTTTTTGGCTCATACTTTAGTTCAGGATTATCTAAATTTTTGTCATTTATTGAAATATAGGGAGGGTTTGTCACTATAAGATCAAATTTTTCATCTTTATTAATTTTATCAAACCAATTACTTTCTAAAGATTTAATATTTTTTACTTTATGTTTTTTAATATTTTTATTTGCAACTTGTAAGGCTTTTAATGATATGTCTGTGATGGTTATTTTAGAATTTGTGAAAATTTTCGATAAGGTTATTCCAATAATCCCTGAGCCTGTCCCCAAATCAAGTATATTAAGTTTAGAATTTTTATCATATTGATTAATCACTAGATCAATCATTAGCTCGGTATCTTGTCTTGGTATGAGCGAATTTCTGTTTAAATAAAAAGTTTCTCCATAAAAATCCCATTCTTTAAAAATATATGCAAGGGGTTCATTTTTTGAGCGTTTTTTTAGTATTTTTGATACAAACTCATCTTCAATTTTATTTAATTTTTCTTTTTGGTTTGAAATGAGAAATGAATTTGGTTTTTTAAGGACAAACTTTAAGATATGGCTTGCCTCAATTTTCGCTTCACGTTCATTTATCTTTATTTTTTTTATTAAATATTCTTCAATTTTTTTTTGATGATCGAAAATTGAATACATTATTTTTATTCTTTTTCTATTTGTGCCAGAAGGTCTGCTTGGTGTTCCGCTGTTAATGCTTCAATTAATTCAGTGAGATCACCATCCATTATGTAATCAACCTTGTATAAGGTCAGGTTAATTCTATGGTCAGTGATTCTGCCTTGGGGAAAGTTATAAGTTCTAATTCTCTCACTTCTATCACCACTTCCAATTAATGACTTTCTCTCCGATGCAATTTGATTTTGCTGTTCTTTAATCTGATTATCTTTTATTCGTGCAGCAAGAACACTCATTGCTTGTGCTTTATTTCGATGCTGTGATCTATCGTCTTGACATTCAACTACAATCCCAGACGGCATATGTGTAATTCTTACAGCTGAATCTGTTTTATTAATATGTTGTCCACCAGCTCCAGATGCACGATATGTATCAATGCGTAAATCAGCAGGGTTAATATCAACATCACTGATTTCATCAGCTTCAGGAAGAACAGCGACTGTACAAGCAGAAGTATGAATTCTGCCTTGCGTTTCTGTATCAGGAACTCTTTGAACGCGATGACCTCCAGATTCAAATTTTAATTTAGCATATGCACCTGATCCCATTACCTTCATGATCATTTCTTTATAACCACCAACTTCAGATGCATTACTCGATATGATTTCAATTTTCCAACCCATTCTTTCAGCATATCTTGAGTACATTCTATAAATATCTCCAACAAATAATGCCGATTCGTCACCTCCAGCGCCAGCTCTTATTTCAATAAAAATATTTTTTTCATCATCGTCATCTTTAGGAATTAATAACCTTAAAAGTTCGCTTTCAACTTCTTCGATTTGATTCTCACCTTGTTCAATTTCTTCTTGAGCAAATGATTTCATTTCTGGATCACTAAGAAGCTCTTTAGCTTCAGTGATATTAAGATTTACTTTTTGATATTTTTTATAAATTTCTACAATAGGAGTAATTTCAGAATGTTCTTTAGAGATTTTTTTGTATCTTTCCATATCATTGGTTACATTTGAATTACTTAATTCAGTATTAAGATCATCAATTCTTTTAACTAAAGCTTCTAATTTGTCTTTCATTGATGTTTTCATTTATCTTCTTCTTTGATGTTATATATTTTCTTTATGAATGATTCTATTTCAATATTTTTATCATTTTCACGGATTGCTTTTGTCGGTCCGTGAAGAAATTTCTTGGTTAAATTAATTATTAACTTATTAATAATCTCCTCAGATGGGGAGCCTGATTCAATTTTATTTTTTGCCTTTTTTGCCTCTTCAGCAGCAATTTTTGTGAATTTATTTCTCAAAATTTTGATAGTTGGGATATTTTTTGTTTGTTTTGATTTTTGAAAAAAGTCCGTAGCTTGTTTTTCAATAATGATGTTAGCTTTTTCTATCGCACCTTGTCTATTTGAAATTCCTTGCTGAGCTATGTTGACAAGATCATCAAGCGTATAAAGAAATACATCATTTAATTTACTTACCTCTGATTCGATATCTCGAGGTATTGCTAAATCAACTAGCATTATTGGTCTGTACTTTCTTTTTTTAAGCGCTTGTTCAATCATACCTAGCCCTATTATTGGTAATTGGCTGGCTGTGGAACTTATTAAAATATCGTAATTATGCAGTTGGTCATATATTTCTCCAATCAAACATGCTTCCCCATCAACTTTTTTAGCTAAAGCTTCCCCCTTTTCAAATGATCGATTGGCAATAGAAATTTTCTTTGGTTGATGTTTTTGAAAATACTTTGCACACATTTCACTTATTTCTCCAGCCCCTACAAACATAACTTGAGTTTGATTAATTTCACCAAAGATTTTTTTGGCAATTGCAAGAGCGCATGAAGCAATTGTTGTTGGGCTTGAGCCTATTTGTGTTTTTGATCTTACAAGCTTTGCAGTTTTAAAAACTTCTTGAAAAAAGGTGTTTATATATTTACCTTGAACTCCTGAAAGGTCTGCGATCTGAGATGCTTGCTTCATTTGCCCAAAAATTTGTGTCTCTCCTATTAGCATACTATCCAAACCAGATGCCACTTTGCAGGCATGAATATAACAATCTTTTTTTGTAAGTGAGTAAAGATATTTTTTTAGTTCAGTGAATTTGATATTATTAAAAGTAGCAAGCCACTGGTAAATTTCATTTGGTTCTTTAACACGAAAATATATCTCTGTTCTGTTACAAGTTGAGAGTATCAAAGCTTCAGCACCTGTTTTTAACTTGAGGTCCTTAAGAACATGACTAAGCATGTCATGAGAAAACACAAATTTTTCCCTAATTTCAATAGGTGCTGTCTTATGATTTAGGCCAATAAGATTCAATTCCATAATATCTACTCTGTTAGCTTACTTTATGGTTATTTCATTAAAAAAGGGTAAAATACGCATTTTACAATAATTCGATTAAATTTATTTTGGGAAATAAGTATATATGGAAAAAACATTTAGAATCGCCCCTAGTATTTTGTCAGCTGATTTTGCAAAATTAGGCCAAGAAGTTACAGATGTAATTACGTCTGGAGCAGATATTGTTCATTTTGATGTAATGGATAATCATTATGTCCCTAACTTAACTATTGGTCCACTTGTTTGTGAAGCAATTAGGCCAGTTACAGATGCAATCATTGATGTTCATTTAATGATTGAACCCGTTGATAGAATAATTCCTGACTTTGCAAAAGCAGGAGCAAACATAATTACATTTCACCCAGAAGCTTCTAATCATATCGATAGAAGTTTATCAATGGTTAGAGACCTTGGTTGCAAGTCGGGGTTAGTTTTTAATCCCGCAACTTCTCTAGATTATCTTGACCATGTTATGGACAAAGTTGATATGGTCTTATTAATGTCTGTTAACCCAGGGTTTGGTGGTCAAAAGTTTATTCCACAAACTTTAAATAAATTAAGATTAGCCAGAAAAAAAATTGATGATTATATGCAAAAAACGGGAAGAGAAATTTGGCTTGAGGTAGATGGCGGCGTTAATGCAGATAATATAGCCGAAATTGCTCAAGCAGGAGCAGATACATTTGTTGCTGGATCTGCGGTATTTGGAGCAGCAAATGACAATGACCCTAATAGATACGAAACAATTATTGGATCTTTAAGAGCGTCATTAGCAAAAGCATAGTGTTGGAAAGATTTTCAGATATTAAAGCCATTCTTTTTGATTTGGATGGCACATTGTTTCGAACAGATCCAGAATTATCTGATGCTATTAATTTAATGCTTGCAGATTTAAAAATGCCTGTCCTAGAAAAAGATAAAATCAAAAATTTTATTGGCAAAGGAGCAAAAAATCTCATTAATGAGTCTTTAAAAACTGCTTCACAAGAAGATACAAGTATTTTTTTTGAAAAAGCTGAAAAATTATTTGTTCACCATTATTCAAGGGTAGCAGGAAATAGCAAAATGTATGATGGCGTCGAAAACACAATAAATTTTTTTAAATCACAAGGAATTCTTTTGGGATGTGTTACAAATAAACCTGAAATCTTTACCTCAATTTTGATGACTCAATCAGGACTATCTACATGCTTTGATGTTATTGTTTCAGGAGATACAACAGATAGAAAAAAACCTGATCCATTGCCTATTCAATATGCTCTTGATCAAATAAAAATAAGACCAAAGAATACAATAATGGTAGGTGATTCACATGTTGATATTGAGGCGGGTTTCGCAGCAGGAACATATGTAGTTACAGTGCCTTATGGTTATCAATATCGAGAGTCCATTGTTTCTGATAAAGTCAACTATGCTTTATCCAGTTTCAATGAATTAACGAAAATTATTAATTAAAAAATGCTTTCAACAATTTCCAACAAAGATTTTGAAAATTTCAAAAATGAGGGATTCAATAGAATTCCTTTAGTACTTGAATGCTTTGCTGATCTTGATACCCCCTTATCTGTTTATTCCAAATTAGCAAATGATCGATATAGCTATTTGCTTGAATCAGCTGATGGAGGAAATAAGTATGGGCGTTACTCAATTATTGGTTTGCCGGCAAAAATAAGAATACAAATTAAGAAGAATAAAATTTCTGTTTTTAATAAGGAAAAATTAATAGATGAAGTAACTGATCAAAATCCTTTAAATTTTATTGATGACTTTATGAGTCAGTTTAAAACCCCCCAAAACCTTGATTTACCAAGATTTTCAGGAGGCCTAGCGGGATATTTTGGCTATGAAACTATTCAATACATCGAACCTCGATTAAGCAAAGAATTTTTAAATGATAAGCTTGACCTTCCTGATATTCTTTTGATGCTATCAGATGAAGTTGTGGTTTTTGATAATGTAAGTGGCAAGTTATATTTTGTAAATTATGTCGATGTAAATGCGACTAATGCATATGATGATGGAATCTTGCGTCTTAAAGCTTTAGAGGAAAAATTAAAGCAAGGCCCTTCTCCATACCTTATTGAAGAAAGAAAATTTGTTGATGATGTAAGTGAAGTAAAATCTGAATTTGGGGAAGAAAATTTTCTCAGAGCAGTTAAAAAAATCAAAGAGTATATATTTAATGGTGACACCATGCAGGTGGTTTTATCTCAAAGATTAAGTCAGAATTTTAAATCTAACCCATTATCCTTATACAGGACACTTAGGAATTTAAATCCTTCACCGTACATGTATTTTTATAATATGGATGATCATTATGTTGTTGGAGCGTCACCAGAGATATTAGTTACTTTGGAGGGTGATAAAGTTACAGTAAGGCCGATTGCAGGTACAAGACCAAGAGGTAAGGATGAAGATGAAGATGAAGCATTAGAAAAGGATTTACTTGAAGATCCAAAAGAAATAGCTGAGCATGTTCAATTAATGGATTTAGGCAGAAATGATATTGGTCGTGTTTCAGAAACCTCTTCTGTCAAAGTAACAGATCATATGATTATTGAGAGATACTCGCATGTAATGCATATTGTTTCGAATGTTGAAGGAAAATTAAAAGGAAAACTATCCGCCATGGACGTTCTCAAGGCAACTTTTCCAGCAGGTACGGTCAGCGGAGCACCAAAAGTAAGAGCTATGGAAATAATTAATGAACTTGAATCTTCGAAAAGAGGCGTTTATTCTGGCGCTGTTGGTTATGTGGGTTTTGATGGAGATATGA
>Ga0233451_10002705_pt1 | contig 15915 bp, 16 predicted proteins | sample 011ome_29_FD_183052 | JGI IMG/M metagenome (GOLD analysis project Ga0233451, IMG submission 183052) | Coastal salt marsh microbial communities from the Groves Creek Marsh, Skidaway Island, Georgia - 011504CT (spades assembly) | ecosystem: Environmental > Aquatic > Marine > Intertidal zone >...
TGAATGGCGAAGAGAAAGTTATGCTAGAAAACTTTCGTCAATTCTTCCCAGATATCTATTGGTTTAAGTACGGTTTTTACCGCAGTCATATACAAGAACGGCTAGCTGATTATGGGAACCAAAAAAAGCCTCGACACTAATTGCCTACTTTGACGAGGTCCGAGTTGGTTCAAGTATGGAAGACGTTACTCCAAATCGTGACAGACCTGTTGATTAAATTTGAAGTTCACAAGTGATTGCGAGTGGGAACATGTGATTTCACAATGCGAGGAGGCATTACGAGCATAAAATTTAGGCTGGTGGCCCCAATAACAGCGATGGCCAGCCCTTGAGACGTTAATCGATGGCTAACGCGCCACGTCCGACCTTTGCTCCACTTATCGGAGCTTCAAAACGTTACCTAACGTCAAAAATTAAAATTCCCATTCACTTGCTTAATTTTTGATCACTATTCTAAATTTATATCAACGCTTTCGTCACTATCCTGAGCGGTTCTACTGCCCGAAATAGCAAAAGCGGAACTGCCCACATAGACCACCTGACTGCCAGCCCGCACAGAAGTATCGCATTTCGTGCATCTGGTTTTGCTCACAGGCCGATCTGCAGTCATATCAGGCCCAAATTTTTCAATAAAAGCTTTGACCGGTACTAGCCCTGCGTGGCCACACCAGCATCTGATGCTCAAGTGATTATTCCAAATTGCAGCCAGCTTGGTCATACTAAATTGGAACGTCATGCCCCATATGTCGGTAAATTTTGCCGTCTTTAAAGAAGGTTACGTTAGTCTGCCTAACCCTTCGACCATCCTTAACCCGCTCGTATTGGAAGGTATGAATATCCTCATGATCGGTTAAAATTCTCAAATTTGCGTTTCTTAAATCCAACGTTGGGTCTTCAAACCAATCCTTCATTTGCTGGAGAAATTCGTCACGGCTTACCATTTCGTATTCTTGGACTGATAAAAAATCTTCATGCAATGAGTCTTCTACGTAACCCATGTCTTTGTTCAGAAGTCTTTCTAATGCAAAAACGTGGTTGACCATAGGTTTTCTCCTAAAAGCTTCTCTCCTATTCAACCTATCGACGGCCTAAAATTATGGCAATCAACAAGTCTAAAATGAAGTTTAACAAACCTCGTCATACACCTGGATGGGCCGAAGTAGTTCGTGGTCAAAGCGTGTGAGGGCGGCGAGGAAAAGATCATCCGATACGGAGATTTAAATATGCAAATTGAAAATAAGGTCTTCTACTGGCTAAATTCTAACTGACATTCTCTATATGTAAGATGGCTTTTGTTTTCAGAGCATCATTGCTTTTCAGCTTCGTTAATTTGGACCCAGACGTATTCGTACAAGTAAATGAGCGTACCGAACAAAAGAAACGATGCAGTAAAGGTCGCTGTGATCCAAATGATTACTTTTTTCATGCCAGGACTTAATGATGTTACGCTTTTGCTAGCAAACGCTTACGTAAAATTCGAACAAATACTCTCTGTCCGAAAACTCGTATAAAAATGCATATGGTCGCCAAATTCCACGAATGCCTTTGTTGTTTGGTTCAAACAGATAATGTCTCTTGAATTTTCAAACATTTGCATTTTCAAATCATCTAACGAACGGCTCTGTTGTATTATTGCGTTTTCAAAAAAGCTGCGATTATACAGTAACTTAACGCCTTGAGATAAAATGTTTTTATTAGTTGTAAATGACACGACCTGCACTCTATTGGACATTTTATAAGGAAGTTGCTGAGACGTTTAAGCAGCTATTCGTTTTGCATATTCACAAATATCAAATTCCTAAATGATGTTTGTGCAAATTCTATCAACGGCCCCCGCCTACATTGCGAACGTCATCAGACGTGCTACCAGGATTGTGCGCATGGGGTTAATCAACTTTCCCTATCCAAAATATTTCTGCCAAATTGAATGAGTATATCGCTTTCAAGACCACCGTATCTTTTAAATGTTTGCTAAAATATCTGTCTGCAGCCCTTTTTTACGTATCTCATGTCCAGCCAAACGCGCTTTCTCATTTTGATAAACCGTTATCCCTATTCCGCTAGATTCTCCTGTTTTCACGAAAACGGTCTGCTCAGTGTTCGGATACGGCCCATGAGCCTGCCAAGCAGCCACGAATGCTTCAAGACTATAAGCGCTGTTAAACTCAAACATCATGATATTTGAAACTTTCATCGGCTTTGGAACTCCGCTTGCATTAAGGATTTTACAATCAATTCTGTTAAATGGTGAGCGTCGGATTAGTCCTATTTCACATGCTTTACTTCGACATCACCTTCTAAAGTGGAAATGTCACTAATGTATTTAGATTGTTGTTTCTGAAATTCGGTTCTAGCTTCTGAGCCAGCCTCTCTGGCCTCATCATTAGGATATACTGAAATAGAAATTCCGGAAGAGGGCCCTGTTCGTACGAACAATAAGATATCAGCTTCACTAAATCCGATTGGCCCCTGAATATTGTACCAGCTAATCCATTCATTGGCTTTATTTTTATCGTGAAATTCAAATATATTCACGTTCGAGACGCTCATGATCTTCTCCAATAATTTGTTCCAGAATAACGCGGTTCAGAAATATGTGGAGTCTGAAAACTTATGGCACCAAAAGTGTAACGCAAAATGTAACGCCACAAATAAATTGTATAATTAATAACATAAAATCCATACTTTAATATAGATTAATGGTGCCCCCAAACAAAATAGAAGTATAAAACAACGACGATGTTCATTCACTGCGACTGTTAGTTGCAGGCAGATACCAGTTGCCTAAACAGTACCGCGCCAATTCACTCGTCTAGATTGGTAATACTAGGTTAGTATGAGACTCCTAAATGACAAAGCGGGGAGTACCCTGAGGGTATGGGTTGGTTACTCAGGAACCAAGTTTTGCGCATAACAAAATAAAGTCAAAATCTCTAGCGCGACAGCACCAGCCAAAAACGCCGTCATCCCACCAACGTCATGCGGCGGAGATACAGTATTAATATCTGCACCCACTATGTTTAATCCCTTTAACTTGCGTAAAAACCCAAGACCTTCACGTGCTGTGGCGCCGCCCCAAGTAGGAGTACAAACACCGGGTGCACAAGACGGATCAAAGAAATCCATATCGAAGCATAAATACACGGTTCGATCTTTCAGCTGCTCTACTAGATTATCAGCAGTTTTTATTAAGCCAGTTTCAAAAAGGTCGTCGCCATCAATAAGCCGAAAGCCAACCTCTCGGGTATGTTCAAAAACGCTATTATCCATCGTCGGTCCACGCGGGCCAATGTGAAGCGATGCATTCGTATCAATAAGCCCTTCTTCAGCCGCACGCGTGAAAGTCGTGGCAACATTATATCGCATATGATCCTGATTACCGTCACCGCGATAGGTATCGGTGTGAGCGTCAACGTGAAGCACTACAAGATTTGGATAAAATTTATGTGCTGCTCGAAGTAATGGTAATGTAATATTGCCGTCCCCACCAAAAGCTAAAGGCGCAGCTTCAGCCGCAAAAATTTCATGAACTGCTTCTTCTATTTCTTTAAAACTATCCTCAATAATACTTGGTGTCGTATCAGCATCACCGCAATCAACAACGTTTAGCAGCTCTAAAGGATTAAACTTTGCAAAAGGAGGCTGAAAGGGCCTGACTAATTGGGACTGTTCACGGATAGCGGCGGGTCCAGTTCTAGATCCAATACGTGTTGGATGAAGTCCACCGTCATATGGCACACCTAGAACAACAGCCTTGGCTTTTGAGAAATCAGTAGAATAAGGGATATTCATAAAGGTTGCCGGACCAATAAACGGTCCAGTTTTTTGTGGAACAGGAACACCTATTTTCGCCATCTCAATTCAAAACTTTCATTAATTAATTTATCGATTGATAACATATAACAAGAAAAGCGGCGCCAATTTATACTCAAGTGTATCCAACTATAATCGATACATAGATAAAAAACTTAGCTACGAAGAAATCATTTATTATTGAAGCCGTCCTCTCTTGCCTGCGTCGTGTGCGTCATTAGTAATACTAGGAGTATGGTGCGCATAAGTTTAGTTAAAAATATCAAAAGACTTTGGATCAACATATGGGATAAATCCTTGTGTCCTTTCAATAACGTTTTGATTGTCCATGAGGCTCTCTGTTGCGACCTTACCTAGAATAGTGAACGAGGCTTCGATAGCCACATCGCCATCAATAATTAAAGCGGTTTTGACTTCTTCCACACAATCTTTTGTCATCAACTTTTGAAATATTCGTGCAACTTCAACGTCAGCTTTAGTCTCTGCAATATCAGAGAAATCAGACAAATCATTTACATCTGGGTGCGCGGCTACCGCTATGAAAATCCAACGAACAAGAGAAATAATATCTTCTTGAGAGGTATGCTCGACCATTCAAACACTTAACCGATCAGTAGCAGGCCCAGATAGCAGCTTACTAGGAAAAAGAGCTAAATTCAGGATAAAGCAGATAATTAGCGCGCAGCGACATTGATATGATTGGATGAGTTTAAACTTTGATAATCCCTCGGACTGGTCAACAGTAACGCAAACCAAAAATATGTGAAGTCACAATTGTCTCAGAAAGGATCACACAATCCCACGGCTTATGGTGGTTAGATGGTGGTCACAACCATCTCTAATCTTCTAAAATATTGATTTATATATTTTATATGACGGTGCTCGTAGTCCGGCGAGCTTAGGCATCAGCAGTTTCACAATAAATAGGTGTTAAGGTTTTAAGGCTGGTTTTGAAGTAGCGGAATTAAACCGGATTATGCATAGCCAGACAGCTAATTACAAAGCCTATTGAGGGCAAGGAAGGTTATTCTGACAAAATCCATCAGTTCCCAACCGGAAAGCATGATGATCTCGTCGATAGTTTTACGCAAGCTTTGTGCGTTTTATCCTCGCTGAGCAGCGGAAAGGCCCTGTGGCGCATTCGTTAGTTTTAATCGCACATATCAACCGCTTATCAATGCTCAATTCTATCCCCAATGCTAAGCATCTTCTGATTAAGTAGCTCTGTCATCTCTTTTACTACCAACCTATATTCTGGATCTTGATATAAATTAAATAGCTCCATTGGGTCGTCCTGACAGTCAAATAGTTCCCACTCTTTATCATCCCCACCTTCATTCGTCCCAGGCAAGTCAAATCCTTCATTATACCAATAAATGAGCTTGTATCTTTGATTGCGAATTCCATAATGCGCATAAGCATTATGGTCCGGATCTTTGTGCATCCAGTATCTATGATATGCGACCTGTGGCCAATCTTGAGGCGTTCGACTTTCGAACAAAGGACGCAAACTGTCGCCCTGCATATACGACGGGATGACAAGGCTAGCATAATCAAGGAACGTCGGCGCGAAGTCGACGTTGCAACATATATCATCATTTACTTGACCAGATTTGATCCCGTTTGGATAGCGAATTAAGAACGGCATCTGAAACGATTCTTCGTAGATGAACCTTTTATCAAACCATCCGTGTTCACCCAAGAAGAACCCTTGATCCGACGTATAAATGACAATCGTATCTTCCGCTAAATTATTGTCATCCAGAAACTTAAGAATTTCTCCAACGCTATCATCTATTGAAGCGATGGTAGCTAAATACCGCTTTAGATATCGCTGATATTTGAAATTATGTAATTCTTCACGACTACTTAATTTAAATACCTCACCAGTGTGTTTATCGATTAGTTTTAGTGTGGAAACATCCAAAGGATTTGGAATTTTTCTACGGTTACTTTTAAGCCTCGCTCGTTCTCCAATTTCTGATCCTCCTTCTGGCTGTACTAAGCCAAGATCATCATAGGTCATGTCATCTTTTATTCTCATTTTAGCTGCTGCAGCAGCCTTCGCTCTATTTTTGTAATCATCATTGAAGGTATCAGGTACCTTTATGTCCTGATTAAACATATCTCTGTACTTGGGATGAGGCTCCCATTCCCGATGAGGAGCTTTGTGATGGCACATCAGAAAAAATGGCTTTTTTTGATCACGAGCCTTAAGCCAATTTATAGATTTTTCTGTTATTATTTCTGTTGCATAGCCTTTAATTTCGATTTCCTTGCCCACTTCAATAAAATGAGGATCAAAATAATCACCCTGCCCAGGCAAAACAGACCAGTAGTCAAATCCGGTCGGTTCGTGATCTTTACCTTCACCTAAATGCCATTTTCCAACTATTGCAGTCTGATAGCCGTTGTTTTGAAGATGCTTTGCAACATTTGGCAGCTGATTATTTATTGGCGTGCTTAGCGTGGTAACGCAATTTACGTGATTGTAAGTTCCAGTTAAAATTGCAGCCCTACTCGGCGTGCAGATGGAGTTCGTTACATAGCAATGATTCAGTCTCATGCCTTCATGCGCTAAACGATCAATATTCGGCGTGTTATTTATGCCGCAACCATAAGCACTGATAGCTTTGGAAGCATGATCGTCAGCCATAATAAAAATGATGTTCGGTGGTGTGCTCATGCTCTTCTCCAGCTAAAAAATCGCCCCATGTCTATTCCACTGTATAATGTTCCGACACCGTGCAGCATACCATTCAATTCAACTAGTAAGTCATCCACCTTTTACCACGTCGTGTTTTTTCGGTAGCAAGATGTTTTTTCTATTTTTTGCAATGAATATTGGGGGCCAGTCTGTTCATCTTGTGATGTATTGGACACCCTAAGCTGGAAGGAAGCGCCGCAAAATGAAATGCAAACAAGCGCAGGTATTGAAATCCTCCCACTTTTGATGTGAGAAAATCAGGATGAAATGGACGAAGGTAAGCTAATTAAAATAGATGAGCCAATGACGGATCAAAGCCAAAGCTGAGGTCCTGACCAACTTCTATTTCGGGCACATCTTGTCCAGCAAAGCGGAATGGTGTTCCGTCTTGTGTGCGCAATTCTACGACAGTTTCGGTACCTAACCGTTCGACAAGTGTCACTGTACCCTTCAGCTGACCATTGGGATCCAATACCAAATGTTGCGGACGAACACCCATTCGGACTGACGCACCGCTTGCTTTTTCTGTTGCGACAAGACGCAGACCACTTATCTGCATTCCTGACCCACTGAATGTGGGAGTTGTCGCATCCGCTAATTCGCCATCAAAGAAGTTCATTTTGGGTGATCCAAGGAAGCCTGCAACAAATTCATTATCTGGGAAATTGAACAGAATCATAGGCGAACCAACCTGCATGATTTCACCGTCTTTTAGAACCACGATTTTATCTGCGAGTGTCATGGCCTCGACTTGGTCATGGGTCACATAGATTGTGGTTGCGCCCAGTTGCGTATGCAGTTTTGCAATTTCAACGCGCGTGTCATGGCGCAGTGCGGCGTCAAGGTTTGACAGCGGTTCATCGAACAAAAATACATCTGGATTGCGGACAATCGCACGTCCGATTGCAACGCGCTGACGCTGACCACCAGAAAGCGCAGCAGGACGGCGATCCAGCAGATGTTCCATTTGCAAAATTTTGGCTGCGGCCTCTACACGCTCTTGGATTTCGGCCTTGGCAACGCCCTGCAAGCTTAGCGAAAAGGCCATGTTGTGAAAAACACTCATGTGTGGGTATAGCGCGTAGGATTGGAAAACCATCGCAATACCGCGCTCAGAGGGTGGCAGATCCATAACAGGACGATCGGCGATAATGATTTCACCGCTTGTAAGGCTTTCTAATCCCGCGATCAGGCGCAGAAGTGTTGATTTACCGCATCCTGATGGTCCTACAAAAACAACAAACTCACCCTTGTTTATAGACAAGTCAACGTCGCGGATGACGCGGGTTTTGCCGAATGTCTTCTCAACATTTCTAAGTTCTACCTGTGCCAAATTAAATCTCCTCAAAGGATGCACTTAGCGTGTCAAAATCAAAGGTGCAGCGCAGAGTTTGCGCATCGCTGATACGATCAAATACCAATGTACGCTCATCACCGCTTACAGCACTCATCATATTGGCATTCATGATGGCCGGCTGATTTTTGCGCCAAGCCAAGAATTTCGCGAATTGTTGATAGATGGATCCATCTGTTTGAGCCATGTCCAATGCAGCGCGCTTTAAATGTTGGCTGGATACTGGAAGCCACGTCGAAGCTGCTGTTGAAAACCCACCGTGTTGATTGGATTTTTCCCAAACCATCGGCGTGCGGCACGTGTCCCGTCCCAAAAACTCTGGCGCAAATTTCACGCCCCAGGGATCTTGCATTTGTTCCACGGGGATATCTGTGACATCCTCTAGTCCCAGTTCTTCGCCCTGATAAACACAACTTGACCCGATCAAACAGGTTTCTAGTTTTAGCAGCAACAATTGCATCGCATCGCTTTGTTCAGGGCTAAGACCCAGTGCAGCAAGCTGGCGCGTTGCCGAGCGTGGAACGTCATGGTTTGAGAAGGCAAAGCATAAACGACCTGATCCATTAAACGCATCAACCGCATTATTGATGGCATCGCGCAAGCCAACCACACTCAACCCACCCCATGCCAAAAGATCAAAGTTATAGGTCGCGTGCAGGCGGCCAGTATCGGTGAATGTTTTGCTGACCTCCATGGCGCGACCTTTGTCGCCATCCACTTCACCCATCAAAAACCGATCGCCGTCATATTCATCTGCAATCTTGCGATAATTTTCGCTGAATGTTTGAATTACGGGCTGATTAAGCTGCGCAACATCATGCAATTGGCGGAAAAATGGCTGTTGCTGTTGCGGCAGGTGACCGGGAACAAAATTAGGGTTTGCCGTATTGTCCAAATAGGGTGCCTGATCGCCATTGATGGTATGAACCGCGTCCAAACGGAAACCATCGACACCGCGATCAAACCAAAACGGTGCAACCTGGTTCAATGCCTCGCGCACCTCTGAATTGGCGTGATTCAAATTGGGCTGTTCTGACAAAAAATTGTGCAGATAGTATTGCTGACGGCGGGGTTCCCAACTCCACGCTTGGCCACCAAAGAACGATAGCCAGTTGTTTGGAACAGTTCCGTCAGGATTTGGGTCGACCCAATGAAACCAATCAGCCTTTGGATTGTCACGCGATTGGCGACTTTCCTCAAACCAAGGATGCAAATCTGAACAATGTGCTGGAACGATGTCGATCATCAATTTCATGCCTAGGTCATGAATTTTTTCGATCATTTCATCAAAGTCAGCAAGCGTTCCATATTCGGGGTTTATGTCGCAGTAGTTTGAAATATCATACCCGAAGTCCCGCTGTGGCGACATAAAAAACGGACTGATCCAAATCGCATCGACCCCCAATGCCGCGATGTATTCCAGCCGTGACGTGATCCCCTTAAGGTCACCAATACCGTCCCCATTCGAATCCTGGTAAGAACGAGGATAAATTTGATAAATTACCGCGGTTTCCCACCATTTTAACTCTGACATTATTTATCCACCTTTCACAGATCCGGCCAAAAGGCCGCGAATGAAATAGCGTTGCATTGACAAAAATACGATGACAGGAATTATCATCGAGATCACTGCCGAAGCATTTAGGAGGTGAAGTTGATCTTTGAATGTACCAAGCTGATTTTGTAATCGTATGGGGAAAACTTTGTCAGTTGCATTATTTGGTCCGATATACAGGGCTACGATCAAATCATTCCAAACCCACAAAAATTGGAAAATACTGAATGAAGCGAGCGCAGGTACAGACAGCGGTACAATTATTTTTGTGAATATTTGAAGATGATTTGCTCCATCGATACGAGCGCTTTGCAAAAGTTCCTTTGGAAGATTTACAATGTAATTTCTCAAAAGATATATTGCTAACGGCATTGCAAATGCAGTGTGTGTAATCCACAAACTTGCAAACGATTTTGATGCGACTTCGCAGCTGTTAGTTAATTCACAATCTGTGAGCCACTGCTTTAATTGTGTTGCCCAAGAGGCAATTCCGCTGAAACCTTGCAATATAGGTAAAAAAGCAAGTTGAGTCGGCACGACCATTAATGAAACAACTATTACAAATAGCCAATCACGCCCTGGGAATGACATCCAAGCAAACGCGTACGCTGCAAATGCAGCAATTGTGATAGGTATAATGGTTGCTGGAATTGTGACAATAAACGATGAAATCAGTGCGTTTGGTACATTTTTGTTTTCGAATAAGACTTCAATATATGCGTCATCGCCAAATACAGGATTTTGTTTTATAAAAGCGTCAAGCTTTTTGGGCTTTGGTGTACTAAGTTCTGGGAATGTCCAAGTAAAATTTCCATTTGTTTCAAATACGAAATCCCCACCACGAACATCCATTATTTCGCCTGCGGGTACTAGCTTGCGTATCAACACGGTTTTAGTGGGATCATTTGGATCGGGGATACGACCCTTGAACAATATCGAGTTGACGGTTCCTGATACTGGAAAATTCGATGTATCTTTATTTAAGCGTTCGAAAATGTTTCCTGATATTACCTTTGTGTCATTCATTTGACCCTTTTCATGAGTCCTGAAACTGTGACCTAGCTCTGTCGGTGTAAAAGCTGTCCAAAAGCCCGCAGTCTTTGAAGCGACCTCAGACCGTAGTGAAGTAGTAATTAAAGCAACGAACGGCACTATCCAAATAAACACTATCAACGCTAACACAACGTGCCGTAATGAACGGGATATCATCATAATCTTACCCTTAGTGTCCGATTTCTTTTTGCTCGCGCCTGATGCGCCAAGCATTGAAAGCCATATTTGGAATAACAGTTAGCATTAACATAATTGCAATTGACGCAAATAAATTATCGACATTGTCGCCACCAATTGACCAATTGTTACGAGCATTTTCCATCATAGTCGCAAGCAACAACTTGTCGTCATCATTTGCAGATAAAGCATATGGAATATCAAACATTTTCAAAACGAGCACGATCAATGTTGTCCAGACGACCACGACAGTAGAGTAGATTTGAGGAAGTTTTATTCGGAAAAACATTTGATAAGGACTGGCCCCATCAATTGTGGCTGCTTCAATGGTATCTTGTGGAACTCCACGAAGGGCCGCAGAAAAGATCACCATTGCAAAGCCTGTTTGCACCCAAACCAGGATCCACATCAAAAAAAAGTTACCCCAGAACTTAAGGTTGTATAAGGGTTCGTTATACGAAGGTGGGTGCCCAAGAATACTTTTAAGTAAACCAATTTGATAAGACGGCGTTAAGCCATTAATCGTTTGTTGCGCTTCGATGCCACCACCTGCGAAAATATTGCGCCATATAATGGCAGCGCCGACGAATGAAATTGCAAGTGGAACAAAAATAATAGTTTTTGCTATTATTCCCCACCGAACGGAGTCAGCGAGTACGGCAATTAGTAGGCCGAGCGTAATACAGCAGGTCGGCACGAGTATGAGCCACATCAAACTATTTCGCATCGCCAACCGAAATTGCACATATCCCAAAGCGGACGGATCCCACAGAAATGCATAATTTCGTACTGTTGGGGTCCCATCAGCCTCTTGAAAAGAAAGGCTGAGGGTAGCGAATGCGGGGATTAGTAAAAACAGTATCAATAGCGTCAACGCGGGTCCTACGAATATCCAAGGCTGAATTGACTCAATCACTAATGATTGTTTTCCTATTGATCCTTTTGATCGAATACGTGCAAGTCCGTGATTAAGCCAATTAGAAATCCAAAAGTATAAGAAAGAAATGCCTACGGAAATGATAATTGCCCTCAAAGCAAACCCTATTTTTGTAAAGCGTTCAATGGTGTCAAACTCATCGAATTTCCATTGGTAATTCTGATGGAACCATACTCCAATCTCCGCGAATAAATCATCAATTGGCGCAGATGCTACAAAAGCAAAAACAGCCGTGGTTGGTAAAAGAAAGACAATGGTTAATAGAATTGCCAAGCCATTGCCGGCGATTACAGGTCTAATTGAATGCATGAGTAGGTCCGAAACGATTTAATGATGTTTCAAATTGAGGAAAGGGCGCAACCGCGCCCCTTCGCAATAATATTTGCAATCCAAATTACTTGATTGCGTCCCAAGCTGCTTGAATGTTGTCGGCAGTTGTTTTTGCATCTTGACCATTCGCAAAGGCTGTCATTTCTGACCAGAACGCGCCCGCACCGATCGCACCTGGCATAAGGTCAGAAGCGTCAAAGCGGAATGTTGTTGCGTTTGCCAAAATCTCGCCCTGTTTACGAAGTGCAGGAGTTGCATAAGCATCAAGGTTTACGCCTTTGTGAGCTGTTAAGAAAGTCCCTTGTGACATCCACGCCTCATGCGCAGATGGTTCTTTCATAAACTCAAAAAATGCGCGCGTTGCAGGTGAATCTTTGGTCATTGTCCAAAGGGTGCCAGCTCCCAAAACAGGGTTGCCTAAGTCCTTAGAAGCATATGGTGGAAAGTAGAAAAAGTCCGCTTCACCATTCGCGACTTCTTCCCCTTTTTTAGGAAAGAATGCTGGAATGAATGAGGCTTGACGATGCATCATACAGCTGGCTGGTGAAGTGAACAAACCTTTTGGCGCATCACCAAAGAATGTTGTTGCAACTGATGCCGCACCGCCGGCAACGTAGTCATCATTGCGCGAGAATTGACCATAAACTTCCATCGCGTTCAAAACTTCTGGGCTGTTGAACGGTAAATCGTTTGATACCCAGCGGTCATAGTTTTCAGGAGACGTTGTGCGCAGCATCAAGTCTTCCATCCAGTCTGTCGCGGTCCAACCAGTTGCGTTGCCTGACTCAACACCAATACACCAAGGTGTATTGCCGTCTGCGACCATTTGATCAGAAAGAGCAATAAGATCTTCCATAGTCGCTGGGATCTCATAACCGTTGTCTTCAAACTGCTCTGGTGAGTACCAAACCAGGGACTTCAGGTCCATTTTGAACGCAAAACCATACATGTTTTTATTACCATTTGCGTCTGCATATGTCCCCAGATCGACCCATGATTGACCTGCGCCGTAGTTTTCTGCCATCCAACTCGCTGTCGCGTCACCGAGAGGGACTAGATGCCCTTCTTTAGCCATGTCTCCGGCTAAGCCAGGCTGCGGAAAGATCGCAATATTGGGCGCGTTGTTTGAACGAAGGTCCGCAACAATAAGTGCAGCGAAGTCACGAGAACCAGAGTACTCTACTTTGGCGCCGGTCGCTTTCTCGAAACAACTGATGGTATTCAGAAGCATCTCTTCATCTTGGCCGCCAGTGATTGAACCGGCAATGGTTATTACCTCACCTGAGAAGCTACCTAGGTCACCAATTGGTGTCAGAGTATTACATACATCTGAATGTGATCCTGCAAAGCTTGCGCTTGCCGTAAACAGGGACACCGCAATTGCTGTTCCCCCTAAAAGATGAGTTTTATATGACATTAGTTCCTCCCTGTATGCCATTTTCAAAAATTGGTTCGTTGTCTTTGGTTTCATGCCGAAGCTTGCGACCATAATACTATAGCGATTTTTGTTTATAAGCTGATTGCTTATTAAGCAACAAGCCGCCTTATTGCCGCATAGGTTCTCTCGGCGCTGACAGACTAAGTGGGTAAATTGGTATTTCTTCCAATTTCCCTTTGGTTGGGTTTTAATATCATGTCTTTAGTTGGAGCGGGAGTAAGCGATTCAGATTTACAAAAGGCTGCAATCATCATCGCCGCGACCCCAGCAATGTCGATCTACCCAGTTTTAGCCCAACAATACGGGCAAGAGCAGCAAGCAACCACAGCCATGTTGCTTATGACCGTAATGTCTTTTGTAACAATTAGCGGGCTCTTGTTTCTACTCTGATCCACGAAAACGGGGTATTAGACGAAAAGGGGTGTACTACTCAAAGCGGGCATTCCGAGTTCATGCAGAAGATCTTGCACATTTCACAGTGAGAGTGGAAACCTCACATACGGCATAACTGCAAGTTGGATAATTTCGGGGCTGGTTTTGAAGTAGCGAAAGGATACAGAATTGGGCATGTCGCAGAGGTTAATTTTCAAGATGCTGTCGGGCAAGGTGGTTTATTTTGACAGAACCCTGCTGGATTTAACGGAGCGATGATCGCAGAGAAAAGAAGTGATCGCATTATCGTTGTGGTCTTCGGCGGCAAGAGTACAAAAACGAAAAATACCCAAATAATAAAGTTAGCTGAATTAGGTTTTGGAAAACTGCGGCAATAACCTTGAACGTTTCTTACGTTTTTACATCTATGTTCCATCGATGGAAGGTGTGGAGAGTTATAAGATTAAGGCGACACTCATAAACCATAAACTTTTCGTATGCTCTCTCTCTTCGCAACCTCATCGGCAATTCTTTGTACATTTGGAAACTCTTCTATAGCAGGATGACCGCGTGATTGATTTAACCATGTCGTCAACATGTACAAATAAATATCAGCGGCGCTGAATACATCACCCAATATCCAGTGATTATCCCCAATCTGATCATTAACAACCTTCCAAGTTTCTCGTAATCTCAGATGCCCTCGTCGCTGTGCACTACGCTCGTCTTCCGGCTTATCAGCAAACCTGTACGGGTGGTAATCTAACTGAAAGGCAATTTGAACAGAGCTAGCGAAATATAGCAGCGTTTGAAGAAACAAACTCCGCTCCGATGCTTCAAGCTTTGGAGCCAGCTTAGCTTTAGGGTACCGGTCACAGAGGAATATTGTTATTGCAGCGCATTCATACATTGCGCCATCATCCCATGAAAGAACTGGCACCCAACCGTTTGGATTGATTTTAATTTGTTCCTCTGGACGGCTTTTTAGCCTGTCGGTCGTGGTCGGTATCAACTCATAAGGTTCGCCGATTTCTTCCAAAAGAGCTCTAATACACATCGAAGCTGTACCGGGCGCATAATATAATTTGTAATTCACAATATGCTCCAATCAGGTCTTCAAAGATTATCTTCAGACAACCTGTTAATAGCTCTCCGGCCTTTGAATTGAACAAGTAAGCTGTTCAGCAATACGCCCATAACTTAAGCTTTACCCAGTGACTCAGCTGTGGTCAATTCCGCTCACATTGACCAATGCCACTGCTTAGAAATGCTTAGATTGAAATATCTAACCAATCCATAGATTTTATATTCTTAAACTCTGGAAAGTAACTCTCTATTTCTTCGATACTGAAGCTTGTGAGTAAAGATGTGTTGGGTTCTTTTCGTAACAAGAACAGGAAAGCTTTATTCACTAACTGAGCTTTGGTAACATCACCAAGAGAATATCGATAGTAGGCCTCGTTAGAGATTTTAACTTTGCGGTGTGTGACTGCATCTGACGAGACTGTCACTTCAAAGTTATCATGATCGATTTGTTTAACCTCTACAGACATACCGCCCTCAAAAAAATTGGGTGTTGTCAGAATAACCCGGTGCAGTGTTTTGTGGAGTCTCCATTATAACTATTAAAAAACTAACCAAAAAATCAAATATCACAACTCGGGTATTGGACAATAACCTTCCACAAAGGTATCCCCACATCACCTCACATTACCAATTACTCGCAATAAAAACTGCAATAACGTACCATTCAAATGATACTGATATAGCAAGAGAGAAAGTTTATGCGATACCTGATTAGCTGCTTATTGATATTATGTAGCACAACAATTGCTAACGCTGATGACCGTCTAACAAAAGCTGTCGCTGCAGTTGCGGCTGATGTAGTTTTTATGCGTCATGCATTAGCGCCAGGATTCGGTGACCCTGCTAATTTTGCGTTAGATGAGTGTCGTACGCAGCGCAATTTAGACAATATTGGCCGCCAACAGGCAGTTAGCATCGGAGCAGAAATTCGACAAAGCGAAACGCAATTTACAGAAATATTATCGAGCGAATGGTGCCGATGCAAAGAGACCACAGAACTCTTAGGTTTGAGCAAATGGGAGACATTCTCAGGATTAAATTCCTTCTTTCAAGACTTTGCGAACAAAGAAGATGTCATGAATAAGCTTGAGCA
>Ga0233451_10002717_pt1 | contig 15872 bp, 11 predicted proteins | sample 011ome_29_FD_183052 | JGI IMG/M metagenome (GOLD analysis project Ga0233451, IMG submission 183052) | Coastal salt marsh microbial communities from the Groves Creek Marsh, Skidaway Island, Georgia - 011504CT (spades assembly) | ecosystem: Environmental > Aquatic > Marine > Intertidal zone >...
GTTGTGTGCAATATGATTTATTAGTATCAGGAATTGGTGCTACATATTTACATTTGCAGTGTATAGTGTCCGAGAAAGATGATATGAAAGAACACTTACCATATACAAATGTGGTTTTGTGCATTTGAAATGTTAAACCTGGGCAATCGTAAGTTTGTGTGACACAACAACTCATCTTTGATTCAAACGTAGACAACCCTTTTATCGCTTTTTCAGAACTATTTACTCCATAGACTTCTTCTAAATTAAATTCAGGATAATATGGAAGAACACTAAATTGAATATTTCTGCAATAAGGGCATTTTATGAAATAATTAACATTAGATTTTTTAACTAGTTCTTTTTCTTTGTTTGATAATTGTGCTACATAGTAAGTATTGCTGAAAAATTTTTGTGTTATTATTTCTTTGTACAATGGTGCATAATTAAAACAATGCCCACATTCCAATTTGACAAATTTGTCTGTCAAAGGCATAAAGGTTATTTGACATACATTTTCATCATCATCACTGTCTTCGTCCAACATTTTAAATAAGTCTTCATAAAATTTTGTATTTTGTTCTTTAGTTTGTAACATTATATAAACATTTACCGAATTTTCTTAAATTTATTTTGTTCATTTAGTTATATTATGTCGCCGAGTTATTGGGGTCCAAGCACATGGGTTTTTATGCACACTTTAGCGTCCAAAATAAAAGAAACAAGTTTTCCACAAATTGGCCCGAGTCTAATTGTGTTGTTAATACAAATTTGCAACAATTTGCCTTGTCCAGAATGGTCTCAGCATGAAAAACAGTTTTGGTCAAAAGTGAAAACAGGAAACATCAAAACAAAAGATGATTTGATTAATTTATTGTTTGTGTTTCACAACATGGTGAATAAGCGAAAGGGATTGCCACCATATAAATATGAGAACTTGGAATATTATAAAACTCAAAATGTAGTTCAGACTTATAATATGTTTTCGCGCAATTTTAACACAAATGGAAACATGAATTTAATCAACGAATCATTTCGTAGAAACATGATGCTTTCATCGTTAAGGGTTTGGTTAATTGGTAATTTAAAGCATTTTGATATATAACTGTCTGTTTGTCATATTTGTTAGTTTATTTTACAGAAGAACCAACCAAAGTTCCGTTTTTATAAACGTTGCATTTGAATTGTTGTTTGCTGGGCATTGAGCACACTTCTTTGTTAGTATTTATCTCATTAATAAATAAATATGTCTTCAAATTTGTACCGTACATTATTAATCCAGATACAACTGCGCCCAAAAACAATCCGCTTAAAAGGTTTCCCAAAATGGCAGTAGATAAAAACCCAGGAATGCATGCTAGTGAATTTTTAATAAACAAATCCAATGCGATATATGCAACAAAAAACGCCAAAATACCATAATTCATTGCATTGACATTCTTTTGTACAGAAATCATTATCATTGGTGTTATTAAATACATTAAAGTGAATGTTAAAATGTACGTACTATACAACACGTCTTTAGGGATAAACAATTCCGTTAATCCAGTCAAACAAACACTGGGAATTTCGGTAACCGATTCCTTGCTAGACAGTCCTTTAAAGACGATGATTCGCAAAAAGGTTATTATAAAAATCCATACAAAGAACACGAATGCTTTGTCCATTGTAACCGTGAACATTGAAAAGACAACTATACTAACACAGATGATAATCGGCGAATAAAACGAAAGTGAATTGAATATATTCATCGTGTTTTTAATGAGTGCATTTTGAAATTCATTCATAGGTGGCATATACTATTTTATTATATTAAATTTTCACTAAAATAATAAAATTATTCAAACACCAATGCAAACACTTCTTCGATTCTTTCGACTTCATGAAATTTAATATTTTTTGTTAGTTCGTCGTTCTCATACTTCTCCATAAAACTAACAAAGTCTTTACGGTTTTCTTTTGGATACAGTAGTTCGGTAACTCCTGCTTTGATTGCACCCAAAAATTTCAAATCTAATCCGCCTATTTCAGTAACAGCTCCATCAAGTGTGATTTCGCCAGTAATCGCAACTGTGTTTTTAATCTTTTTCTGATTCAATAAACTATAAATGACTGTTGTAATGGCAGTTCCAGCGCTTGGTCCGTCTTTTGGGGTGGCACCTTCAGGACAATGTATGTGAATGCCATTTAACGTTGAAGAATGTTCGGCTAAAATAGCGGTTTTTATTTTGTCGGGTGTTAAATTCCACGCTAAAGTTAGTGCCACATTCATCGACTCTTTCATAACATCACCCTGCATGCCCGTTAAATGCAAATGCAAAAACTTTTCACTTGGTCTCCAGTTAGCTTGAATGTGCAAGATACCACCCTTGCCCTGATTGTTTGCCCATAGGCCGTTTATCATTCCAACCTTATTCGTCGCATGTATTTTCTGGTATTTTATTTCTACTTTGTCTTTGAAATACTTTGTTTTAATGTCTTCGATAGAAATATCAATGGGAATGGTATATTGTGTGTCAAAATTCTTTAAAATGTCCAAGTTTATTTCGCCTACAATTTCAAACAATATTTCCTTCAATTTTCTAACACCGGGTTCTGACGTATGTTCTTCTATCACATATTTAAGCACCTCTTCCGAAAAATAAATCATGTCTTGTAATCCCATTTTTTCATATACTTCTGGTAAAATGTGAGTATTTGCGATTATCAACTTTTCGTCCAATGTCAAACTCTTGAATTTTACACGATGAACTCTATCCAACATAATTCTATCAATTGCATCAACATCATTGTACGACAAAATGAATAATGCTTTTGATAAATCCAAATCAATTCCCGAAAAATACTTGTCTTGAAAACAGTCGTTTTGAACTGGGTCTAACAAATGCGTTAAAATGCCAATAATTTCCTTTCCCTGTTCTGTTTTTGAAATCTTGTCAATTTCATCAATAAAAATGATGGGGTTCATGCATTTATTATCAATCAGAATTTGAACAATGCATCCCCAGGTAGAACTTAAATAAGTATAATTGTGTCCATGCAATGTTGAGCTGTTTGCATCTCCTCCCATTTGAATCATGGAAAAAGGTCTGGGAACGCCATGTTCATCTTTCAAACAATTTGCTAATCCCTTTTTAGCGAGTGTAGTCTTTCCTACGCCGGCTGGTCCCTCAAAACCAAAGCAATATCCATCTTGTTTACCATTAAGCCATTGTCCAATGATGCGTTCAATTTGTTTCTTAGCTTTTTCATGTCCATAAACTGCCGAATCAAGTGTTTTTTTAACATTTTTCATATAACTATTTATTTCACCATATTTTGCTTCAATTTCATTAGCCATTTTTAACAATGGTTTATTATCCAAGTTCGCCAAACATAATTTGGATTTGTTAGTTTGAATGAATTCCACAATGTCCATTTTTCTTTCATGCATGTTTTTGTTCATTTTTAGTTTCTTGCAATCAAGATGTTTATCAACAATCCATGAATTAATATTTGTTCCAAGTTGCTTTAGTTCTTGGGACGACATTGTGTTTAAAAATTCTTCTGGGTTTTCTAAAAGTGTGGCGGGAATAGTTGTGGGATTGCCAGGAATAATTGTGGGATTGCCAGGAATAGTTGTGGGATTGCCAGGAATAATTGTGGGATTGCCAGGAATAATTGTGGGATTGCCAGGAACATTTTTCAACGCAGACAAAATCTCCAAACTAGTATAATTTTCTTTTATTGGTTTGTTAGTTATGTTTTCTATTTGAAGCATATTTTTAAACTTTTGTTTTATGTCAGTCATAATATTTAATGCAGGTTCTCGCCTATACACATTAAACGGAATCTTCAACAACCCTTCCAAATATTGTCTTGCTTTAGAACCAGAATCTTCTGATTTCGCCTTTACCTCCTTTAATTTATGCATTGCTTTCTCTTTGACAGAATCTGGCACTTTTAACAAACATATTTGTTGCTCCAATGGAATTTTATGTATATCAAAGTTAGACAAATCATTCGTATATTGCACCGTGCTTTTCATTGCATCTTTGAAATATTGCTTTATCGCCCAAGGAAAACTATCAAATAATATCGTTTGTTCCTGCGTGTCAATGTTACCGTTACTATCATTCGACAATATATCATACAAAAGATATGCCAAATATTGGTTGTCATATTTATCAATCTTAACTAACAAATGAATAATTGTACTACGTTTCGCAAATAAATCAGAACTAACAAAATCCTTCACTATTTGTGTAATCGGCTTTTGCTTCAATGAATTCAGATTCGATAAATAACCTGCATATTTAGAGTAGATTTCATGCGGTTCTGAAATCAAATAATCCTTTAAAATAAGCGATTGTATAAACCTCTCAAACGTTTCATTTTGAAATTCGTGACTATTTGGTACATTTTCTCTTATCGATTTATTCTTCAAATTCACATATTTATTATTCAAAAAGTCCAACATAACATTGTCTACCGTACCAGTGATAATAATACTCTTTTTATGCTGTGAATTGTGAATCATGACTTGCATACCATATACTCTTAAATGAAACGACTTTGTTTTCAGTTCCACATCAACACTATCTAAATTCTTGGACTTTTCATTCAATTGACTCTCGGCCGTTGAACTAACTTTCTTAGAACCCAATACACGATACCCTGTTGGATGAAAATATTTTTTTAAAAGCTCAAACTTTTGTTTATCCATGTCTGAAATCGCGTATGTATTCACCGAATTGTTTCCAAAACAAATCCACAATAAATCCTCAAATGAGTCTGTGCCAAATGATTTGAACAACAACGATAATTCATTGTTCACATTTTGCAAAGTAGAAATGATTGCATCTGTATTACTTGAAATAGTAACATCTCCAATGTCTTTTATCTTTTTACTTAATTCAAATAGAGAATTGATGCAACTATTTACATGACTTATTCCAACAATGTCCAACATTTTGTTTTTTTGAACATGCAATATTGTTTTTTGAATGACATCCTGAAAAAACAACAGCTTCTTTTCAATAAGCATTGTAATTTCCATTGTCGTTTTCTTTGTGTTTTTTTCACTCATTATATATATTATATAGAATATATATTGTCATTTAACTAAAGAAAATGTACCATGTTTCGCAAGTTTATCGAATAAATATACATAAATATATTAAACACATACCATCATTTAATCTAATATAATGGGCATTCCTAGTTATTTTTCATATATTGTCAAAAATCATCCAACTATCATTAAAAAATACATCAAAGATATCCTAAAGGTGGACAACTTGTATTTAGATTGCAATTCCATCATTTATGATGCTTATAGCAAAATGGATACAAATAAATTAACGGATTCTGTTTCTACAACCATCATACGACAAGTCATTATCAAAATTGAAGACTATATTCGCACGGTTAATCCTTCCAAATCGGTTTTAATCGCATTTGACGGTGTTGCACCTGTCGCAAAATTGGAACAACAAAGAAACAGACGATATAAATCGTGGTATCAAAACGAAATATCCAGATCGGTTTTTAATAAGGACACAGTTGATCCATGGAATACAACGTCTATCACACCCGGAACAAAATTTATGTACGACTTGAATCACACGATTTCCGACCATTTTTCTCGAAATAAAATCAACAATTTAGATATTGTTGTTTCCGGTTCCAATGAAGTCGGCGAAGGGGAACACAAAATATTTGCATTCATTCGTTCTGAACCCGAAAAGCACAGTTCGGAAACAACCGTTGTTTATGGACTAGATGCCGACCTTATCATGTTGTCACTCAATCATTTATCGGTTTGTCCGCAATTGTATTTATTTAGAGAAACACCGCATTTCATTCAATCCATTGATTCTAGTTTAGAACCTGAATCCGATTATTTTTTAGACATACCTGAATTCGCAGATGCATTAATAAAACACATTGCAAATGACGCTGTTTTGTCAAAGGAAGAACAAATGGCAAAAATCCATGATTATCTTTTTCTGTGCTTTTTTTTAGGCAATGATTTTCTTCCACATTTCCCGGCATTAAACATTCGAACCGGTGGCGTTGATAAATTAATGAATGCATATAAAGCGACGATTGGAGAAAAAAACCTAAATTTAACGGTGAATAATGGCGAAACAATTTTATGGGGGAATTTAAGAAGAGTTGTACAACAATTAGCGGACCAAGAAGAAGAGTTTATTATCAAAGAGCATTTGTCACGTAATAAAAAGGAACGTTATAAACTTCCACAAGAAACGCCAGAGGAAAAATTAAAAAATTTTGAATCCACGCCTTTGTACGAAAGAGACATGGAAAAATTCATTAACCCAGTAAAACCGGGATGGCAATCAAGGTATTATCAAGGATTGTTTGGCATTCATTCTAATACCGTGAAAGATATTGCAAAAAAAGAAGATATTGTCATCAATTATTTACAGGGTTTGGAATGGACAATGAAATATTACACAGTCGGATGCCCTGACTGGCGGTTCAAATATAAATATCATTATCCACCTTTGCTTCAAGATTTAATACGATTTATACCAATGTTTGATAGAACGTTTGTACCACAACAACCATTTAATCCCGTTTCGGAAATTGTACAATTATGTTATGTTTTGCCAAGACCTTCATTGAATTTATTGCCAAAGAAACTATATTTTCAGTTAATTAGAAAATACGACCATTGGTATAAGGGAGATTGTGAATTCGTATGGGCATATTGTCGATATTTTTGGGAAGCACATGTCGAAATGGCGGAAATAAACATTGAAGAATTAGAGAATTTCATTGAAGAACATCGGCATTTATTATAAGAATTCATTCGACTGCAAGAATTTATAATAAAATCGATTTAATCAATCATTTTAGAAAATATAATAACAATTGTAATAAACAAAATAATATATTGTTATTATATAATGGAAGACATACCATCATTGACTGGAAAAAGAAAACGCGACCAAACCGATGATGTCCCGAGTGCAGAAGAATTAAATCGCTATTTAGCTAAGATAATCGAAGGACAAGAAGACATTACAGAACCACCAGAAATGGCTACCAGAAATGTGCGCGAAACATTATCAACATTGAATGACCAAATTATGCGTTTGATTGAAGCAAAGGAAGAAAAACAGCGTGAAAGACAACGAAAAGAAGCCGAAGCTATGTCTGCTGAAATGGCGTCTGCTGAAAAGGAGCAAATAACTGCTGAAAATTTAGCAATGATGAATGATATTAACAACTTAATGGCAAAAACAAACGAAAAGTTAACAAGAACCCAACGAATTGCTTTAAATCGTAAAATAATGACATTGTTGAATGATGTTATAACAACGGTGGAAACATCTGAACAATTAGAACAAGAAACTAGCCCAATTAAGCAAAACGTAAAAGGATTGTTTAATGCAGTTATTCAATATTACACTGAAATGGCTTCGTATGGTTATAATCATACCCCAGAAGTTTTGGCGAAAATAGGTTCTATGATTGCAGGTGCGACCATGATTGGTTCTGCGATTTCAATGCCACATGCCCGCGACCAAGCTGGTGTATTAATCGCTTTGTCGGGCTATATTGGCACTGCAACTGTGACTGCATCTGGATTGTATTTCTTGCAACGTGCTGGGTTGCCCGTTTCAGATATGTTGCAAAAAATTGGTTCAAATACTATGCAATGTTTGAAATCCGGTTGCACAACAATCAGTTCAACTGTTAAAACCGAATTAACTAAAATTGGACGCCAAACTATGAATGCCCTTGGTGAAGTTTTATTTGCACACTTTGATTATTTCACCTTTGATTGGATTCCTCAAGATGATACAATCACAATAAACACATCCGATATTTCATTGGATTCGATTTTCGCAAATGCTCCATCAACTGTACGCACATCAACATCGACTGCGAGTGAAGCTGGACAGTCTATTGCACAGATTTTAGAAGTACCTCCGGAACAACAATTACAAGAAGTAATTCAAGGTACGACTAATGAAAATGTAAACATAGGGGACATGAACATCGATTTCAACGAGACGCAAAACTCAAATGTATCTGGTTTAACTCAGACACAAGACGTAGATTTATATGGTGATTTAGATTTCGATGGTGGTAGACGCCGACGTAAAACAAGACGTACAAAAAGATCGTATAGAACAAGACGTCATAAAAAACACAAAAAGAGACGTAGTGTTAAACGAAGACATAGAAAACGTCGTATTACTATGAAAACAAACTAACAAATTAACAAACTAACAAATTAACAAACTAACAAATTAACAAACTAACAAATTAACAAACTAACAAATTAACAAACTAACAAATAGAAATAAAAAGATATTAAATATAAATATAATATTTATTTTTGGAAGAATATAAAAATAAATATTGCATAATTATAATGTCTGAAAAAACGATAATTACTTTTTTTCAAAGTAGAGACCATTTTTTGCGTTTGCTAGAGAAGAACCCCGGACTAATTATTGTTAAAATGGGTGCATCTTGGTGCGGACCTTGCAAAAAAATTAAGCCAGTTGTAGATGCTTTTTTCGCATCTTCACCAGACAACGTGTTATGTTGCGAAATAGATGTAGACGAATCGTTTGATTTATATTCTTATTTCAAAAGTAAGAAAATGGTAAATGGTGTCCCCGTCATTTTGTGTTACAAAAGAGGCAATACAAGTTACATCCCCGATGATTCCATTACTGGTGCAGACCCAGTTCAATTAGACGCATTTTTTAAGCGATGTGCGCTACATTTAAAGTCCGTGCAGGTGAGTAGGCGGGTGCTTACCAACAGCATTTAAACAGTTTGGCAAACCAGTATACACACTTGGAATTATGGTCTGCCGATTTCTCGATTAATTCGGAAGTTATTGACGTCCTTTTCTCAGGAAAAATCGTGTCCCAAGTGATTGGTTCTAAATCAAAATCATCCATGAATATATAATATTTAGAAAATAAATGCGTTTAAAATCGAATAAAAAGGTGTATATACACTGTATTAAGACAATGTACAAAGACGAATTAGAAAACACGGAAGGTACTACCATTTTAAACGACAATGATGTAGAAATGATTGAAGACCATGTAATTCCTTGTTGTCCAGAAAACGTGTATACACTAGGACAAGGGCAAGTGTATACCCCAGGACAAGGAAATAGTATTTTAGACACTTTTTTAACAAAACAAATTCAACAAATTGAATATAAAAAGAAGCAACAATTGGTTACATCGCCTGCATCGATAAAATCTACTTTTACAATGGCAAGTGTGAAATCCACTATCAAAGGCGGTGCAATTAAATGCAAGGACATATCGCGTCAAAGTTTGTTAAAATTGCGCACTAATCCAGTTGTAGTGGGACGTGCAAAAGCAGTTAAAACCGATGAAGGAATCAAACCAGAAAACAATGTTTTTGAAGCCGAAAAAGACCGTAGTAAACCAATTCATGCGATCAATGATATAATGATGATATCAAACACGTTAAATCCTAGAGATATGGTGTCACCCATCATTTTAAAGTCTGAACCATTTCAAGATGACCAATCTAGCTTTAATTCTGCATTGCAAAAATTAGTAAAAGCAATCAATACTGGTTCAATTCGTTCAATGAACGAACTTGTTAGTGCAGTTACAAATTCTGACACATTTGCATTTAATGAACCCATTGTCGAAACATTTCAAGAACTTATTTTAATTAATCACGAAGACGATACCTTTTATCCTGCACTAAAGATTAAAGACGCTTGTGAAAAACGCATTGAACAATGGTATGAAGAATGTGATCGAATCATTGACATTGAAGACACTGGTATTAAAGTCCCACAAAATATCAAAGAAGGTGAATTAAACACTCTGTTGTATAAATACATTGACTGTAAACATAAATCGTTGTTTGTTGATAAATATTTTCCAGAAGCTATCGAACAAATAACAAAAAATGCAAAATTGCATTTAATGGAACGCGAAATGCAACTATCCAGTGATTTGGATAACACGGCTGTTAAAAAATGCAATAAAACACCTACGTTGGAAGAATTAAAGATAAATGTGCCTGAAAAATTAGTATTTTATGAAACATATGTGTATAAAACTAACAATACACGAATTCCTTGTCCCAAATACAAGAAAACAAAGAATAATCCATCAGAGAATGTTTGTAAATACTTATCTGGTAATCATCTACCAGAATTTGTAGAACTGCAAAAGCGAAATCAATACAGTGTCTCACCTCCGGAACCATCTGCGCAATGGGTTTCGTGCACCGAGTTTCAAACCAGTATAGAAAAAGAGTCCGACATTGTTCCTTATAATTTCTATAATTCCAAAGGGTTTGTTAGTGGTTTTGAATTGTGTTATCAAGAATTTCCAGCAGAAAATACATTTTCAAAACGCACTAAGAATCCAAAGAAACTTATTATGGTTTTGTTCAATCATCGTTTTTTGCAAACCATTGTTGTTTCGGAACCCGATTTGGAGTCTCTAGAAGCCGTTTTTGAACACCCTGAATATGGATTTACTGAATTGTTTACAATTGACACTAACAACGAAGAAATACAAGAAACCGTGTGCAAACAATTTAATAAAATATCGTTCAATGATATTAACGAAGTGAATGAATCGCTGAATGCAGTTGCTAAATTAATTGAATTAATAGAAAGTAAAAATGCGGTTTCAGAACCATTGATGGAAGAAGAAACCAGTATCAAGAAATATTTCAATGACTTTTTCGAAATATCAAATGATGTAAATCACAAAATGAAAGCATCTAGCTTGTATGATATAGTAATGCGTGCAGAACCAAAATGCAAAATCGACAAATCGAGATTAAGCGGATTTAGAAACCGTTTGTCGACATATTTGAAGGACATTGGACTGCAAAAGAAGCGATATAATGATGGCTTTTATTATTATGGCATTCTTGAGAAAAAGATAGACAGGGCTTATTTTAATGCTTTGACACGCACATCTCTTGCAGAAAAAGACGTTGATGAATATAAAAACAAACGAAGTGAATTGACCGATGAAATAAAGATTAATAAGGAGTTTTTCATAAGTTCGTCACTTTTCTTTTCTCCATCACAATAAGCTTGTCGCAATAATATAATTAGTTGTTGAATATGAAGTGTACAATTTTGTTCATTTTCAACTTTAATAAGTCGAATAATAATTCAATTATATGTACATTATTTATGAAACAATTTCAATAATTTGAGTTTATAATACAATTATTTAATGTATAATTAAATTATTACAATGAATCGCAGAAACATGAATCAGTCAACGAGTTGTCCAAAAGCAGGAATTAAAATATATGAAACTAACAACAGACAACAACCAGCAATAAATGTACAACCAAGTGCAAACATAAATATGCAATCGCGACTATCTAAACCAGTGAGTTTCCAAAACACAACACTGAATTCATTAGATTTGGATTTAGAAAATTATTCGTTGGAAGACTTGTACCATTTGTTTAATATTGATGACGGATATTTAACAGAAACATCGCTGAAAAATGCTAAACAAATTGTGCTTAAAATGCACCCAGACAAATCGCAATTAGATGCCAAGTACTTTATATTCTTCTCTGGTGCATACAAAAGATTGTATGGAATTTACGAATTTCAAAACAAATCAACTAACAAAAAGAATAAAGATGAAGACTTTTTCGACGAAAGTAATCGAAACATATTGAACAACATGTTTGAGAAAAACAAGGATTTCAAAGATACCGGAAAATACAATGATTGGTTCAATCAAATGTTTGAAAAACATCGCGTTGACAATCCAATTGAACAAGGCTATGGCGATTGGTTGAAATCTGATGAAGGCATTATGTGCAGTGAAAAAAATGTTACACAGGGAAACATGAATGAGCTTATTGAACGAAAAAAGAGAGATATGCAAACTGTATCGGTGTACACTGGAATCAATGATTTATATGCATCTACCTTTGGTGCGTCTATGTTGGATGGCAGTGGCGATTTAACAACAGATTCTTATACTGATTTGCGTCAAGCATACACTGAAACATTGATTCCAGTTACGGAGGATGATTATAATAAAGTGCAAAAATTCAACAGTGTTAGCGAATATAAAGCACATAGAGAAAAGGTGGATGTAACCCCTATTTCAAAAGCGGAAGCAGAGAGAAAATTATATCAGCAACAAAGGGATGCGGACAAACATTCGGCTGCCCTTGCATTTAAATTCGCACAAGAATCCGAAAAAGCAAAACAAAAGCAACAAGGTTTTTGGTCAGACTTGAAACAATTAACTGGATGGTAGGTAAAAGGTATAGTAAAACAATATAAATAGAATGAATGAATAATTACAAATGGCGACTGATGATTTTCCATACAATGTGTCCGAAGAAGTGGATTGGGATACCATTTTCAATCATTTTGGAAGAAATATTATAACAGACGATATGTTAGAAGAAATGGACATAGAATTACTAACAAAATATTATGCAGTGGTTCAAATGCAATTTTGGGCATGCGACCAAATGGAACGCAATATCAAATTGGCTAGTGATCCGAATTATGTGATTACAGAGGAAAACAAAAAGCGTTTCGAAAGTACAGAGCAGGATTTAATTAATTTAAAAGCAATAGTGTACCGATACACTGGAATCCGTGACAAAATGACAGAACTTATTAGATACCATCCAATTTCGGATGAAGATTTTCAAAGATTGTTCAGAAATACATTGGATAATTATAAAACCACACAAAATTAAATAATTTTTCATGAAATATTCAAACTTTATATTACACAGTTTGAAATACTTTCTACATTTGTTAGTTCAAACAAATATAGAAACTTGCGAAATATACAATGTAACAATGTTGCAAAAAATAGATGAAGGATTAGATAATCATAGCCTGCTTGGTACATGTATTGTGTCAAACAGAGATTATATATTTGTATCTGCGAATGGACATAATATATACAATGGAGCAATTACCATTTTTGAGAAAAACAAACTAACAAAACATTCTGTGATTTTTTCACCGGAAAGTTTAAATTCAAACTTTGGCATAAAAATGGTAGTAAATGATCGTTTTTTAATAGTAAGTGCAATTAGCTACAATATTTACGAGGGGATTATTTATGTGTACGAGAATGTTGGTGGCAATTGGATACAAAATTTGAAAATACATTCTATTGTAAATAAGTCTTTAAATGGGTTTGGTGAAAATATATTATTGGTCAACGAAGGAAAACAATTAATTGTAACTGATTTTCTGAATAATATTTATCAATATCACTTTGACGACGAAACTCATCGATTCATTCATGCATCAACCTTTCGCCTTACTGAAATGCCAATGCTAAAAACGCATTTTGCACATAATGTAAAAATGGCTACAAATGAAAGCCATTTGTTTCTAACTAACAACACGAATATTCTAACTATTTACGACATTAATAATACATTTGTTAGTTATATTGAAATCCAAAATGTAGAAAATTGTTTCAATGTTCATTTCGGGAACAATCAGCTCTTCATTCCTTGTGTTCGCACGAATGCGTTTAACAAAATATATATTTTCAATACTAAAACATTTTTGTTAGTTCAAACCATTTTAGGAAGAAGTGATGAACAAACTTTTGGCAATAACATTGTTGTTGAAGGAAATAATATGATTGTTTCTGGTGAAAGTTATGTGCATCACTATATTAACAAAAACAACTGGGCATTTGAATCATCGTATTTTGTTAGTTCAAATACAGTAGTGGATTTTGATTATACATTAAATTGGGTCAATGACAAACAATTCGTAGTAGGTAATTATGGTTACAATGATTTGCAAGGGGCTGTATTTACGGGAACAATTGCATCTAAAAATGCCGACGAAATTGTTCAAAAGATTGCTAATTTAGGTTCAAAAAACATCCAACAAAACAAAATATTTGTTCTAACGTTTGTTCTAACCTTTGGGCTATCGGTTGCCCTATTTGTCATAATGATGGCTTATTTATGTGTTAGTATTATTATACAACCTAGTGATAAAAAGAAAAAGGAAAAGGAAGAAGAATATTCCCCTTATAAAGTTCATTCTTATCTTGGATATAACGAAACAGACGAATACCAACAGCAACTCGCGAATTCATTTATGCAACCACCCTTTTATCCACAACCAGCCTTTTACCCAACGCATTATAACATGCAACCTTATTATTTTCAACCGTTTTTTGTAAATAGCCCATATACGCATTACGAATATCCAGATGATAAAAAGAAACAACAATGTGAGTCAAAAGAAACAGTTGTTGGTTACAAAGAATCCGTTTTGCATGATATAAAAAAAATAATATAAAAGAATAATATATGGTAGCAAATTACATTGCATTATTTATTATAATCGTCTCGTTAGGAATACTTTATCAAAAATATTTAGAAAAAAATGCTAGAACAGCACCTGTAGATGATTATGGAGAAATAAAAAAGTATTTATTGAAAGACAAAACTTTAGATAAGAGCAAAAAGCCAATATTATGGATCCATGTACCAACCGAATACAATTCGCGAAACTGGCTTGATTTTGGTTCTAGAAGTTCATTCGAATTAAACCAACCCTATCTATATTTAACAGTTAAAACAATTATTAAAAACTGTGACCAATCTTTTAAAATTGTGCTGATTGATGATGGTACTTTTGAAAAACTATTACCAAATTGGACAATAAACATTTCAATACTTTCGGACCCAATGAAATGTTATGTGAGGCAATTGGCGCTTGCTAAATTAATATACACATATGGTGGACTGAATGTTCCAATTTCATTTTTGTGTTTTAGAGATTTAATAAGCATGTATAACAAAGGAATAAGCGATGATACCATGTTTGTTTGCGAAAACACGGATGTCAATATAACTTCAACAAATCGTTTGTTTTATCCAAATGCAAAGTTTATGGGTGCTAAAAAAGAAAATGAAACGGTTCGCCAATTTATTGATTTCATGGAGCGAACTATTTCGGATGATTACACTGCCCAAACAAAATTTTTAGGAGAATTTGACAAATGGTGTAATGATAAAATACGCAAAGGGAAAATGCGTTTGATTCAAGGAACGGAAGTAGGTACGAGAACGGTAGACGATGAGCCCGTGTTAGTTGAAACATTATTGGGAGAGGATTATATTCATTTTTACGGTAAAATGTATGGCATATGGATTCCTGCAACCAGTATTTTGAAGCGAACTCGTTATGAATGGTTTGCGCGTTCGAGTCCACAGCAAATTTTCGAAAGCCATTACATTTTAGCAAAATACATCGTATTGGCTTTAGCACCTGATTCGCATATGGGTGTAATTGAGCCAATGGATAACCAAAAGGATTGGATTAGTTTTTGGAAAATACCGACATCCACAACGTTGCACATATTTGGTCCAAAACCGATGGGAATTGGAAACAATGTGCAGAGAGCGAGGGGTGCTGGGGCGCTTCCTTAAGTTGTTTTGAAATATATTTTATAAAACAACTTAAAGCCGTGAAAGGCAAAAAATCTTTGTATATAATATGGATTCTACAGATGTTAGTGTAGTTGATTTTGACGAAGAGAATATTCCAACTAAAGAGGAACTAACAAAAATTGAGAAAATAACTCCAGTTGCTTATTCAACGGAACCAAAAGAGCCAAAAGAAACTAGTTCGTTTTGGTCGATTTTCAATGTATTTAATTTGTTTCATGTTGAAAATGATTTAACTGCAAATATACAGACAAATTCGCGAGCTGGTGCCCCGTTTGATCCCATGAGAAGAATTGGGTTGTCTAAAACGGTGATGATTAACAACATTTCTGGAAAAAATGCGTGGATTATTTTGTCGCCGACAAGAATTGTTAGTGTTAGTTCAGCTGGATTAGACAAAGTCGGGCAAC
>Ga0233451_10002725_pt1 | contig 15851 bp, 10 predicted proteins | sample 011ome_29_FD_183052 | JGI IMG/M metagenome (GOLD analysis project Ga0233451, IMG submission 183052) | Coastal salt marsh microbial communities from the Groves Creek Marsh, Skidaway Island, Georgia - 011504CT (spades assembly) | ecosystem: Environmental > Aquatic > Marine > Intertidal zone >...
TGCTGCCTTAACCGCTACCAGTTCTGACATCAATTTACATGCGAGTGGTGCGGTGACTCAGACTGCTGCGGTTACTGCTGACAAGTTGGGCTTACACGGTACGGGAACCTTTACCTTGACCAATACCTCAAATAATGTAGCTACGATAGCAGGAGGGGATGCTACCACTAAGCTAGGTAGCCTAGATTTTGTAGATACCGCTGATGGATTAACTATAGGAACGGTAAATCCGACAGGTATTTCTTCAACAGGGCCGATTACGATAAAGACACTTTCAGGAGATTTAACGATCACTGAGCCGATAGTTTCTACACAATCGACGGGTGATGCGGTAAAGTTGTATGCGGACAAGGATGCCACAGCAGGTAATGCAGGCGATGGGAACATCAAGATTACCGATAACGGTTCTGTTACGGTAGAATCTGGCGCAAGAGCTGTACTATACTCAGGCAGGGAATCAGAGAGTACGGGAGTTCAGACAGAGGTAGGTGGAGAGAGCAATACACGTACAAGTGTTGATGCGACTACAGATTTAAGTGCAGTTGACCCGGTATTGTCAGCGACAGGGAAGTATGGATTATTCCGCATGGAAAATGTGAATGACAATGCCAATCTTTTGAGTTTGACGACATCTTCAGGCACGTTAAGTCCAGTGTTTGCTTCAGCGACTACGGATTATACGTTAGTTCTTGCACAGGGAACAACAAGTGTAAACTTCACACCGACAACCGACGATGGGTCAGCGACGCTAAAGATCAATGAAGCAGCTCATACTAGCGGGTCTGCATATACTGCTAGTAATTTGAATGCTTACCAACTCTATGAGATAGAGGTAACCGCAAGTGATGGTGCAGCAAAGAAGACTTACAGGTTAACGGTATTAGTTACTCAATCTAGTGTTCCTTCTGCCACTGGAGTATGGCGTAATTTATTTGCTGGTGATAATTTTGATCCAAACGATGATCAGCAGGCAACTGCGGACACGGATTTGGTTGGTAATTCGACCGATGCGATGATGCAGGCACAGCAAGGGGTGTATAGTTTTTCAGATGGTCAGGACAAGGTTTATTACTTCCGTGTTCGATTAGGTAATAAGAATGCACCTAAAACGAGTTTTTACTATGGTATGGATATAGACTCTGATTACAAGATAGACTTTGTGATAGAGGCGAACCTAAAAGACCAGACGCCTTATGTTGCTTATCACGCCCATGATCCATCAAAAGACGGTAGTGGGCCTTCACAGACAGCATGGTTGAACAGTAATAACAACAATAACATAGAGCGTGAGATGAGCTCAAGGGATGCACGCATTGTGAGTTATGTTACCTTGAACCAATCCACGACAAATGTAGATATTGACGGACCAGTAGGAGGTAAGAACAATGGAGATGATACTTGGTTGGAGTTTGCCTTTACTGAGTCAAGCTTTAAGTCATGGACTAATGATTATTTAGGCAATGAATTAACTGGTTCAGATGTAAACGGTTTAGTAGCTTTTACATCGACTTCACAGACGGCCAATGGAGACATTGGAGGGATTAATGATAAGACAGCAGATTTGAGCAAAACTTGGCGAGAGTTGGGTAACTTTATAGAGTCTAATCTTGAAGATGTGACGACATATTCATTGTTTACCCCGACTGTAGCAAGCCAATTATCAAGAACAGCAACACCTATAGTAACTGGTAGTTGGGGAGGTTCAAATGAAGGCGATGATACACTTACAGTAAGCATTGACGGAGTTACCTACACGGTAGGTAATGGTTTAACAATAGATGGTTCATCATGGTCAGTAGAGGTAAGTACACCACTAGCAGAAGGTATTTATGATGTAACAGCTATAGCGAGCAGGGCATCAGATGGATCTAGTAAGACAGACAGCACGACAGAAGAGTTAGAGATTAAATTGACTATCCCATTAACAAGTGAGACGATTACAGTTGCTTCTATATCCAATTTAGTATATACAGGCTTAGGTCAAACTCCAAGCCCAGAGGTTAAGGATGGCACTACGGTTCTTGTACAAGATACGGATTATACGCTATCTTATCAAGATAATACCAATGTAGGAGAAGCAACGGTTACCATTACAGGGATCAATGCCTATGAGGGCAGTAGAACGACAACTTTTGCAATCACTCCAGCACCACTGACTATTACAGCAGAAGATAAGAGTAAGGTATTTGGAGAGGTAGATCCTGAGTTAACAGTAAGTTATGCTGGTTTTGTGAACGGCGAGGATAAGGACGACTTAACAGGAACCTTATTAATAAGTAGAGTATCTGGAGAGGCGGTATCAACTTATGCTATTACAGCTTCAGGATTAACATCGACAAACTATGATATAACGTATACTCCAGGTGCATTTACCATTACAAGTAGACTTATTACTCAATCAGCTATTACGGTATCTCCGATAACGGACTTAGTGTATACAGGCTTAGGTCAAACTCCAAGCCCAGAGGTTAAGGATGGCACTACGGTTCTTGTACAAGATACGGATTATACGCTATCTTATCAAGATAATACCAATGTAGGTACAGCAACAGTTACGGTTACAGGTAAGGGTAATTATAATGGAACAAGAACAGTAACCTTTAATATTCTGAAGAAGGCGTTAACCATTAGTGGTCTTATAGCCGATGATAAGGAATATGATGGTACCATGGAAGCTACTTTATCCGGAACAGCAAGTTTGGTAGGTTTAGTAGATGGTGACGATGTTGTATTATCGGGTACACCAGAGAGTACTTTTACATCACCTAATGTATCCACAGGTGTTTCGGTAATAGTGGTTGGCTATGAGCTAACAGGAGCAGCAAAAGACAATTACAGTTTGAGTCAGCCAACGGGGCTTAGTGCAGATATCACTTACCGTGTGATAAGTGTTATCCCTACAAGTGGTTTAACAAAGCAATACGGGGAATCAGATCCTGAGTTTACTTACACCTTCAGTGGATCGATAAGTGGGCAGATGGCAGCTTTTAGTGGTAGCTTAAGCAGAGAGCAAGGAGAAGATGTAGATAGCTACGAGATAACTCAGGGTAGCTTAAGCCTTACAGACAACGGCAACTTCAAAGCGTCGAATTATGCGATTACTCTGACAACAAATATTGATTTTGAGATTGTAAAAGCGCCATTGATAGTCACGGTAAATAATGATGCTAAGTTTGTGACTCAGGCTGATAGACAAGGTTATGCAGGGGTAAGCTACAGTGGCTTTAAGTTTGGTGAGGATCTCACATCACTGAATACTACAAACCTGACTATCACTCGAAGCAATACGGGAGTTGAAGCAGCAGGTATATACACCGATGTACTAGAAGCTTCAGGTATAACATCACAGAACTATTCGATTAGTTATGAGCCAGCAGATTATCAGATTGTAGCGGCAGATCAGTTATACGTAAAGTTAGCAGATACAGAGGTTGTATATGGAGAGGAGCCAGTCTACCTTGTAGAGTTGTCAGGATATTACAGTTCAGACAATACACAAGTAGTTGATTTAACTTCTAGTACGAGTGTAACAGGCAATAAAGTAACGGTAGTAGATGGAGCATCAGGAAGCGCAGAGTTTTTGATAGTTCCAGAGACGCCATTGTATAGTACATCAAATCATCTTTCTGTAGGTACTTATAATTTAGTTTCAGACCAAGCGGTATTTAATAGTTCTAACTTTAACAACACGTTAATTGAGCAAGGAGTTTTAAGGGTAAATCCTAAGGAATTAGTTGTCAGTTTATCAAGTACAAAATCAAAGGTTTATGATGGTAATACTTCTCTTCCATCGATGACATTTGATTTGACTACACCTTTTACGGGAGATAAGGTATCAGCAGTAGGTACTGGTATTTATGAAAGTGCAAATGCAGGAGAGACAGATTATAGGGTATCAGGATTATCACTAAGTGGCTCTGATGCGAACAATTATTACATTCAAGGAGGAGCGAATACTCAGATTACAGGGACAGATGGCCAAATTAGCAAACGAACAATTAGCGTTGTTCCAAGAGTTGGACAATCAAAGATATTTGGTACATCAGATCCAATTTTGACTTATGATTACAATGGAGAGGTTAATGGTGAGACACCTGTATTTAATGGTTCTTTAGAGCGTGAAGTAGGAGAATCTCGAGGGCTGTATGCTATTAGCCAAGGGTCTCTTTTATTGACAGATAAAGATAGTTTCATAGCCTCTAATTATGAATTAGTCTTTACAAGCGGGATTGACTTTACAATTACAAATAAGTTACTATCAGATCAGGATATTAATATATTACCGATATCAGAGGTAATTTATAATGGTCAGTCACAAGAGCCTGAAGTTGAGTTAAAAGATATTGATATAGTTTTAGTTGAGGGAGTTGATTATGAGTTATCCTATGATAATAATACCGATGTAGGCAAGGCAACTATTACCATTACCGGATTAGGTAATTATGGAGGAGTCAGAACGGTTACTTTTAACATTCTACCAAGAGTAATTACTGTGACTCCAGATTCAGATCAGAGTAAGGAGTATGGTGAATCGGATCCGTTACTGACTTATACCGTTAGCGGAGCTATAACTGGAGAGACTCCTGACTTTAGCAATAGCTTAAGCCGCTTAGAAGGGGAGAATGTTGGCAGGTATCAGATCACTCAAGGAAGTTTAATCCTTGTAGATAATGGCAATTTCAAGGCCTCTAATTATGAGATTGACTTTACAGCCAATATAGACTTTACGATTAGTAAGGCTTCACTTACAATTACTGTAAATAATGACTCTAAGTTTGTAACACAGGCTGATGTAGCGGGTTATGCAGGAGTGAGCTATAGTGGCTTTAAGTTTGGAGAAGACCAAACAACGATAGATACTACAAACCTGAGTATTACCCGAAGCAATTTAGGAGTAGAAGCTGTAGGGGTTTATCCATCTGTTTTGGAAGCCTCAGGAGTGATATCCCAGAACTATGATATTGTTTATCAGAAAGGAGATTATACAATAATAGGAGCAGATCAGTTGTTAGTTAAGCTAAAAGACAGTGAGGTTGTTTATGCAGATGTTCCAGTCTTTGAGGTTTTAGAAGCGGGATATTATAATTCAAGTAATGAATTGATAGAAGACTTAACATCAAGTGTACAGGTTATTGGAACAGAGGTAACGGTAACTGATGGTACTTCTGGCACGGCAGTCTTTGATATAGTAGTAGTATCACCACAGTTGAGTAGTTCAGGTACTTTACAATCAGGAAGCTATGTATTGGAGTCGGGTAATATTAGTAAGACGAGTCCGAACTTTAGTAATACGATAATACTTCAGGGTAACCTTAATGTAACACCAAAAGAGTTAACAGTCTCATTGATTAGTAGTGTGATTAAGGAGTATGATGGTAATGATAATCTGTTGAATTTAGAGTTATCTTTAACTACACCTATTGATACAGATATTGTATTGGCAAGTGGGGCTGGTGTTTATGATAGTAAGGATGTTGGAGTAAGAAATTATACGGTATCAGGAATAACTTTAAGCGGAGCAGATGCAGGGAACTACTTTATCCAGGGAGGTGTAAATGCAAGTATCACGGGTACGGATGGAGAGATTACTAAGCGTGTGCTTACAGTGACTCCTGATGCAAACCAAGGTAAGACTTTTGGAGAGTCAGATCCTAGTTTGACTTATAGTTATAGTGGATTGATAAATGGAGAGATGCCACTCTTTAGTGGTACACTTGGCAGAGATCATGGAGAGGCTGTTGGATCTTATCAGATCACACAAGGAAGTCTTGTATCACAAGACAATGGAGTTTTCTTGAAGGGCAACTACGAGCTTGTGTTTACTGAAGGAGAGTTTACAATCACTGCTAAGTCAATTACGGATACAGACATCAGTGTAGCACCTATTGAGGACTTTGTTTACACGGGTCAAGGGATTACTCCTCCGTTAACGGTGAAGGATGGAGCAACTACTTTGGTACAGGGAACTGATTATGGATTAGATTACAGTAATAATATCAATGTTGGCACATCTACAGTAACGATTGTTAGTTATGGCAACTACAACGGAACAAGAGTTGTAACTTTTGATATTATTCCGGCTCCACTGACTATTACAGCAGATGCTAAGACAAAGGAGTTTGGAGAGGATGATCCTGAGTTAACGGTAAGTTATACTGGTTTTGTAAATGGTGAGGATGCTGAAGATCTCACAGGAACTTTATCTATCAGTAGGGAGTCTGGAGAATCGGTAGGTAGCTATGCGATTACAGCTTTAGGTTTAACATCGACTAATTATGCGATCACTTATCAAGAAGGAATCTTTACGATCACTAGTAAGTCAATTACGGATACTGACATTACAGTATCTCCGATAACAGATTTGGTATACAACGGATCATTACAAAGACCAAAGCCTATGGTAGAAGATGATTCAAACCTATTAGATGAAGGAATCGATTATAGATTAAGTTATAGTGATAATACCAATGTTGGGACAGCAACGATTACCATTACAGGAATTGGTAATTATAATGATAGTAGAACCGTAAGGTTTATGATTTTACCAAAGGTTATAGAAATTTTAATACCAGATCAAGAGAAAGATTATGGTGCTCAAGATCCTGTATTGGTATTTACAGCAGATCCTGTACTTTTTGGTTCGGATGAATTTACAGGGGTGTTATCACGAGAATCAGGTGAGGCTGTAGGAGAGTATTCAATATCCTCTGGGACTTTAAGTGCAGGAGATAATTATACTTTAAATATTCAGTCAGATGCTATTTTTAGGATTATTAGAATTGATAGTGACGGAGACGGTGTTGCGGATGATATAGAAGAGACCGACGGAACAGATCCGACAGATAGTTGTGATTTTGTATTGGCAAGTCAAACATTTACCCCAAGTACAGCATGGAATGCTGCAGACTGTGATAGTGACGGAGTGAGCAATGCTTATGAAGTAACAGAGGGAACCGATCCATTGAATCCAGATAGTGATGGAGATGGCGTGCTTGATGGCACAGAGAAGACCGATGGCACAGATGGATTGGATTTTTGTTCATCAATTCCTTCGAACATAACACTTCCAGTAAGTCAAGCATTTTTAAATGCAGATTGTGATGGTGATGGTTTGAGTAATGGGGATGAGATTGGACCAGATGTAAAAAATCCAATTGATTCAGATAATGATGGTGTTTTTGATTATTTAGAGTTCAATAACCATACGACACCAATAGAAGATGATTTAGAAGTGTTCAATTTATTGACACCAAATAATGATGGAGAGAACGATGTTTTTGTAATCCGTAATATTGAGTTGTATCCTGAGAATACTTTAGAGATATACAACCGTTGGGGAGTTAAGGTATATAGTGTATCAGGCTATGGACAAAACGGAAGGTATTTCATAGGGATTTCCAATGGAAGAGGAGTTATCTCTCAATCTTCACTATTACCGACAGGGACATACTTTTATATTTTAAAATATAAATCAAGTTCAGGAGGTTTTAAAGAGCGAAAAGGTTATTTATACTTAACAAGGTAGGATATATTTAAATATAAAAGGAATCTTAAAAAAATAAAAAAAAATGAAAAAAACAGTCACACTTGTTATAGTACTGATAAGCGTTTTGAGTTATGCTCAGCAGGATGCTCAGTTTACGAACTATATGTATAATACGTTGAGTTTTAATCCGGCGTATGCTGGTTCCCGTGGAACGACAAGTATTTATTTATCACAACGTTCGCAGTGGGTTGGTTTGGATGGAGCACCGACAACGAATGTCCTTTCGTATCATTCCCCATTAGGTTCCTCTAATTTAGGTATCGGGGTAAGTTTTTTAAATGATGCGATAGGACCTGTTGAAGAGAATTTATTTTCTTTAGATATGAGTTATACGATCCAAACGTCTTATGATTATAAGTTGGCCTTTGGATTACGAGCGAGTGCTCATATGCTGAATGTAGATTTCACTCAGTTAAATATATTTAACCCAGGCGATGTATTGGCACAGAATAATATAAATAATCGGATATCTCCTAATCTTGGTTTTGGTGTTTTTTGGTATTCAGATAAGAGTTATTTAGGATTTTCGATTCCTAACTTGTTAGAGACCAAACATATCAATAAAGGTTTAAGTTCTTCTGTAAGTGCTGTTTCTAAAGAGCGTTTACATTATCATTTAACAGCAGGGTATATTTTTGATTTAAGTCAGGATGTACTATTCAAACCAGCATTATTAACCAAGATTGTCTCAGGGTCACCGTTACAGGTAGATATATCAGCAAATTTTCAGCTGTATGAGCAGTTTACTTTAGGGGCTTCGTATCGTATGGATGCAGCCGTGAGTTTTTTAGCAGGCTTTCAGCTAAACAGGAATTGGTTGTTGGGTTATGCGTATGATTTTGATACAAATAATTTATCAACTTACAATTCAGGTTCCCACGAGGTTTTTTTACGTTATGAAGTGTTTAGAACAGATAAAGTAAAATCCCCACGCTTCTTTTAGAAACAAAATGATAAAAAAATTAAAAAGATGAAATTACATTTTAATTATATTACACTTTGCTTACTATTAGTAAGTGGACTTATATATGGTCAACAAGATAGAGAAGCAACAGCTAATTCAAAGTACAATAGCATGTCTTACGCTGAGGCTATAGCTCTTTATAAAGGTTTGGTAGCAGATGGTTATGGTTCACCGGAGTTATTTGAGAATTTAGGGAATTCATATTATTTACAATCTAATTATGCGTTAGCTAGAGTAAGTTACGATTCATTATTTAAAAGAACTAAGGATGTTTCTAAGAGTACCTATTATAGATATATCAATGTGTTGCGAAGTGAGAAAGAAGATAAGAAGGCAGATAAGTTGTACGCTACATTATTAAAGAAATACCCAAAGGAGAAGATAGAAGATAAGCTTAAGAATCGTATTTTTTTAAGTCCAGAAGTACTTGGTGTTTCTTCAGTTACTCTAAAAAACTCAAAGATTAATTCTCCGTATTCAGATTACAAGGTTTCATATCTAGGAGAAGATAAGATTGTTTATTCAAGTAGCAAGGAGACAAAGAGTTTTTTATCTACCAAATCTATTTGGAATAATGAGGCTTATACGAACCTATACGAAAGTCGTTTTGATGGAGATAGCCTTATAGGTGAAGTTTCCAAATTAAAAGGTCGCATCAATAGATTTTACAATGAATCTTCAGCCGTTTTCACAAAAGATGGTAAAACGATGTATTTTACTAGAAACAATCATTTAGCAAATCAAGTAAAGACAGATTCTTTAGAAAATGTATTGCTAAAAATATACAAAGCAAAGTATAATGGGAAGCGTTGGATAGATGTAGAAGAGTTACCATTTAATAGCAACCAATACAACTGTGCACATCCGGCCTTGAGTCCTGATGAGGATTATTTGTATTTTTCATCAGACATGCCTGGCACAAAAGGAGAATCTGATTTGTATAGAGTATCTATAATTGATAACACTTATGGTACGCCAGAGAATTTAGGAGCTCAAATAAATACGTTAGGTAGAGATACTTTTCCATTTATCACCTCAGACAATGTTTTGATTTTTTCTTCAGATTATAGAAACGGACAAGGAGGATTAGATTTGTATTATACAGATTTAAAAAGTACGAATAAAAGAGTCTATACTTTTAGTGCTCCTATCAATTCTTCTTTTGATGATTTTGGTTTAGTTTATAAAGTCTCAGAGGGTACAGGTTTTATGTCTTCAAACCGTAAAGAAGACAATGTAGGTTCAGATGATATTTATGCGTTATCAGGATTATCGATACCTAAATTAGAAGATTTGACAGTAATGATCAAATCGAAGAAAGGGAATGATGTAATAGGAAATACATCGGTTAGCTTATCAAATGAAAATAACAATATTTTAGGGTCTATAGCAGCAATCAATAACCAAGTATCTTTAAATGACTTAGATCTATCAAAGACCTATATATTGGAGGTGAATAATGAGAATTATCAACCATATGCTTCCTCACTAAAATTTGAAGGCACCAACACTACTACTATTTACCTTACAGAGAAAGCGCCACCACCGGCACCAGTAGACTTGCAGGAGCTTTTAAAGTTAGAGAATATTTACTTTGATTTTGACAAGCATGCAATTAGAAGCGATGCTGCAATTGAGTTAGCTAAGATTGTAGAGATATTAAACAGATATCCAGTAATAAACTTAGAGATCATTGGACACACAGATAGTTTTGGACCTGCTGCATACAATGAGAGGTTGTCTGCTAGAAGAGCAGCGTCAACAAAACAATGGTTGGTAGATAGAGGGATCTCAGCAGATCGAATAACCACCTTCGGTTATGGGGAGAAACAGCCTATCAATGATTGCGAAAGAAATAAATGTACAAAAGAACAACACAATCAAAACCGTAGAACAGAGTTTTTAATCAAACAATAACAGACAACTTTTTATAAAACTTCAGAAAAGACTCAAATGGATTGTGATTGTTTGGGTCTTTTTTTGTTTGATTTTATAAAATCATTTGTATTACTAAAAAGGATAATCAAAGGTCATCTCTTTTAAATCCATAACTCTACAAACCGCTTATTAAACCCAATAAAAATAGGAGGTAGGGTGTTGTATAGAAAAGACGATGTGTATAACAACTCACGACTGGTTGCGTGAGATTCATAATGTTTTTTTTTATATTGCACAACTTTTATTCTAAATTTAATTACAATCTATGAAAAAGATACATTTAGTTATTTTCTTATTAATGTCTTACATCTCAGTAGGTCAAAATTTAACGGTAATAAGCGGTGGAAGTATCACAATACCCAAAGACAGTTATGTTTTTGTTGGCGGTGATTTTACCAACACCGCAGGTACTGTAACAGTATAATTGTTATGTAATGTTACAAACTGCGCACACTTTTGAGCACACCTTAAAAAACAAAAAACCCGTAAATCATTGTTTATAAATGAGTTACGGGATAATTTTGTGGTACCTCCAGTACTCAGACCATTTTATATAATACTGATAATCAATATTATATAATTATATATTGTTCTTTATGAGTACAAATTATCTCAGTTCTTGTTCTTTTTAAGAACAATCTAATGATGTCAATTACAATTAGTACTTAAATTATAATTTTTCTATCAGTTTCTTTCGTTTTCTTTCACTTGATACTATTTATACAAGGAAGGATTTTTTCATGGATTGATAGTTCCATGAAATATGTATCCTTCTGAGAGTATGTAATGTTTAAGTGTAGTTGTTGTACCTCACCTTGTAACCTTAATCCTCTTTCATACTTAAAATCTATCGGTTTCTTAATCACCAGATGTTGAGATACATCAAACGAGAGGGGTGATATCCATTCAGAGTGGGAATGGATATTTGAGGAATTAAATACTCAATGGTGTTCTTCCATATCCGAAGAATTTCATCATCCTCACCTTAGGGTGAGGTGTATCCACTCCGAAGATAATTTACAATTAGAAGTATTAAAATGAGAACTAAAAACAACCAAACTCAAATACCAAATCCAAAAGAATTTGTTCAAGAACTTATTAGAAAATCAAAGTTGGTAAAGAACTTCCACAAAGAGTTAGAAGAATACAGAATAAAAGGAGATAGGGAAGGGTATGAAAAGAAATTTAAAGAGTTAATGGATAAAGAACAGAGAAAATCAAAATGGAAGAAAGAATATCAAAAAAACAATTAATGGAACTCTACGGAGTGAATAGAAACACCATAGAAGATTGGAGAAGGACGAAAGGATTAAAAATGATAGAAATAACCTCTCACTCGAAATACATCCTTAAAAATGATTTAATTGAGTGGGAGAACTCGTTGAAACCAAAAGATAGGATTAAGAGGTTTAATAAAGATGAGGTGTCAAAATAAAATAAGAATACTCTTGTGACACACTTTCTTCAATTTTGTGATTAGAGTAATGTGTTAATAGAACAAAACATCTTTTCTTTTTGGATATTGAGGTTATTACCACTCGTAACTCTTTACCCCCATCTTCTTACTCCACTCAACTATTGATGGAAAGGAATGTTTCTCTTTGAAGAACTCTTTCCAATTCGAATAAAACACATGGTATCGGATATAAGATGAATACATATACCGAACCTCATCCTTCAAATACTCCAAAGTTTCTTTACTCCAATCTTCTTTTGTGAGATTACTAATTTCCCTTCTCACATCCTCTTCACTACCTACATAAAGATTCTTGAAAACATCTTTGGTTCGTGTAATCCTTAGATACAATTTAGGATTGGGTTGTAGTTTCTTCCCCTTGAAATGGGTTTGTTCTCTTAAATCCTTTTTACTTCCTTTTTTACCCAATTTGTAATTCTCTTCATTCTTGTATATTTCAGATTTACGATATCTGAAACCAATGGAGATGTTGAATTGAAAATCCTTTGAGTAATGTTGAATACCTTGATATCCAATCATCATTTTTTGTTTCCAACCACTATTCTCATCATCACCATTTATCTGTGATTTTTTACCCTTAATCTTTTCTCTCAGTTTGGATATTTCTTCCTCCCATTGTTTAATCTGATTCTTACCATTGAACATATATCGATGGTTATCTCTATACTTTTTGTAATCCTCTCTTTCCTTTGGTTTAAGTGAATCAAACACTTCTTGTGGGAGATATTCTAAGAAGAACTTCTCACCTCTACTTTTATAATCTTTCTTTCTCTTCATTTACAAATTTATTTGTGGTGGTATCACTCAAATATAGGTAAATACCACCATACATACAATCGTATATTGGGTATGTAATAATGAGGTTAAGATTCCACCTCGATTAACGGAATCAGAATTAAAAATTAAAAATTATGAGGAATATGATTAAAGAGTTTCCAGGTTTAACTCTACCAACAAAAACCGAGATGTTAATTTTCATCACATTGAATAAAAAACAAGATAGGTTGAAAAAGTATATGGATGGAAATAAGAAAGAAAGAGAGAGGATTTTTTTATCAATTCTTTCAGATTGGGAAAGTGTAGTTCTTGAATTAAAAAACATTCAAAAAGAAGAATATGAAAGGATTAAGAAACTTAATAAAATGGATGATTGTGAAATAAGTAAAAAATTAGAACTATGAAACAAACAGAAGAACAGAAAAAGGAATACAATCGGTTGAGGTTATCACAAAAAGAAAGTTATAGAAAGTGGTATTCATCGTTAACATCAAAGAATGAAGAAACAAGAGAATATAGAATACACGAAATACTATTGGAACACTTTGATTCAATGGATTATTATAAAAAACTACAACAAGAAATAGAAGAACTTAAAAACAATGAAAAATTATGAGTAAAGTATCAGAAAGAGATTTATGGGAAATGAATTTTATAGAATCATTTGGGTTTCCCAAAGAACAAACAGATAAGTGGATTGAATATAGAAATCAAAAAATAAAGGAAAGAGATGATTATGATGATTGGGGATTTCCTTCAATAGATTCACAAAGGAAGGGTGAATACCAATACTACAATAGATTGTGGAAAGATAGAATCCTTTATGGAACTAAAGGTGAAATGAGAGAGAATGGAAAGGAACTCATAAAAGAATATCTTGAACTATTAGAGGAAAGAAATGAGTTGGTTGATTATCTATCTTTAATTAAAGAGATGGTAAAAGTAAATAATGAAGGTTTAAGAATCAATCAGAATCAAGAAGAAGGTTTGATATCCTAAACTAAATAAACCACTCACAAACACTCTGTAAATAAGTGTTGAGGTGGTTTATCTTTTCTTCTTAAACTACCAAATTATTTCTGATAATTTTGATAGGTTAATTAAACTCCTATCCCAACTTCAATCCATTTTTTTTATTTTGAATATTTTTTTATTTTTATATTCTATTTTATCCTAAGATTTATGAGAAAAGTTTTATTATTATTATTATTTACAGTAATTTTTATTTTGGGTTGTTCCAAGGAAGAAAACAATATCCAAGAACCGGTTTCATTTGAATTGGAAGAAAACATTTTAGGAAAGTGGGATGTTTCAAACAATACAACAAACCCTTTTCAAAGGGAAGAGGTGATTATTCATTCCGTTGTTTTTAATTCTGATAAATCATTTAAGATTAATTATTCAGATGGAACAATTGAAGGAAATTATAAGGTAGATTCAGAAACAGAGTTGACTCTTGAAAATGTAGGAAAACTCACGAACACTTCTATTACTAACCAATCTATGACTTCTAATTTGAAACTTAACAACATAGTTGAGACATCATTAGAAAGTAATGGGGACTCGGATTTTCAGGAAGGTGATTGTACAACCTTTTTGGAATGTATGAATGGTAAAGTTTTTGGTGAAACTTCCTTTTTTTTCAAAATAGATTTAAATTCTGAAAATATTGAATCTTCTTTTATTTCTTATCAATTTGGTCCTGAAAATCCGTGTTGTCATTTTGAAAGTGAATATTTTGAACATTATATTTCTTCTAATGATAACTTAAAGGTGGATATTTTTGAACACACCCTTGACCATGTATCTCTTTATTTTGAAACTAATTGTTGTGATGATTTTATTATTAGATACAGAATTGACGAATTTGGAAATTTTGTTGAAGAAAGGTTAAGTGAAAACACCAACCAATATAATCTTGATTACAGTCGTGAAGAAACAACCCAAACCGTTTTGGATAATTTATTACAAGAATATGGTGGAAATGTAGTTTGTGAACCTATTGATGAATCAAAAACCTTTATTGAAAAACAAAATGGAAAATATTATAAATATTCTTATGGTGACTTTAACTGGTATTTAAAGTTTACAGATAATCCTGATGAGTATATGACTTTATATCATAATGTAAATGATACCAAATATTATGATTATATAAACTCATCGAACAACACCTTTGGGATTAATTTCTTCCCAACCCCTCCTGTGATTGATACTTCTTCTTCATATGAAACTATTTTTGATGGACAAGGTTATATGTGGTGGGAAGAATATGAGAGTCCTAACTTTTATATTAGATTTAGTCTTTCCGTAACAAATTGTGGTCAAATTGTTTATTACAACGATTATGGTAATGAACCGGACATATACGATAGAAACTCTAGTTATCCTAAGAAATACGTATTAGGTTTTAATTATTTCAGAGATAATGGAATACAATTAAATGATGGTGGTTTAATAATATTTGAAGAAATTTCTCAATCTGATTTTGATAACGAGGTATTACAAAACATATTACCCCCATTGTATTTAGACTCTAACGGGGTAACTATTAAGTGTAGAGATGATATTGATTTTGGTTATGTTGGTGAGGTTGATGGTGTTGAGTACACTGTGGTGGATAAAGAAACTTTGAAACAAATGATAAATAATGGAGAAGATGTTTCTAATGTTTGTACAAGTAAGATTTTTTTAATGAATAATTTATTTAGAGGTTCTGATTTCAACGGAAATATTTCAAGTTGGGATGTTTCAAGAGTTGGAACTATGGAATCTATGTTTATGAACTCCAAGTTTAATGGAGATATCTCAAACTGGGATGTTTCAAGAGTTGGGAATATGAATACTATGTTTTTAAGTTGTGAATTTAATGGAAACATTTCAAACTGGGATGTGAGTAATGTTTATTCCATGAGACAAATGTTTTCTAATACTCCATTTAATCAAGATTTATCTTCATGGGATGTTTCCAATGTTAAAGATTGTTATAACTGTTATGGAGACACCCCACAATGGACATTACCCAAACCTAATTTTACAAATTGTACCCCATAATAAAATCAAAATACTAAATCTTTGAGAGGGTAAGTTCCAAAAGGTCCTTACCCTTTTTTATTCCAATACATACTTCCTAACCTTAACAATTGTTT